>NFZD01015509.1_pt1 | contig 19037 bp, 13 predicted proteins | sample 1095381 | NCBI WGS metagenome assembly NFZD01 (sample SAMN03609891, study PRJNA323583) | gut metagenome | isolation source: feces | host: Rattus norvegicus | place: Denmark: Riget | collected 2013 | reverse complement strand
GCTGCAATTAAAGTTGAAGTAACTGGTAACTCTGGTAAAGAGACTATTGAAGTACCTGTAGATTGCAAACCTGATATGGCTACTTCCGCATTCTCATATACTATCAAAGTTAAAGATACTAAGAAAGATAATCCTGAAACCCATACTTGCAATATCTATGGTTCTTACGATCCTTATAGTGGTCGTGTTTCCGTTGCAGGTATCAATGTAAAACAAGTTAAATTCGGTGGTCACCTGTCCAACTCCAACAACAATGAAATCGTTGAGCTGGATCGTGAACGCAAGAATATCCAATACACCATCGCTGAGAAAGAGCGTTTTAACACTGGTATTACCATTGAACGTATCCGCGATGAGAAAGCATTGGCTAACATTGACACTACTGTTGAATTGGTAGCAGATATGACTGAAGTTTGTGCTCAAACTAAAGACTCTAATATCCAAGCATTCTTGGAAGATTCTTTCCAACGTACTTTGGGTGCTAAAGACTTTGCTCCTATGGGCTATAACATTCAATTTGCTCGTTCAATCATGTTTGATATGCAAAAAGCAGATGACTACATGATTCCTGAATCCGAATGGCGTTCTCCTCAATTACGCATGTACTTCAGCCGTGTAATCGGTTACATGAAGCAACAATTGCGTGACACTCGCCTGATGTTTGTAGTATCTGGTAACCCTTACTGCATCGAACGTTTCTTTGAAACCGATGACAAATGCCGTTGGGTAATTGATAACAACACCAAGATCGGTGGTGTTAAATTCGATTATAAATTCGGTATGACTATTATGGATGGTACCCGTGTACATATCATCTCTACTCTTAAAGAAGATATCGCTAAGGGTCTGCGTATTGTAGCTTATCCTCTGACTGAAACTGTTCTGACTTATCGTCAATACGACTACAGCTTCAATATCGAGAATAACTATCGCAATCCTTTAACTCCTTCAATCCCGAGCATAATGGCTGTTCAAAGATATGAAAATATTGAGTATTTGCCCTTACAATGGGAATTCTATATCAAACAATTCCGTGCTGGTAATTTAGGTTTCAGTCCTGAAACTAGCAAACCCTAATTGGTATAAAATGTAAAAAATAAATAAAAGACAAGTGATAATTTATTTATCACTTGTCTTTTTTAATCCCAAAATTAAAATATATATTATTTAAGTATATTATTAATGAAAGGATTGAATAAAATATGAAATCAATTGAATTTTTTAAACCATTTATTTATCGTGGAGAAATAACCCCATATCTAATTTCTAATAAGGGTAATATTTACAGTAAGTTAACTAAAAAATTATTAAAACCATATATAAATAATAGTGGTTATTATGGAATTAGATTGAATGTTGTAGGTTGTCCCGCTAAACATTTTTTAGTACATCGTTTAGTAGCTATTATATTTATTAAAAATCCATTAAATAAACCAGAAGTAAATCATAAGAATGGAAATAAAGCTGATAATAGTGTAGGTAATTTAGAATGGGTAACTATGGTAGAAAATAAAATTCATGCAAAAACAAATCAATTAATTAGCTATACTAATGGATTTGATAACCCATCAAATAAGTATTCTCCTAAGACAATAGAAAAAATATGCCAATTATTAGCAACTAGAGAATATAAATATAGAGAAATTGCTGAAATGTGCGGTGTATCAAAATCAACTGTTCAAGATATAAATCAAGGTAAAAGATATAGAGAAATTTCTCAAAAATATTTACAAGAAGATGATGCAGTAATAATTAAGAATAATATTAAAAATAGATTATTCTATGGTGAATATATGGAAGAATATGTATATAATGGAATTGAAACTAATCTTTATATAACTAATTTCGGCAGAGTTTTCAATAAGAATACTGGTTGTGAAGTTATTCCATATAGTAGAAAAGATTATATTTATAAAGCCGTTGCAATTCATCTTGCTAATGGTAAAAAGATGACAATCTTAGTTCATACGATGGTTGGTGAAACATTTGTTACAAATCCAAATAATACGAGATACATTATTCATCTTGATAAAAATCCCAATAATTGTAGAGCTGAAAATTTAAAATATGTTTCATATAAAGAAAAAATGAAATTTGAAATGGAATAATGAATAATAAATGAAGAATAAGTGATTTATTATACTCACTTATTTTTTTGGTCTAAAACAGATAATAATGAACTCCACAAACCTATAAATTAAAAAAAAATAAATAATAAGGGGGACTTTTTTAATGTCTCAGAAAGTTATTTTATCTGAACAAACGATCTCTCTTTTCTCTGGTGAAGAAAATAAATACTTTTGTGATAATATAGATATTATTAAAAGTAATCCTAGAGATCATCAAAAATGTAATGAAGCATTAAAAACAATCAATGGAATTCTTTCCAGATGTTTTAATATCAAAGTATCAAGCACTATTTTGGATACTCGTTACGATAATGATTTTTTTGGTGTTAATATTTATCCAGAATATAAAGATATGCGTCGTTTAATCGATATTATCTGTAATGATTATAGTGAAAACGAAATTGTTGTAGATGAAGTTATTTATGAAAAACCCATCGATGCTGTAAAAGCTGTATGGAGAGATATTCATGAATGGCATATGGATTTGGATGCTAAATTATTTTATGATTTATCCCATAGATTTAATCCTAAAGAAATCGTGGCTCTTATCTTATATCAGATTGAACAAACTATCTTCTCTTATGATACTCCTATCAACGTATATCGTGGTATTAAGTTCATTATGCTTAATAGCTCTTATACTACACAAGCATTATCAAGAGCAACTATTTGCAGAAACTTTTATATTATTCCTTTTATTCAAGCATGTGGATTTGTTAATTTTAGATCTGTAGTATGTGCAGATTCTATCATTAATCAATCAGAATCTTTATTAAATGATTATAATGGTTTCTTAAATAAAGTTGTTACTTTTTATAGTTCTTCTTTAATTGATAGACCTGAAAATGAATTAAGAGATAAAATTTCATATATTCTTAATTGGGTATTTGAATCTATTAATGATTTAAAACATCAAATGTTTATTCTGAAAAAACATCTAAAAGAACAAATCGTAGCTGAAAAATCTTTCTATGTAAAGAATCTTTTAACTTCCATTTATAAACAATTTGCTTCTAACGATATTAATTCAGTTACTACAGAATCTTTTATGCCCGTAACTGAAGAACGTAAAGTATTAAATGAAAAAATGGAATTAGCACGTATTGAGAAAATTTTCAAACCTATTATTGAGAGTGCTGAGAGTAATATGCTCGATAGGAATGGTAAATGTAAACGAGTAACTGATGAGAATATTGATATTTTACGTTTAGAAATTGGTAAAATTGAAAATATTGATGATAAGATTTACTATATGGAAAAAGTATATGATTATCTCAATATTGTTAATTATTCTCTTGACTTGTTAACCGATAAAGATTCTCGTCATAGAGTAAGAGATTCTAAGGATAAATTAGAAAAGCAAAAAGATGCTTTAATGAAAATTAGAGAAGATATCATCAATAAACAAGCTGGTGTTGAAAGATATGGTTTATTTATGAAAACTCGTGTTCCTGAAGGATACGAAGGATAAAATAAAAAAAGAAGTGTGTATTATATGGCTGAAAATATGAAAGGTAGCTCTAATTTTAATAATTTAGATCAAGTAGGTTATCCAATTAATAACGAATTAGTTGGATATGATGAAAAACTTGGTATAAATTTTATATATGATATTAGTACTACCAATATATCATTTATCCAAACAGCTAAAGATTTAACACATCTCGGTGTAAAAAATAATAAATTTTTCTTAAAATTGTATGATCCACACCTTATTGGTGTGGACCCATATGACCCCGCTTTGTCTCAAGAAAATATCAAAAGGATTACGATCGAATGTGTTCGTAATCCTTGGTATTTTTTACGTGAAATAAGTCGTATTCCTGAACAAGGTAGTGCTCAAGGTCCGGGTTCAGGTTCTAAATTCCAATTACACCGAGCTAACTTAGCTGCTATATATTGCTATCTATTAAATATTAATTTTTATCTAGTAATTCCTCGTCAGACTGGTAAAACACAGTCATTGATAGCTATTTTATTATGGACTTATATCTTTGGTACAACTAATTCTGAAATGGCATTTCTTAATAAATCACAAGGTGATGCTAATAATAACTTAGCTCGTTTGAAAGCTCAAAAAGAATTATTACCAAGATATATGCAACAAAATTATGTTTATAGCGATGGAGAATTTAAATCAAATAAAGGTAAAGATAACGTACAAACTATTCAAAATCCTTTAAATGGTAATAAGATTGTAACTAAACCTTCTGCTAGAACTAAAGAATCTGCTGAAAATATCGGACGTGGTAATACATCTCCTATTCAGTTCTTTGATGAGGTTGAGTTTACACCATTTGTATCTAGAATTATTAGTAGCTCTGGTCCTGCATTTGTTCAAGCAGCACAGAACGCTCTTAAAAACCATGCACCATATTGTCGTATATTTATAACAACTCCTGGTGATGCAGATTCAGATATTGTACAATCAACAAATAATCTTCGTGAATGTTGTACATCATGGTCAGATAATTTATATGATAATTCTGAAATGGAATTATTAGAATATTTAAAAACCCATTCTATGACTAGAATGTTTTATATTGAATATAGTTGGCGTCAGATAGGTAAAGATGAAGAATGGTATCAGATGCAATCTAAAGAATTATTATTTGTAAAGACCGATATCAAACGCGAAATTCTTTTGCAACGTATTCGCGGTTCTTCTGATTCACCTTTTGATACTGAAGATTTGGATACTATCAATGGATTACAAAAAGAAATTATTGAAGAAAATCTTCTATATAGAATATACAATGTCCGTTTATATGAAAAGATTAATAAAAATATTCCTTATATAATTGGTGTCGACGTATCTACTGGTACAAACAATGATAATACTGCAATTTCTATTATTGATCCATATAATGAGCGTGCTGTTGGAGAATTTAAATCACCAATTATGGATCCAACTGATATTTGTACATTTTTACGTTTATTGATAAGAAGGATAGTTCCAAAAGGAATACTTTGTATAGAAAGAAATAGTTTAGGTGATGCAGTAATTGCAATTCTTAAGAAAACAGAAGTTTCCTATAATTTATACTATGATGCAGATTCTGTATTGACTGGTTCTCCTGATGAAAAACTTGATGAAAAGGGTTTTATTAAGAGAGAAGCTGAAAATAGAAGATATTATGGTATTCATACAAATATTAAATCTCGTGAAATGATGATGAGTATCTTAATGAGATTAGTAGCAGAGAAAAAAGATGCATTTGCTACACGTTATATAATTAATGACTTAAATAATTTGATTAAGAAAAAGTCAGGTAAGATTGAAGCTAGACCTGGTACACATGACGACTGTATTATGAGTTTTTTAATTGGTATGTATGTTTTATATCATGGAAAAAAATTATACTTGTGGGGATTTAAGAAAGGTACCACACCTATTGATAATGAAACTTTAAAACCTATGAGATATGAAGATATCTATGATGAAATGCCATTAGAAATGAAACAGATGTTCCCAGAACCAGAATCTAGAAGAAATACTTTTGAAGATGAACTTAGAAATGCAATTGCTGAAAATCAAAGATTGCGTCAAAATTTTTCAGAGAGTGATTTAGCCGTAGTTACAAAAGATGATAATATTGAATTAGATTATACTAAATTAGAAGAAGAAGATGATTTCTCTGAAGATGAATTAGATTTCTTTTTAGAGTTAAATAAATAAAAAAATAAAAGGGTCTTAATTGACCCTTTTATTTTAGAAACCCATAAATTGGTTTCTAATTGTTTCATCAACGAAACGTTGATGTTCATCAACGAAACGTTGATGATTTCTAATTCTTTCATCAATGAAACGTTGATGATTATCATTAGATTCTTCTTCCATACAACAACGTTTGAATTCTTGGTAACGTTGTTCCGCCTCTTCGAATTCTTTTTGAAATTCTTCTTCAAATCGATTCCATTTTTCTTCGGAAGCATGTTCCTCTTCTTCAAAAGCAGAAAATTGTTCTTCGATACGTTTGCACGACTCTGCAAACTCTCTTTGAAATTTACTATGGTTTTCTAAGAATTGGTTAAGATCAAATAACATAATTATTACCTCTTTCTTTTTAATATTATTATATTGAATGGATTGATACTCATGTATCATATTCTTATTTCCATTCACTATAATAATATATATTTAAAACTGTTGAAAATACGGTTTAGTATTTTTTAATAAATAATATTGGTTTGAATGGTTTTTATGATTTATTTACAAATATACATATTTATATTAATAATAAACATATTTTCCATAAGGATGGTGTATTTGTAATGAACGTAAGTATGTACGAAGATTATGAAATCGATAGTGAAGATATGATGGAAATGCCAAGAATTCAAGAAATGCATTATGAAATGATCAATGAATCGATTAAAGACCAAATAGAAGATCCCTTTACATCTAGAACTAATTTTGTAGAAGAATATTTTGAAACAATTAATGAGCAAATGGAAATTAACGGTGAGAATCCAGAAGTTGCATATAAACTCAATTCTGAATTAGAATCATTCTGTAATGAAGTTATTGATATGATTGCTAATAAATTTGGTTTAGATGTAGATGTAGAGGAAATGAATATTATTGATTTAAAAAATTTAACACTAGCAATGTATGAATTTTTTATCATTAGATATCCTAAAAATATTAAGAAATTCTTTGTTAAATTTATTATTAATAATAAAGATTTAATTAAAGATGCTCTTTCTGAATATAGTGAAAAAAGTGATGTTGTAAGCACTAGTTTAAAAAATAAATTAGCTAATCCAGATATGGCATTGATTATTAGTAACTTAAGAGCTACTATTGATTATATCATTGGATTAAATTTACCACTATTGGATGTTTTTGGTGTGTTTAATCCTGAGCGTTATGATGTATATGTAATTACAGATGCTATCGAATCTATGGTTATCTCTGAAGAAAAACATAGATTCTTTTATGTATTAGATTATAGTGATGAATCTGAAGATGAAAATTTTGATAATGTATATTTATCTATTGAATATTCATTATTAAAGAAATATAAAAATGAATCTTTAAATGATGGAGATTCTATTGATGATTAATATAAAATAAAGGAGTTAGATTAATCATGCAAAATATTCCACAAATTCGTTTAAATACTTTAACAAAAAAGAAAATTGAAAAAATAGCTGAAGGTACTAAGATTTATGATATTGATAGTAAATCTTATTATGAAAAAATTAATGATGAATTTCAAATAATGATTGAAGAAAATAATAATGATAATTTTGATGAAAAAATGATTTCATATGATCAAGTTATTAAGGATATTGAAGATGTAAAAAAGATTGTATTATCAGGCAATAAACTTGCTGAAGTTAATGCTTTTATGCAATTTAAAACTCTTAGAAATACTGTCCTTTCCCAAAAAGATATGACACGTGAAAAAATAAACTTTATGTTTAATGGTACTTCTGAAGAAATTGATTTGATTGAAGCGAGAACCAGTGAAGTTACAAAAGAAGCTCTCAATACTGCAAGTTTTGAAGAATTGCGTGAATTTTTTATTTTTGATGATAAAGAAATTACTTTGAACATATCTAGTGAAGCATTTGAGGAGAAAGAAAAAGAAGAAGCTTATAGAACTTTTTTACTTTACCTTAAAGATATTAATGATATTAATAAATCCATCAATGAACAGGTTAAAAAAATAGATTTTATTTTAGATAATTTTTCTGATGAAGTAAAAGAAAAATCTAAAAATCTCCAAATATGGGATGAATATATTTATGATCTTTTTAAAGAGAAAATGGAATCACAAGAATTAACAGTTGAAGAAAGAGAAAGAATTCAACGTGTTATTAGATTAAAAGAAGATGCTATTACATTAAAACCGATTTATGATTTTATTAAACAAGACATGGATCAGGGTAGACGTACTAGTTTAATTCATGCTTTTAAAAATAGATTTGAAGATACAATTAAAAAATCTGAAAAATATGCTTTACAAAATGGATTCCAAATTTATTTTAATTTATTTGATGGAATTGAAGAAATGTTTGGATATGATGATTATAGAAATCTTTTTGTATATGTATTTGCTAGATATATAAAATATAACCAGGAAAAAATGAGTAGATTAGATAATGCATTTATTGCACAAATTATTCAAAATCTCATTCTTTTAAAGAATAAACAAATTCAAGAACCAAAGAAAACTAATTTTATAAATGCTATTAAATCAATTTTGGATTTAATTGTTAATCCTATTGGTTAAAACAGAAAGATAACGATAACATGCATGATGTTATCGTTATCTTTTATTTGGGGTGATCGATTTATGAACTTCATTGATGAGAAATATTTTAAAGTTGATGGTGATAATATTGTCTTTATTGGTCCATATATGGAAGCATATATTCCCAATTACTTTTTTACAAAAGGTTTAGCACAAGAAATTGGTGATGCTATAAAGACGATGGGTATATTTAACATTAAAACATTTAATGATGCCGATAAAAAATCTGCAAATCCAATCAGAATGTTAAATGTTCCTATTGAACTTATGACTTATCCAACATCATATGAACCAGTTCAACTTGATTTACATGGTACTGGTGAAAGTGATATATATGTTCTCATGAAATATTATAGTGGAGATATTTTTATTCCTAGAGCTATCCCTAAGAATCTTAAAGCATTTGAAAATTTCTTAGATATTCTTACTCTTGGTAAGATTCCCCATTCAGTTTCTTATGAAGATATATTTGATATCTGGGAGAATAATAGAGTATTGGCTAATGTAGATTTTGATGTATCTGATACAATCTACGAAATAGTTATTTCAGAAATTTATCGTTCTAGAAAAAATCCTTCTGAAAAATTTGGTTCTGTATTAGCTAAGAATCCAAAACATTCTCCTTTTGATTATATTACAGCATCTCCTAGACAGATTACAAAACTCAATTCAACCTTTACAGGTATGATTTTTGAAAATATTGATGAGATGCTTTCAGCTAGTGTTACTAGAAGTAAAAAAGGTACACCTGAGAATGAATCACCTATGGAAAAGATTATGAAATATTAATCTTTCAGATAGGCTATATTTAAAAACATTAAATTAATTAACTTATCTTGTTATCTATTCGTAGTTTATGAATATTTAGCGTTAAAATTAAGTAAAAAAATATTTACCTTCTAAAGGAGGTTTAGAGTATGCCTCGTACTGGTCAAATTATTCCGTCTTGGCTCCACCCTCATGAAGCGGTCTATATCAACGATAACACCCGTTACGAAGACGTAGCGTTTCAAAATGATGGTCCTAGTTTTTTAAATGTATTTATGTCCAAAAAGGGCAGAGATAATAAACTTCTGAACTATAAGTCTATCACTGAATGGGTAAATGAATATGGTCTTCCTGACTATCGTAGATATGGTCAACCTGCTTACAATGCCTATGTTGCTCTGTCAACTGGTTTAGCACAGTCCCAATCTATGCGTATTTTACCTAAAGATGCTACACATGCTAACGTAGTTTTACTTGCAAAATACCAGAAAAAAGATGGTAAATTGCAATTAAAATTCGTTACCAAAACTGTATCTCTTATTACTGATGCAGATGACCTGGCTGCTTGGGTTGATCGTATGGTTGAAACAACCCCTGATGCTGAAGGTTATCTGACTTTACCTCTGATTAGCTTCTGGTCTAGAGGTCGTGGTGTTTATGGTAATGATATGCGTGTTCGTATCAGCCGTGACCGCGGTGCTGATAAAGAAAATAACTATGTAAACTACGCTATTGAATTATTATCTGTAGAGAATGGTTCTTTAGAAACTGTAGAAACTTACACAGTTTCTTTCTATATTGATGCTATTGATCCCAATACCAACATGACCATGTTTGTTAATGATGTAATCGATGATGAAAATGGTGTTGGTTCTGCACGTTTCAACTGCAGCTTATTATATGATAACTTGGAAAAAGTATTTGATATGTATAAAGAGGTTTATGCAGAAGCTACTAATCCTGAAGTTATCGTAGAGAAGGTAGAAGTATTACCTCCTACTTCTCTTCCTGATTCTAATAAACTTTTTATCAATGGTAAAAATGAAGTTTGGGTATTTGATGCTGATGTTTTATCAGAGTTTAAATTATTTGCTCAAGCTCCTAAAAAGAAAGATGTATCTGTTGATCCTTACATCTTACCTTTAACCGTTGATGTTTCAAAAGCTGTTGTACCTTATTACATCGTAAGTACATTACCTATGGCTCATACCAAGGTATTCCTGTATGACGATGATCATGGTGTACAAGCACAAGCTATCGATATTCACGATATTGCAACTACTGACGATATTAAAACCGTTGGTATTAGTGGTGATTTATATCGTATTGCCGGTGGTGAAATCGTAAAGGGTTTCGTAGAAGGTGACAAAGTTAAAACAGAAGCAGTTTCTGCTATCGAATTCGATGTTCCTGAAACTGTAACTGAAGGTACTATTATTGCTAATACCTCTACTATTTATAAAAATACCACTTCTGGCAAATTCTATCAACTCTATAAAGGTGGTCAAGTATTAACCGATATCTCCGCTACTTGTGTAGAGTGTGAAACTTTACCTTCTACTACTTTATATACTCCCGGTACTATTTATGAATTGACCCAACAAGATGGTGATAAAGCAATTGGTAGCCAATGGGTATATTCTGAAGAAGAAGGTATGTGGGTTGAACCCGTTGCTCCTAGTGAACCTGAACCTCTGGTTTATACTATGGAGAACTGGGATATCTTTGGTTATAATAAATTCACTGATTCTAATGATCCTTACTTTGTATTTGATGGTGGTGCTGAAGCAATTGATATTTTATCAATTGAAGGTGTAGGTCTCCAATCAGGTACAGATGGTTCATTCTCTGATGTTGGTACTGTTATTGAGTACACTGATGTAGAACCTTCTGGTGAAGTTGTAGTTAAATCCAAAGTTTTAACTGAAGCTGAACGCGATGAAGCTATTGAACAAGCTTACTTATCTGCTTTCAATGGTGAATTCGATAAAGCTATCAAATCCAAACGTCGTAATCCTGTTGACATCATGCTCGATGCTAACTATCCTCTTTCTGTAAAGAAAGCTATGGCTGCATTGGCTTTAGAGCGTACTGACTGTGCATGTCATTTAGATACTAACTTGATTACTGATGTTGCTAGTCTTGAAACTTTCTATACTCAGGTTTCTAGTTTAAATAACTGGGCTATCTCTTATGATGCTCATATGATGAAAACTACTGACCCGATTACTGGTAAAGTAATTCCTGTTACAATGACTCTGTGGATGTCTTCTAAGATTCCTCAGCATTTTAATGTATACGGAAACCATACACCTTTTGCAGGTGAAGAATATGCAACCTTAGATGGTTATCAGAAAAATTCTATTCGTCCCATTATCGATGCAGATGATCATGTGACTAAAGAATTGATGTATGATAAACTTCATATGAACTACGTTGAATGTATTGCCGAGAATACATATATTCGTGGTACACAACAAACCTCACAAAACTTCTTCTCTGATTTATCAGAAGAGAACAATGTTCTGGTTCTGTTAGAAATCAAACGTAAGATTGAACGTATGTCTGCTAAGAACCGCTACAAATGGGCTGATCCTGGTCAACTGCGTATGTTCAGACAAGACTGTCAAGAAATCTTTAGCTCCTATCAAGGAACTAAATGTAGAAATCTTGAAATTGACGTTAAATCTAATGCTTGGGAAGATCTGCGTTACATCGTTCACGTATATCTGTCCGTTGTATTCCGTAGCTTCCAAAAACGTGCAATTATCGAAATTGACGTTAATCCGAGACAATAAGAAAGGGGGATGAACCATAATGGCTATTAAGACTATTCAAAGTAATATTAAACGTAATACCCGTGATTGGGATCAATACTCCGTATTTCTCGGTGCATTGGACGTTAGCGCTAAAAATATTGACCAGTTTGACCCCTTGAGAACAGGTTTTGTACGTATCTTTATTGTACGTCTTCCTCGTTTTATGGAAAAACTGGATCAAGATATGGCTAAACGTTTCAAACATTATGTAGAAATGGGCTTTATCGGTGTATCTGGCATTGGTAACACTACTTTGGAAATGCAATCCATTGAAGGTGGCTATGCTAATAATAAATTCGATATTCCTTCTGTATGTCGTGATGAAACCGATGGTATCCAAATCAAAGTTTACGAAAATTCAGGTTCCCCTGTTCGTGAATTCATTGACACTTGGATGACTGGTATTTGCGATCCTCTCAGTGGTTTAGCACACTACCATGGTGTAATTGATGAGACTTGCTCTTATAAAGCAGCTAATCATATCATGGAGATGTTCTATGTATCAACTGACCCTACTGGCACTGCTATTGAATATGCTTGCTTATTCTGTAATATGATGCCTAAAGTAGTTTCCAAATCTCATTTTGAGTTTAACCCTGGTCAACATGAAGCTGTTCAAGTTGATTTGGACTTCACTGCTACTCGCTATGAGTCTCCTCAAATCAATGAAATTGCAGCTGCATTGCTTAACAAGTACAAATTGCTGAGATCTTATCTCCAATTCAACTCTGGTTATTCCACTCAAGATGTTGATGCAATGGATGCTTACAATTCCAAAATTAATACCATTTAATTTGGTATAATAAAAATCCCATGGATATTAATTTTATCCATGGGATTCTTTTTAATAATTTCATATACAATTAATTATTCACTAATAGGATTTCTTTACCAATCTGAAGGATTTGATTTTAGTGGATGTTGTTAATATTTTTTCATTTTTTATTCCTTTCTGAAAATAGTGAATGACACAATTCTTGTACGGTTTAAAAAATCATTCACCTCCAAATTATTTTAGTTTTCAGATTTCGCATAGCAAGGCAACGATAAAAAAGATAGAGCAATAATTCGCTCTATCTTTTTTACCGATTTACAAAAATATAAGCATTTAAAAAGGAAGGTGTGAATATTGACAACTTCTTTAATAGACTACTACTTATTGGTCTTCGTGTTCATAATAGCACTTATACTTTTACGAAGAGATACTCAAAGATATGCTACTAGTGAGCATATAACTCAGATAGATAATAGTGACGAAGATAAAAGAGTATATGTAGCATCAAGGATCACAGATAAAGAAAACCCTGGTGCCAAAATTCTATTAGTAATGTATTCTATCTATTGCAGAAAATGTAAGTCTACAAATATTTTTGTGGATATGTCCGATGAAGATGAATCTATACATATAACCTGTAGAGATTGTGGATATGTTACTCGAATAGAATTGGAAAAGCTTTTCGTAAAGAAAAAAGAAGAGTAAGAATTAGGTCCAAGGTTTAATAATAACCTTGGGCTTAATTCTTTATTTAGGAACATAGAAAATTCCATAATATGTATAAATTACATATTATGGAATTTCTTTTAAGGTTCTATAACTTTATAAGTACGTCCAGTTCTATCTGAACATGTATGAGCATCATTATTAAAAATTAATTTACCTAATTGCTCTTCAGTGGGAGTTGGATAATCATCAAGAATATTACCTTCATTATCTATTGCTTGAATAGTATACCCACCTGTATAATCTTTGATAATAACTACTTCGGGTTGACGAGATTCATATTCAATCATCTTATTACCATTTTCACTTCTGAAAGGGTTCGATTCGGTATTAAGCCTCTCATTACACATTTCTTCAAATGTGCGACCATTTGTATTACTTACAAATTGTTCCATATCTTGATTATAACTATTAGCAGAATCAATTACATTAGATCTACCATGTTTAAAGAGTTGATCAAAGAACATAGAACCGAATTGTTCTTGGGAAACACCTTCAGTACTGTCTTTATTATCTTTATCCATTTTAATTTTAATATCAATAATAGATTTCTTAAGAGATGAAATCTCTTTAATGGTAGCAAGTCTATTATTATTTGATGAGTTTAGAGCCATAATTAAATCAGATAAAAGTTTAGAAGAACCTCTGGCTTTAGATTGTAAAATAGGAGCCATAACATCCTGAATTGTCTTTGCAGTAGTTTCATTATCTTTAAGAAGTCTTTGCAAATTAGACAATTCAGTTTTAAATTTAGCTTCTATATTTTTTGTTTTTTTACTGTCTTTACCACGAGTATCGAATAAATCTTCATCATCATCTAAATGCTTTTTTTTCTTAGATTTAAAATGAAATGCGGAGATCATATCATCATCACCAGAAGAATCATCATCTAAAATAGATGTAATTTCCGAGAAAAGTTTATCTTTCTTTTTACGAGGTTTTTTCATACTTTTAAAAACCTCAAGATCATTACTTTCTCTTTCTTCTTTTACGGGTTGTAATTTTATTAATTCCTCTTCAATATTTTCCATATTGTTTTACCCCCATAATTTTGTTTCGTTAAAGCTTTGTTAATTTTTATACTTAAATAAAGATATATATTATTTAGATAGAGTATAAAAGGAGGTTTGACAAAATATTATTTACCGTACTTTTAAATCAGAAAGGAATGATGAAAAATGGCAGCAGGAATTGTAGATACAAAAGATATCTTTGATATAGGTGATTATTTATCAAAGAAAGAAAAAGAAATTAAATGTATGGATCATGTACTAGGTCCAGAACTTATAACTTTTCCCCAATATATTTCATCTTCAAGAAGTATTATGTTTACTTCTCATTTAAAACAGTTAGTTGCCTTAAACAACCCAGAGTTTCCAAGATTATTCACAAACTATGAAAATACTTTTGGTAAATTATCTTCTTCTCTTCATAAAGCAAAACAAGATATGGAAGTATTTAAGATTGTACCAAAATTTTCTTGGAATCCGAAACATTTATACACCATTTTCTTTTATAGTAAAAAGAAAAATAAATATTATTGCATCCAAAAGAAAATTGCAGAAGAATTAACTGAAAAATTTGGTTATGGATTTAATAATACTAAATTAGATTCTTTAGAAGAGGGAGATAAAGTAAAAGAAGCTACTACTCTTTGGAAATCTTCTTCTTATGATGAATATGATAACTATTGTTTTGGATTAAATGCTTTAACTGGTTATTTAATCGATAATCGTACAATTGAAGATGCTGTTATTTGCTCAGAATCTTTTGCTAAAAAGATGGAAGCTAAAGAAGTTGAAACTGTAAAGATTACTTTAAATGATAATGATTTATTATTAAATCTTTATGGAGATTCAAATCATCATAAAGGATTTCCTGATATTGGAGAAAAGGTAAAAAGAAAATTGGTTTGTTCTAAGAGAAGAATTGACAATAATCAAATTCTTTATGATATGAAAAAATCTAATTTAACCGAATCCAATAGTCTTAATGATAAAGAATATTATTCTAAGGGTACTGTGATGGATATTAATATCTATTGCAATCAACCTATTGGAGAAATTCCAGATATTCCTACCAATGAACAACTATTACAATATTTACGTGAACAGCAAAGTTATTGGACTGCTATTCGTGATATATGTGAAGATATTGTTAATAGTGGTGCTGAATATGATGATGATATTGGTTTCTTACTTGGTCGTGCAAGACAATATTTAAATCCAGATTATCGTTGGAAAGATAATGATTCTGTATTTAATAATATGATTATGGAAATATCTATTCAACGTGATGTGCCTTTAAATATCGGATATAAAGTATCTGGTAGATATGGAAATAAAGGTGTAATTTCCACAATTGTACCTGATGATGAAATGCCTATGTTAGATGATGGTAGACATTTAGAAGTTGTTTTCAATACCTTAGGTGTTATCAATCGTCTTAATAGTGCACAACTTTTTGAAATTTCTATTAACTTTATTGCTGATAGAATTTTAGAAAAAATTCAAACTCTAGAAACTAGAGAAGAAAAAGAAGAACTCTTATGGAAGTTCTTATCATACTTCAATGAAAGAGGTATGAAATCAGAAGTTTATTCTTATTATGAGAACTTAACAGATATTGAAAAAGATGAGTTCTTTGAAAGTATGAATAAAACTGGTATTTATGTAAATTTACCACCTATTAGTACAGTAGAAAAACCATTATTTGATATTATTAGTGAGATCCATGATGAATTCCCTTGGATTAAACCATATGATGTCTATATTAATAAATGGGGTAGACGAATTAAAATGCTTAATCAAATGGTGGTAGGTGAAGAGTATATTATTCGTTTAAAACAAACTGCTAAGAAAAATTTCTCTGTACGTTCTACAGGTTATCTTTCTCAAAAAGGTTTACCCGATAAATCTAATAAGAGCAAACATAATCAACAGTTATATTCTACAACCCCAATTAAAATTGGACGCGATGAGAATAATAACTTGAGTATTGGGATTCATTCTGAGATTCTTGCTAAGTTCCATCTTTATTATAGATCTTCTCCAGCAGCAAGACGTGAAATTGGTAAGTTGTATACTGGTAATGCTTTAAACTTTAAGAAATTTAAAGTTAAAAAGAGATTTAAAAATAGAAATGTTGAGATTCTTGCAGCATATTTTAAAGCTTCTGGTAGAAAACTCGACTATGGTTTTAATGGTCTTAGAGTAACTGGTAATATTGATAATAAAGTTCGTGAGTATAATTTTATGGGTAAAAAGTATATTTGTACTAGAGAACAGATGAGAGAGTTCTTACTTAATAGAAAATGGAAGAAAGAATTTAATCAAACTCTTCATATTGGTACATCTGAATATATTGAGCAATCATATAAAGAATATACTGATGGGGAGAAAGACAAGATTAAAGATTTCTTCAAAACCTCTTATAAATCTAAAAAAGAACTTAAGAAGTTTAAAAAGAAGAAAAATGATAAATTTTTACAGGTGAAATTAAACCGAAATTAAGATATATATTATCTTTACGAGGTGATATATAAATGAATACTAAAAAATTTAAAAAATATGCATTAATTTATATCAATGCAACTGATTCTTTAAAACTCAATAAGACATCTCGTAAGGAGTATTTACAATTCATTATGCTTATTATTAAAAATAATATTGATGGTGAGTTGGAAAAGAAAGAGATAAAAATTTATAAGCAATTGAGAGATATTTATTCTCAATATCTTGATAAAAAACTCTTATCTAAAATTATAAAGCTTATTGAGATGGATAAAGATGATGAAAATATCCTTTCTGTAAAATTAGGTGTAGGTTCTAAAAATACAGAAAACGATGTTAAAGCCAAAGATGAAAAATCTTTTAGTGAAAAGAAAAAGAATAAACGACTTAAAAAATACAAAAAGATCGTTAATAAAATCTTGTCTTGGTAAAAAAATAAAGAATAGAGAAAGCAATTTCTCTATTCTTTTTTTATAAATATATATTATTTTTATGAATAAAAAGGAGGTATTCACTATGGAAACTTTTAAAGAAATATTTGAATTAAAAAGTGATATATCACTTCAAATGGAGATGCAAAGCAAAGCTGTAAAATATTATGAAGATATAATTAAAAATGGTATTTTGAATATGGAGGAATGTAAGTATTTCTTATTGTGTCTTGATAGATTATATCAAAATGGATTCGTTTCTCCGTTAAGAGATGAAGAGTATGATAATATTCTAGAACTATTTTTAGATAATGGTGGTGAGATGATTAGGGGCGATTTATCATCTGGAAATAAAGCTCATCATGTTTATCCAAATCTCAAAGGAACTATCAAGAAAGTTCATTATATTACAGAAGATGATAAGAATAGAAATTCTAGAGTAAAAAATCATAAATCTTTAGAACCTTGGTTAAAGAATATTTTTCAAATTGTTAATGAAAAATATCCCAATAAATCTTTTATAAAATTAGGAATGTATACAAAATTAGATGGACTTTCTATCATCCTAGAAGTAGAAGATGGTAAAGTTAAATCTGCAATTACTAGAGGTGATAAAGAATTAGGAACTGGTCAAGATAAAACTTCTTTCTTTAAGTTTATGGATTTATCACATTATTCAGATATCTTAGGATATAATAAATTTGGTATCAAATGTGAAGCTATTGTAAGTAAAAATGATTTTAAGAAATATAATAAAAAGTTTGAAAAACTTATTGATGAAAGATCTGCAGCAACTTCTATTTTAAATTCTTTAAATCCAACTATGGAAGAAATCAAATTCTTAACAATTGTTCCATTAATGATCGATGTGGGTAATAAAGAATATCCATTACCTTATACAACTGATAAGAAAATTGATAAAGCTTTTGATTGGATTAAAGATATCGTTAAATCTACTGAAATTACAGTTTCTACAAAATATAATTTTAGAAAAACTCTTAAAATGATTAAAGAGCTTATTCAAGATTTAGAAAGACAGGTGAAAGAAGAAGATTATCCTGCTGATGGTATTGTAATTAGAGTTCTTGATGAAGATTTAATAAAAGAACTTGGTAGAAATACTAAAGATTGTATTAATGAATGGGAAAGAGCTTATAAGTTTAAACCAGAGACATCTAGAACTACTTTATTGGGAATAGAACAGGAAATAGGATTACTTGGAAAAGTTAGTTTCATTGCTAAAGTAAAACCTGTAGTTATGAAGAATAAAACCATTCGTTCTATTTCATTAGGTTCTGCAGATAGATTTAAATCTTTAAATCTTGCAATTGGTGATGAGGTTGAAGTATCTTATGATATTATTCCATATTTATCAGTAAGTGATAAATGTAAAAAATCTGGTAATAAACCAATAGAGTTAATTACTCATTGTCCTTATTGTAATGAGGAGTTAGATTATAACCCTGAGTTATCTTGTGTAAATAAATCTTGTCCATCAAGAGAGATTGGTAAAATTTATAATTACTGCTCTAAGATGGATATTAGAGGAATTGGTGAAGAAACTATAGCTACATTGTATCGAAAAGGTATAGTTCCATCAATTGCGTATTT
>NFZD01007768.1_pt1 | contig 19113 bp, 25 predicted proteins | sample 1095381 | NCBI WGS metagenome assembly NFZD01 (sample SAMN03609891, study PRJNA323583) | gut metagenome | isolation source: feces | host: Rattus norvegicus | place: Denmark: Riget | collected 2013 | reverse complement strand
TTGAAATTTGCGTGCCCAAGTATTTCACGACTACTTGGGCTTTTCTTTTAAAAAGGCTCACTATATAGTGAGCCTTGAATATATATGATTTTAGATTAAACTATATTTAATATAGGGTACTTGGTTTTATCATAATCAACTATTTTAGAGTTTGCATATACATAAATAATTTGATTATCATCTTTAGTACCACAAATAGTTTCAGGTTCTGCTTTTACTAGCTTACCATTAGGAGTTGTTAAATTAGTAATATTTATAGTAATTTTTCCGTCACCAAATAGGTTACTTTCACCATTAGTAGTATAGTCTTGACAAAGCATTAATCCAGCATATTCTCCAGACTCCCATTTGTTTACAGTACAATCTATAATATTTATTGTGCATCTAGTGTTAGTTCTGTTAGAAATTCTTATTGGGTTAGAAACTTGTTCAAAATGACAGTTTCTAATAGTAATTACTGCGTTATCTTGAGTTCCAAAGATATTTATAGCATTATTTGAAAATACTCCGTTAAATTTAACATTATCAATGGTTATAGTTTTAGCAAGCCCTGTTGTGAGACCAATCTCTATACCGTTATATGCCTTTTCAGGAGTAATAATTGTATCTTTAATTACTACTTCATCTTCTGCATGCACAGACATTATAGTATTACCCATTGTTTTCTTATCATAAGTTCCCGTAATTTCAGAGTTGCTTAAACTAAAACTTTTTTGAACATTGAATTTTAAAACCGCAGATTCTGCTGTAATATCATTAACTTTGGCAGAATTACCAGTAATAGAAACAGTTCCTGCTGGGATTGTTCCTGATACTACATAGTCTTTATCTACATCTTCAAATTTGTTATCACCTTGTTCAAATTCAGTTATAGTTTCAATAATTGATTCCCAAGAGATAACATTACCTTTTAGTTTACCTGTATTAACTACTTCATTAGTGTAATATCCATTTTCTTTTAATGTATTTATGATAGAGTCTGTTAAATCTCCAACATAAATTTCTTTTAGTCCTTTAATAGCATTTTTTTCAATCAAATTAGCACATGCGTCTATAGGAACATTCTTAGAAATTTTATTAATTTCTGAGGCTTTTTTAATTTCTTTCATTTTACTTTTCCTCTTTTATTGGTACCTAATTAAAATTTAACTACCTTTAACTGTTGTTACTGCTTTTGCAATGAACTCATCCATTAACATGGTAGTATCATCTGTACCACCAGTTAAACTGTTAATTACTGTATATGGTTTACCGCAGTTTAAGCAAGTTATTTCTTTTGTTACATCAGTATCGTTTAACCCTTCAACAATATACGATTTTAAATACATATTGCCAAATGGACCTATAACATCATCACATACATTGCCTTCTTTATCTTTGAAGTATTCAAGTTCATAATATTTAACTTTTCCATACCACCCTTTTTTGCAATGAGGGCACTGCATGTAAAGAACTACATCATTATTGTTTACATCAACTCTCATTTCATATCTCCCTATTGTTAAATAAATTTATTCTTCTTAAATTATTAATTGTACAACTAATAATGTATCATAAAGGGTTGAAAATGGCAACTATAAGACTAACACAGAATGAATATAACATTGGTGCACTTGCTGGTAAATATGCACTAAAAAATTTGTCTAATACAGGTAAGTTTTCTAATATTGTGGAAGTTCTACCTGTTAGAACAAGATTTGAAATAGATAGAGAATCAGGGACAATAACACTAAAACAGGGTTCTTTAGTAACAGTTCCTTATGGATTTTCTGATGTAGATGGTATTTCAAGAGTAGAGCGTCACGAAAGAATAAATAAAGACTTAAGTATAACTATAGGTCACAGAATAAATGATTATACTATATCATCTGTAACAGATAGTAAAGTTTATCTTGTATATAACTTCGATGCAGGTATATTAGAGGCAGATAAAAATATTGAGTATAAGTATTTTGACTCTGATGTAATAGAAGATGGAGAAGTAACTTATGAAGGAAATACTTTTTTAAGAATTTCTTCAAAGTCTAAGTGTGCCCTTCCTTTAGGTTATTTTGATGATGCTTGGCATTGGCATGATTTCACAGCATTAGGATTTTATGAAGATTTAATGTGGGTTGATTCTGGTATTAACTACTTTATACCTAGAGGAAGAAAAGAGGATTATGGACAAGAAGTTGACTCTGTTACTTTAGATAATGTAGTTTATACATATTTATCTGAAATGTTAACAGGTACTACAGCTGGTTCTACAGATTCTGGGTGGTTATTCTTAGATTTATACGGTAAAGGACGTTTTGTTAAAAATTATAAGGCTGCTGTAGAGTATACTATTTTTGACGGGATTCAGTATGTTTCTGCACAAAATTATTTATATAATTCAAAACAAGAAATTGAACGAATTTGTAAAGTTTGTGATATAGAAATAAGTAATAATAAGTTTCATGAATTTAAGAATTTCAATACTTACCAAACAGTAGATTATGCAGATGTTATTGGAAGAATGGATTCTATAGATGAGTCTGCGTTACATAAGGATGGAAGAAACGAAACTGTTTTAGGACAAATAGATTTCCCTAACCTTACTACTTTTGATAACATACTAATTAATGGTGGAAATATTAATAACTGTAATGTTCCAGGTAATTTGACAATTACTAATAATGGTGCTGTATCTTTTGTTGATGCTGATTTAAAAAATATTACTAAATCAAAACATCCTAATTGTTTGGGTGTGGTAGGGAAAAGTAATAGTACTAGAGGCGGATTAGTTTTTGGAGCTAACCAGTTAATAAAAGTTTTATCTAATGAAGAAGATGCATCTATTACATTAACACTTCCTCATACTCTTAAAGATTCATCAGGGAATTCAATAACTCCTAGAATCTTACCTGCAACTTCAGAAGTTTATGATATTGGAAATAATGGTCAGCGTTTTAGAAATATTTATGCTAAAATATTTGATGGTTTGGCAATTTCTTCTAACTGGGCAGACTTAGCTGAAATGTATGAAACTGATGAAGAATATCCTATAGGTACTTTATTGCAGTTTGGTGGTGATTATGAATTAACTATTGCAAAATCAGAAGTAAATGCAGTAGTATCAGATAAACCAGGTATTTTAATGAACTCAGAAGGGAAAGGACAACCTATTGCTTTAGCAGGTAGAGTTAAAGTTAGAGTTTTAGGAAAAGTGAAAAAATTTGAAAAAATCTATTTATCACAAACTGATGGTATCGGAACTACTACAGGTCTTTTAGGAGAAACACCTATTGGAAGAGCTCTTGAAGATAAAATTTCTGAAGATGAGGGATTAGTTCTTTGTGCTGTTCATTTTAACATTTAAGTTGACAATTAAGTAATATTTAATAAGTATTTGAATGAAGGAGGAACTCTTGTAGCAATACATTCTTCAGGAATTAAAAGTTCCACAGATAAATATAGCAAAGAGTTTCAGAAATTGTTTAGTGAGTATGGAATACTTCAAGAGAATTATAATAATGAGGAATTTAAAAATTCTGGTAAAGGCACAACAGTAAGTACTTGTATAACTAAGTTAGTTAAAATATAGGAGTAATATGAATAAAATAATACAAGCAACAAAGTTACCTGACGAAATTCGAGAGAAAAGAGAGCTGGCTAATTTATTTAAAGAATTTGATGATGTTAATTTAGCAAGAATAGTTTTATATTCTGCTAAGGATGATGAGATAGCAGACCATGTTATTAGATTTTTTGTTGAGGGGTCTGCACTCATCTATCCATTTAAGTCTTATTTTGTAGCTATAGTGTATGCTGCATGTATGATAAAATATTTCCCTGGTTATTTCTTAGATATAACAGATGCTTTGAAGTGCTCAGATTTATTAGATAAAGATGATTTTTACATTCCATATAATAAAATGACTTATAAGATATATAACAATATTTTGCGGTGGTTTGAGCGAGAACGTTCTGAAATATTAAGTTTTCAAAGTACTGATAAGACACATAGATATTTTAAAGAAGAGTTTTTGATAGCTTAAATTTTAATAAGTAAAGTACACAATAAAATAAGAGAGTAATAATGGCAAGTTTAGATAAAGGTAAATTAATTTCAAGATTAGGATACATAGCATATTTTAACGAGCGTGTATGGACGAATATTTATAATACTGCTGGAAATAACATTTATCATGGAGGTTCTTCTAATATTACTTTAAGTCAAGATAAAATAACTAAGGTAAGTATGGATGCTTCTGGTAAAGCAACTAAAACAGGTGAAGAAAGTATTGTTATTAAAGGCTCACCTAAGTATGGGCATACTGCTAGAGCAGGGGCTAATACTACATCAGGTTATGTGTATTTAGATAAACCAAATGCAGTTCAAACTGCTCATTTAAAAACTTTAAACGCTAATGATAAGCAGTACTTTACTATGTCAGAAGAAACACTTGATGCAAAAGCTACTACAATGGGATATCCAACTCAGTTAGCTGTTGCAGATGTACTTTATTCATGTTGTTTTGATGTAATTAGAAGACTAATTAGTATAAGACCATTTACAGCTACGTGGCAACATGAGTCCTCAGTTGCAGGACAAGGATTTACTGAACGATTTAATAATGGAGGTTATTCTTACGGGGTTTTTGTGGATAATCCTGTAAAAAATAATGCTTTGGAAAACTGGTCTGGTTCAGGAACATTACATCAGGGTGGTGCTTTATCCCGTTGGCAAGTAACGCTTGGTGGTAATATTAGTTCCTTAAAGTTAACAGAGACCTCAGTTGCAAGAGTAGGTGTATATAAAGGTGATAAAGCCACTGCTAATCGTACAGTAGATATGGTAACAAAGTTTTGGGAAGCGTGGACAACTAGATGTAAAGAAAAAAATAAATTTGACTACAAGTTTTTCTCTTGTCATTTAAACTGCCATAGTTCTTGTCATAGTTCTTGTCACGGAAGTAGGTCAAGGAGATAAGTATGGAGAACAACGGAAGAATGTTGGGGGTAGACTTTTCCGAGTTTACTGAGCACGAACCTTTATATGAACCTGTTAATGGGTTGCTTTATTATAAAAATGCAATACTAACTGATAAATATTATATTAAAAATGTTTATATATGGAAACATAATAAATTTGTAAATTTTGGGGAACATTTATTGTATGTTATGGGGGAAGTTAATAAAGGGGATTACTTAACTACTTGTCCTATTTACGGGGTAGCAATGAAAACTGAGCATAAAGATATTGCTTTTGCTTGTGTAACGTCTAGTAGAGTACCTTGTGATAATTTTAGTTTCCCTGTAATAGGGGGTTGTTTTGCTTCATTTTTGTAATACAAATATTTATTTAGATTTAGAGCTATCAAATGATACAGCAGAAGAAGTATGGGCTACAAGCTGTCCTGCTTGTGTAAATATTGATGATGCTCAGGGTATTTATGAAGGTGTTAATATTCATTTATTCAAGGTAGATAATTTAAGAAGTAATAAAATTTTCTTAAAAGATAAAAAGAATGTGATGTTAAACTATTTGGAGTTATATGATTTTGTACATTCGTGGTACTATGACTGTGTAACTAGAAAGACAATATCAGATTGTGTAAATATAAGTGAGTGGTACGATTTTTATGAGCAATGTTATATTGACACATATAAAAATACTAATGTTTACGAAGGTGTTTTAGGGTATTATGAATCCTTAGCCTTAGCTCGTTTAATGTCTCCTAGAGTGTTCCGTGAGCCTTACGATATTGATTTACGTAGTTATAACTGTGCACCTGAGTTTAGCTGGATATTAGCAGATTACTTTAATAATGGTAAAAAGTCTGTTTGGAAAAATTGTATTAATAAAATTATTCAAGAAAATATTAAAAGTATGCTTTATCAGAAAGCAAATTACGAAAGATTTGGAGTACCTGTAATAAACTTAAGTATAGACTTATCTTTAACTAAAACTATTGATGAAATAGACTTCGATAATCCGCAGGCACTGTTTTATTTTAGTAATCCTTTTAATCCTGATTTTCATACAAATTTTATTTATATAAGAAATTTGTTAAAGTTGATAAAATAATAATGTTGTGGTATAATAATTGTCATGAGTAATATAAGTTTAAAAGAAATGAAATTCCCAAAAGGGTGCCCTAAAGTTGAATTCTATAAACATCCAACATATTGTGAACTAGTTATATATTTGTTCACTAAGTGTAACTTAAACTGTCATTTTTGTTTTCAAGAACATAGTGCAGATTTAGATATAGATTATATTAAGTCTATTCCAGATAAAGCATTAGAATTGTTGAAAAAAGACATATCAGAGCAACCTTCTATAAAGCAAGTAGACATAAGAATACTTGGAGGGGAATTATTTTCAGATAATATACCTGACGCATATTTTGATATATACACTGATATGGTAAATGAAATACGTAGTCGGATGAAAGAGCTTTATCCTGATGTTCAATTAGACTTTATTGTTACTACAAATGGTGTATATACTAAAGTAACCAGATTAGCTAATTTTTTAACAGTAAATAACTTTAAGAAGTTACTTTCAATAAGTGTTGACTTTATTGGAAGATATCCAAATGAAAAAGTAAAACTTAGAGCATATAATACTATTAAAGAACTTGCAGAACTTGGATTTTCTGTTCGAGCAGGGATTGTTATGACTAAGAAAAATATTGAGTATATACTTAAGAATAAGCAAGAGTTTATTGGATTAGTAAAAGATTATAAAGCAGAACAGATAGTATTTAATTTTTATATTCCAAATGAGGGTTGGGAAGTTGACTTACCGACTGATGAGGATATGATTAGGTTATTAGATTTTTGCTTAGAGGAAAGATTGTTTTGTGTAAGTATTATTTTTTATTTATTTGAAACTTTTTTGCAGAAGAAATTTTTTACTAAAACATGTGAATGTAAGTATATCCCTACAATTATGGACGGTTGTGTAACTAAAGATTGTACACAAACAGCTTCTGGGTTAGATAGACATCTATTTTATGGAAATTTTGTAGATGAAGTTACTGAAGAAAATGTTTCAGATGTTAAGGCTTCATTGGGAGTAACTAAAAGGGGATGCTTGAGTTGTGAACATTATGAATACTGTCCTCAATTATGCTGGAGTTTAACGATATTTAAATATTTTAAAGCAACTCAGTGCCCTTTAAACTATATTTATGATAAACTTTCTAAGAACCCTGAGTTATTAGAGGAGTATAAACTTTGGAAAGAAAACAGCAATATCTTTTGCTAGTTATGGAGGTATAATGACATTTGATATATTTTTATTGATTTTAATTATTACAGGTGTTTGGTACTCATCTACTCATTGTGGTAAGTGTCATTATACGAAAACACGCTGTAAGTTATGTGATTACGCACAAAAACATGCAGAGGAAATAAAAGAGAGGAAAAGAAGTTTATGAAATGGATTTTTTTAGGATTTTTTTATTTATCATTTTCTATGGTGAATTATTTTTTCTGGCATAGTACTTCTTCTTTATACTCTTCATTTATTGAAGCGATACCAGCTGCATTTTTACTTTTTCTTATAATAGTTTGGTTAGGTAATCCTTGTAAGAATTGCTCCGAAAGTTCAACAAAATGTGCTTCTTGTAAGCATGGACATAAAAACTACAGAAAAGTATCTAATTATGAAGATGATTACTATAACCAGATTCTTTATAAGCAATTTAATGATAATTGTTCAGCTTTTAAAGATTTATCTGAAAACGATAAAAAAGTGGTAATTAGATATTGGCAGTCACGAGTTGTTCCTGAGTTAGAAAAACTTAAGGTAAAAATAGATGAATTGGGGAAGGTTAAAATGATTCGGACAGGTGTTCCATATAAACCAGAAGAAATGGAAGAAATATATTTAAATGGAGCAATAGTTGATTTATCAAAAGTCAATTTTCCAACTTGTAAGACACTTAAAGAAAATATGCATGCTTTATTTGTATATTTAAGAAATACAGGGTATAATGTTGATTTTGACTTTAGGGAAATGACTTATGAGCAGAAAGTTGCTTTATTAAAAGAATATTTAGATACTAAAATAGATTATAATATTCCTATATTAAATACTACATGGCTAAGTATCTTATATGCTTGCCTTGGAGAAAAGATTAGTAGTCTTGATAGTATTTTAGATGAGCTTGGTCTCATTACTATACAAGCAGCTGAGTTTAAGTATGTGGAAAAAATATGGCAGTTTTTAGTATCTCTTCCATTATTTTTAATTAAAAGATTGGATTTAGATACTTTTGAGAGTACTGCGGAAAAGACTTCTGAAGACTTTAATTTAGTTAATTTCTTTTATATATTAGAGCACGCTGAAATAGATGATTTAATAAACAAGGGTGCTGGGGATATTCCTCCTAAAGATTATGAGAATATTTTTACAGTTGAAAATACAAGACTTTTTGAAGCATTGAAAGATTGTTCTTTTTCAACTTTTATACACGGGCTCACAAATTCTTCTGATGAAGAATTTCACGAGTTTGTAAAAAACTTATATTCGGAGAATACTAATAAATAAGATGGAACAAGTTAAAAAAAATATAACAGTTTCTATAATGCCAACCTACAAGTGCAAAAATGGTTGTAACTATTGCTACTTAACAGAAATTGATAAGGAGTCTGGAGAACCTTGTTGGAATTTTTTAAATAAATTATATAAAAAACTTAATGAAGTTGTTAAAAAGTATAAAATTACAACCATAGAGTTATATGGTGGTGATTTATCTTTAGTTCAATTTTCTATACTTAAGGAAATTGTCTCTATATGTAGATGTTACTGCAAAAATATTCATGTAACTTGGGGTGATATTGAAAAAGCTCATGAATTAGGATTTTCAGATGAACAAATAAATATATCAATTAACCCTGAGAGAAGAGATTTTTTGGATAATGTTTGTAAGATTAAGAAAAACCCAAACTTAGGAGCTATTACAGTTGTTACTCCAACTGTTTTAAACTTTTCTGAGAAAACTATATTAGATTGGTATAACGAGTTTAGCGGTAATGTTACATTTATGCCTTTTAATAATAAATCTATTACACCTGTATCATATGTTACAAACTACAGTTATTCTCATTTTATAATAAGAATACTTAGTTATTATTTTGAACATCGCAGTCAGTATAATTTTAATATAACTAATATAATTATGCTAAGAGATTGTCTAAAAGGTTTATATAGCCCTGCTATGAGGAATAATATATTTATTACACCAGGCGGAAATTTTGCTTGTGTTGATTTTGATGATAGAGGTGTTGAACATTTTCATGGATTTTCTTCTTTAAACTTATGGGAACAAAGATGTTTAACAGAAGAAATAGACAGAGTTCAGTATTGTGGAACTTGTGAGAACTATTTAAACTGTATGGCAGAACATTTTAAAACACCTTCTCAAATAAGTGTATACAGTTTAGAATTAGGTGACACTTGTAATGGTTATCCATTATTAATACAATGGTGTAAGGAGCATCCTGAATGGATTTAGTAATAAAAATAAGTGATAGATGTAATTTTGCTTGTGATTTTTGTTCATCAAATATGATAGCATCAAATCACAAAGATTTGGAATTAGGAAAAGTTACTTCTTTTATAGAACAAAATTATCCAAATTGTAAAAATATTATAGTAAATGGTGGTGACCCGTTGTGTGTTGACCCTAAATGGTATTATGACTTATTGACATGGTTAGAAAATAACAATATGCAGGTTAATATTTCATTTACTACTAATTTATATGATTTTTGGAAAAATCCAGATAAATGGGAAGATTTATTTAAAAACTATGTTAGTGTATGTACATCTTTTCAGTATGGAAGTCAAAGAAAATTAGCTGACGGAAGAGTATTTACCGAAGAAATGTTTAGAGAAGTTTTTAAACTTTTTGAGGATAGAATCGGGTATAAACTTAAGTTTATTGCAGTTGTTAATAGTAATACTATTGCATATTGTCAAAAAACTGTAGAACTAGCTAAAGAGTTGGGTACAACTTGTAGGTTAAACCCAGCGTTACGCTCAGGAAGAACAACTAGACCTTTCCCTTTCCAATTAATGATGATAAAATGGTTACAAATTATTGAACTTGGATTAGGTGATTATGAAGATAATTGTAAACTTATAAAAGACGCATGGAATAATAAAGTCACAGAATGTCCTTTTAATAGTTTCTGTCATGATTCTATTAGATGTATGTCACCAGATGGTACAGTACATACTTGCCCTGCTATTGCTGACGATATACTGTTGGGTGTAGATGAAAGCTACATAGGTGATACTTTAAAAGTTAAACCTTACAAAGATTTAGTATTAAAATCTGAATGTTATCAATGTAGGAATTTTTGTTTATGTAATTCTTGTACTAAAAGAATTATGGATATTCATGAAATGGGTGATGATTGGTTGGCAGAACATTGTGAAGTTATGAAATCACTTATTCCAAGAATGCAAAAATTAATCGGAGAGTAATTAGTGGGAATTTATAAAGTAAAAAAGAATGGACTAGTACAAACTCGTATTGCACAGCCACATTATGTTGATTATTTTGGTGACGCTTTACCTGTACCTGTAGCAGATTTTACTGATTTAACTTTTTGCAGAGATGATTTGATTGGTACTCTTTTGGGTAATTTTAAAGTAATAGATGGAAGAGATATTAATTTATTTTTTAACAGAAGAAATGAGTTAAAAGAAGTTTTAGACAAACTAAGTGGCTTAGATGATAACTACTATGTTTCTTTTTTGAAAAGTAGGTACGAGTCTTTATTTAACCCTACTTTATTCAAAGTAGATATACTTATTAATGTAAGTGTAAATCGGAGATGTAAAATTTTTAAGAAATTTTCTCGTTTGATGCATGAAGTTGACCTTTAGTTGACTTTGTGTTATACTATTATTGTATTTAGAAATAGGAGAATATTAAATGTCAAAAATGTTTATGTACAGTCAAAATAAAGATTATGCTTTGGGTAATCAAAAAATTAACAAATTATTTATTGCGGTATGTTCTAAAGCTACTGTATTCGATGAATTATGGATGATTTTGGATTATTGCTTTATAGGAGCATTATTTTATTTGAATAGTACTTATATTAAGTCAGGTTTATTTGCTTTTTCATTATTTATCTGGTTAATGTTAATGCTGTTTTGTTATCCAAGAGAACGTAAGATACCTGTTAATAACAAAGAAGAATTTTTAGAGCAATTTGAAAAAATGTGGAAAGATTACGAAAACGAGAATAAATAATGTCAAATGCAGAGCAGTATACAAAAATTATATATGTAAAATTAACTAATAGTTGCAATTTATCTTGTAAACATTGTTATAATGCTGTTTGTCACGAACAGGGTCAAATGTCTCAAAAAACACTGGAGAAAATCTTGTTGTATATAGATGATTTAAAAGAGCAAGGTTATGATGTTAATGTTGCACTTCATGGTGGAGAACCAATGTTATATAAAGACTATGACTCTTTATGGGACTTTGTACTTTCTTGTAATGAAGCTAATGTTCCTATTACAATGACAACAAATTTAACTTATAGAATTACTGATGAGCATATTGGTTTATTTTCTCATTTTAAACAAGCTGATGGAGAATGCTTAGTTTTAACTTCATGGGATTATAAAATTCGATTTAAAGATAAAGAACAAGAGAAACTTTGGGAGAAGTCTGTTAAAAGGATACTTGAATATGGTATTCAAGTGCAACCTATAGTTTCACTAACTAAAATCTTAATTGAAGAGAAAACTCCTAAAGAAATTTTTGACTATATGCTTAAGCTAGGTGTACCTAATTTAAATTTTGAAAGAATTACTTGTACAGGCAGAGCAGCCGAAAATGAACCTGAAATAGTTCCTACAAATGTTCAAGTTGACACTTGGCTTGCTGAGGCATATAAAATTTGGAAAGGTTCTTCCAAGTATAACTTTTATATTCCTATTTTTGATAGTTTAGAATGGGCTGTTGAAGAACAAGTTTTTGTTGGGTGTAGGGCTCGGCAATGTGCAAGAAATGTGCGTACTTTTAACCCTGATGGTTCTATGGCAACTTGTCCTAATATTCCATTAGATACTGTGGGAAATATTAATAAAATTCAGACAGTTCAAGAGGTTTGCGGAGTTATTGAGGGGAATAAAAAGTATTTAGATTTATGTAATAAAGAAGAAATTAAAGATAACAGATGTTATAGTTGTGATTATTATAGTGTTTGTAATGGTGATTGTTTTCAACTTTCTTGGGATGAAACGGGTTGTCCTGGATTAAAGGAAACAATAAAACAAGTTATAAAGTTAGGAAGGAATTGATGAAATTTAGTGAAGATGTAATAGAACGAGATAAAAATTGTAAAATAGAAAGCATGTCTGGAGATGTGACTTTATATAATTGTACTGGTTCAGTTGATACTATGTCAGGTGATGTTGAAGTACATAATTATACAGGTGAAATAAGCACAATGTCTGGAGATGTTCATTCTACTAATGGAAATAGTGGTCAGATAAACACCATGTCAGGTAATGTACATTTAACTGATTCTAAAGTAGATAAAATTGAAACAATGTCGGGAAACATAATTTTATTTAATTCAGAGATTAATTATGTTGAAACAATGTCAGGTAAAGTGGTTTTGCATAATTCTTCTATTAAAGAATATTATGGTTATAAGTTTTCTGGAGAGGGCAGTATAGAGCATTTAGTAACACCTATTTTATCTAAAGATAAAAATACTTCTTTTAATTTATTTAATCCAAGTACTTGGTTTAAGTATACAACAGAAAATGTTACATACTGTAAAAATATTTGTATAAATAATGGAGTAGTTGAAACATCTTCCCAAGTCCCAAAAGAAATTTATGTACCTGAAGAAATTAAAATTAAAAAGATAACAACAGATAGAGTAGTTGTTTCAAAATATCCTATTGAAGTAACAGGTGGTGGTTCTTTAAGAATTATTGGAGATAATGAGTGAATACACTTTATGTAGTACCATGGTATAAATGTACTTTAAACTGTTCTCATTGTAATGTTAAAAATAGGAAAGTTCAAGAAAATTATACAAAATTTTTGGAAGTACTCAAGAGTACAGATGTAGATAATACTATTTTATTTGGTGGAGAACCTTTATTTAACCATGATAAGTTTGAAGAGATAATTTTAACAGGTAAAATAAATTCGGTCAGTACAAATTTAATTTTACCAAGTTCTTTACAATTTTCATACTTTAGAGAGGTAATGCTACCTCTTTTAACTAAGTATGATATATCTATTGCTACTTCTTGGAATCCAAACAGATTTACTTCTAAAAGAGAAAAGTTATGGTTAAATGCAATAAAAGAGTTATCCAGTTTAGATATTCTTTTGCTTATAACTCTTACAGAAGACTTATTTACTAGTACTAGTATATATGAAATATTGAGAAAAGTAGAACTTGCAGGTTGTAAGAAGTTTTTGTTTGAACCTTATATAAGTACAAAAGAATGTAATGATATAGCAGATGAGTGGTTGTGTATGTTTCATGATACTTATAATGGTAACATGAATAATATGCTAGAAGAAAAACTTTTTAATTGGAACTGTAATTGTGATGAGACTTACACATTAGAACCTGATGGCATTATAAGAAAAGGTTGCCCAGATTCTCTAATGATAAAAGAAAAGTATATCTGTGAAGAATGTTTAACGTGTAATTTTTCTGAAAAATGTAGACCTTGTAAACTTCAAAAGACCTGCTCATATCCACAGAAATTACTAAAAAAATTAAAGGAGAATTAATGAGTTTACATCGTGCTACATTATGTTATGGTTTTGCAGGAATAAATATAAGTGTACATAAGGGCTTAGTCGAGGCTTGGACAATGCTCTTAGATGGAAACGCATATACTCCTACTCCTGTTATAAAAGGAATACATATAGATGTAGATGTGTGTAAAGGAATAAAGAGTAGTATTTTATATGGAGGAATATGAAAACTAATTATAGTAAATTTTTACAAGCGAAAATATTTCTCATAGAACAGCAAGCTATGAGAAATATAAATTGTGAAGATATTGAAAAGTTAAGAGTTGCAATAAAGGAAATTCAAGAAATTTGTGCAGCAAGTGTTGAAGGTGTCTCTCAGAGGTTAGACGGGGAAATTAATATACTTACACAAGAAAATGCTAAGTATAACTAGTTATACTTAGCGGAAGTGCAATTACATAATAAAAATAAACTATAAAGTAAATTTTACAACACAAAGAACGAGTTTTTCTCCAACAAACTCGTTATTTTCAAGAGCTCTAGCAATTATAGTTTCAGATGCATTTTCTTGCACTTTACCAATTCCAGGAGCCATTTCATTTAATACAATAGCATCATGTTTTTTCACTTTTCCTAAAACTCTAACTTTAACTCTACCTGCTAAAGCAATAGGCTGTCCTTTTCCTTCTGAGTTCATTAAAATACCTGGTTTATCTGATACTACTGCATTACAAACACCAAAATTAGCTAAAGTTAAATCAGCAGTACCTCCCCATTTTAGAAGAGTACCTATCTCATATTCTTTGTCAGTTTCATACATTTCAGCTAAGTCTGCCCAGTTAGCATAAGTAGAAACACCTTTAAAAGTTGTAGCACTAACATAATCACTTCCAATACGAACATCAGTATTAGCAGATTGTAAGTCATTTTCTCCATTAGGGTTAAATGATGTTAAACCAGAAGGGATTATTTCACCTGATGTTTGACTAATTTTAACATTTTGAGCAGTACCTGTTATGTTTCCTATAATAGTATTTACAAATGTTTTTGTTCCATATATTGTTTCATCTAATTTAATATCTGGGTTTAGAACATTTTCTGTGAATCCTTCAGGTAGCTGTCTATGTACCATAACATGATGCATATCAGCAGAAACTTCTTCTTTAGCAGCTTTAATGGCGTCAGCCATTTCCTGACGAATTTTCTCCCTATCTGCTGTTGCAGCATTTATTTCTGCTTGTAGGTCATCTATAGTAATACCCATAGAAGAACCAATAAGTTTAATAACATATTCAATGTCATCATTGTCTGCAAGTGTTAAAGTGGGTCTTGCAGTATAATCTGTTACTGTTAATGGGTCTTTATTTGCAGAAGTAAGATGTTTTGCACTTATTGTTGCATATTTACAAGACTTATGAGACACATTTGTTTCGTCAATAAATACCCCAGTAGTGTTATCAAAAGTGTACTCTTCTGTAGGACCTTCAATTTCTCCGTCTAGGTTAATATACATTACATAATCTGTAAATTCATTGTTAATGTCAGTTAGAATTATTTTACAAATAACTTCTGTGGTTTCAAGTATTTCATTTGTAAAAGTCCCATTTTCATTATTCGTACCTGTAGGTATAACAAAAGAAACTCCAGGATTAACCCAAGTAATATTTCCACAAACACCTGAAGTAATGAAGTTTTGAGCAATACCTGTAATTTTTCTGTTTTCACTTGATACAATACAAATAGGTATTGAATATTGTTTTACTTCCCAAGTAGCACTTGAAGAATTATAAACTTTAATAAAGTTTTCATTTAAGTCCCACCATATAACACCCTCACTTGTTGAATCTTGGGCTACAGTAGGCTCATCTAATTGTGCCCACACTTGTTGGATTGCCCTATCTTGGGGTTCACCTGTAGCAGCAGATATAGTATTATTTCTTTTTGTACGAGCAATTAGTTTGTTTTCTGCTGTATCACAGAATACATAAGCATCCATGTTATCAGAATAAGTTGCAGAATTAGATATATCTTCTGTTGTAGTTATTTTTGTAAATTCAAAAACTCCATCAATAATTCCATTTGGGATAAATAAATTAGAATTTTTTCCCAGTGTTAATGTATTATTTGTATATGTTAAAAAATGTTGCGAAACAGCTGATGCTATCCCTTCTGGAAGGTATCCTGATTTAAATAAGGTATCCATTTGGATATTGTTAATTGCAGTGTAAACAGCTCCTGAAGTAATTGTTTTATGAGAGCCTTCTATTGGAATATTATCAGGTATATTCTGACTTCTATAAACAAACTTTATTGTTGACATATTTAATCCTTTTAATTTTTTGACCTTTAACTAATAGAGAATTTAAGAAAATTAAGTTAATTTTATAATAAAGTGGACATGATAGCTGTTAAATTCTTTAGTAATGAAAAGTACAGATATTGAATTAACTAGTTTTGATTTTATAATAGACTCTTTGGGATTTAATAGTACACCAATCGAACAAAGAGCTATTGTGATGTGTAAGATTTTAAAAGAATTAAGTATTCCATTTAAGAAGTATTATCATTATGGAAGACATAAGTATTTACGAAGTAAAGTAAATAAGAAAGAACCATATGTAAACATAATTATTATAGGTGCTTGTACTGAAGATTACGGAAAGTATGCAATATACTTGTATAAGCAGAAGATGATAATTATTGAAAAGTTAAACGCAATGTTATAAGAATATTAACATTCTTGCATTAGTTAACTTCGGTTTTTTCCACAAGTTAAATGAATCTTTTATTTGAGCTCTGTAGTAAGTGTGCGTTGTAGTTTCTCTTATTTGCCCTATTATGCTACCTTCTAGAAAAGCCAAGCAGATAAATCTGTAACAGTACTCCTTAATATATGCGTGCTCCATAATATCAAGGGAAAATTTTTCTCTAATTTTTAATTCTTTTGTAATATATTCATGTTTACATAACCATGCATATATTAGTACAGGTTCTAAGATGTTTAATGGTAGTTTTGGTGCAAATTCAGCTATAGCTATATCTAAGCATCTTATAAGAGACTCAGGTTTAGGGGTTTTAGCTTTTGATTTATATGAGTGAATCTTAGTATAAAAAATGTCATCATTGTTAAATTCCATAATAATATCATATCAGTACAAGCGAAGAATGTCAACTTTTAGTATTTTATAAAATATTTGCACTTACATGATAATGGTGTTACAGTAGAAGAAGAGCCATAAATTGCATTAGAGCTAGATGCGTCAAAATTAATAAATCTAGCTTTACCAGAATCTTCTGAATTACGTTGCCATGCAACATTCAAAATAGTTGTATTATTTGACAAAGCACCTTGTATAATATTATTAGTAGAAATTATATGAGCTGTAGACCCTGTTATATTTGGTAACCCTGCATTTATTCTAATATTTAATAAAGAGGCTCAATGAGCCTCTTTATTATTGTTCTTTTACTTTTCCGTTAAGAAGTACTACTCCAACCAAACCACACTTTTTAATTTTTATATATTGTATTGATGTTTGTGTTTGTGGTTGTTTTCCTAGGACTAGTACTGCACCAGAATTTTCAATTTCTACACCTTGTACAGGTTTCTCTTCTACTGCTTTAGCAACTGCATCTTCTATTACAGATGGTTCTGTAGCTAATGCAGCATTACTTAAAATAACTAAACATAAAACAGAAAACAATACTTTTTTCATGATTTACCTCCAAGTTTGTATTCTATTAAAAATTTAATTAAGTTAGTATTTAATATAGTAGAGAGTTGTTCTGGAGTTTACACGAACTTTAGCATTATTTTGAAATACAGAATTTGCAGTTGCAAGATTCATATTAAAAGTATGTAGCCCTTGGTTTTGAGTAGTTACTTGTGAATATGTAGTGTTAGGACGATAGTCATATATAGTAAATGGAGGTTGTGTGGTTTCTACACCATAAGAGTGTACTCCACCTAAGTCACAATGACCCGCAATGTTTGGGAGACTTTCACTTACCCTAAAAACTATTAAATAAAAACAGCAGAGTTAAGATTTTTAACTCTGCTATCCGTGTGATAAAGGGGATAACCACACTAACTTAAATTTTACTCATTTTATAAGCGTTAAAATATTGTTCTTGTATTTTACCTAAAAAGACAGTTAGATTTTTTAATTCTTCTAAAGTCATTTGTTCAACGTTTTCAGGTTGTTCTGTAGCGTCCCAAATTGAAATTGGGAATAATTCAGGGAATTTTTCACCTCTTGAAACAAAGTCTTCATAGATATTTGCTGCCCATTTTGGTTTATAATAATGTCCATTTGGTTCATATAATACAGGAGTATCTAGCTTATTTTTATATACTAAGTGTTCATCTGTATTTTCTTCACCTAGAACTTGTTCATTAATATTTAATAAAAGTTCATATTGTGCATATTCTTCTTTAGTTAAAAACGCTTCTTGGTAAGTATATTTAATACCATCTTCTGTTTCAACTTCTTTAATAAATTTACGAACATACACTCCATTAGGTGAAGATGTTTTATCCAATTCTAGTGGTTTGTTTAAACTTTCTGAAGTTCTCCAAATTAGTTCTGACATTTTTATTTTCTCCTTTTAACTTTAATAACTTACAATATTTAGTTATACCTTGTTCATGAAAAATATTATGAACTCTATTCATTTTATGAGTTTCACGAACACTATAGTTTACTTGAACTTTGTGGTCATGTTGATGAATAATTTTCTTGCAAGTATTTATATGAGCAAAAGGACTTATATAAGTCATATAGTACTTGTAAGTATTTGTTACTTTAAACCAACCAAAATAAGATATCATTCTGCAAGCTAAGTACCAGTTTAACCTGTTATTGTCAATAGCTTTTTGTACTTGCTTTGCAGCTCTTTTTGCGTGTCTTAATACATGTTTTCTTAGTACTGTGCGGTTTCTGTAAAACTTAAATCCCATAAAGTCAATGCACTCTCCTGTAGTTTTTCCAGTTTTAGGATTTGTGTAATCAAATAGTGCTACTTTATGGTTTGGTTTTAGTTTTAAAGAAAGTTTTTCTAAGTAATTTTTAATCTCTTCGATATTTTTATGGAGCTCTTTCTTGTTGCTACCTAGAATTATAAAGTCATCCATATACCTTGAATAAAACTTTACACGTAGTTTTTCTTTAACAAAATGGTCAAACTGTTCTAAGTAAAAATTAGCCAGCCATTGTGAAGAGTAAAATCCAATAGGAAGTCCTACATTAACTTTTTGTCCTTCAAATATAGCAATGTTACTATCAAGAATAGTGAAAACTACTTTTAAAAATTTTTTATCATGAATTTTTCTAGCTAACATTTGTTTTAGAAGGTTTATGTTAATTGA
>NFZD01010666.1_pt1 | contig 19139 bp, 19 predicted proteins | sample 1095381 | NCBI WGS metagenome assembly NFZD01 (sample SAMN03609891, study PRJNA323583) | gut metagenome | isolation source: feces | host: Rattus norvegicus | place: Denmark: Riget | collected 2013 | reverse complement strand
TTCTTTATATTATTATTATATCATAAGACAATAAAAATATCTGAGGGTTATGAAGCTCCTCAGATATTTATTTTTTTTTTAACGACGATTATGCTTATTTCTCTTATTATTAATACGAGTATAATTCTGGTTATTGAACTGAGCATTTACAGGAACTGCAACAGGAGTATTCTCTGTAGGTTGCTCCTCAACTACAGACTTAGACTCTTCAACTACCTCTTCTACAGGTTGATCAATGATTTCTTCTGAAGAAGTATCTTCATTTTCAACAGAATCTTCTACAATTTCTTCTTCCTGAGCTTCAGGCTTGATTTCTCCATAAGGTTCTTCATCTACTACTGCTTCTTCAATTTCTTCAGCAATAGGTTCTTCAACAGCCTCAGGAGTAGATTCAGGTACACTAGGCTCTGCATACACAGTTTCCTTAACCTTAGTAAAGCAATCACTTGTATTATTATCTGCATTTACAATATCAGAATTAGTATATGCATTCTCAAGTGCCTTATAGTCTCCATTACCAACCAGAGTCCATTTGTTAGTAAGAACTTCAATATCAGTCCATACAAAGATTCTCTTAGCAATTGCATAAGGAGTGTTATATAGCGTAACATTACAGTCAGAGTGAGTAAAATCGTCTTTAGTGATTAGACCCTTTTGTAGAATAATAGGAGCATTCTCAGTAGGAAATCTAATATCACGTAGATTAGTCTTATACATTAAAAGGTCTCCTTTATTTTTTTTTAGATTATTACAAGGTTATCGCTATAACAAAGAAAAGTCATAGAGAAGCAATTCTCTATGACTTAAATTTATAACTTAATTACTGCTTCTTAGCAATGTCAAAGGTTCCAGTGAAAGTTTCAGTTGCTTCGTATCCCTTAGCAATATACTTATCATCAGGCTTCTCAGAGCAACGAGACTCATATACAAAGTTCTTGCAATCATTTTCAGGATCCAGAGTCAGAACCTTACCATTCATAACAGATTCGCCACCAATAGCAATGTTCATCTGCTTAGTACAATCAGGATTCTTCTGAGGATTACCTTCCATAAATGCTGCAGGGCCAGCCAGAGTGCAGTTATTAACAGAGACCTTCATATCTCTCTTAGTAGTATGCTGAGCAACAGCCAGACCAACTGCAGTGGCAGTAGTTCCATTTCCATTAGCAGCCATAGCAGGTTCAGCAGAGCTTAGAGACTTGACAGTAGAATTACTGATATCAAGACTACCAGCACGAACCTCAATGCCAACTTGAGTACCCTCAATGTATGCACCAGTAATAGTATTATTCAGATTACCAGCAATATACATACCATGTCCAACAGTTCCCTTGGTGCTGCCAGTAAAGTTAAAGGTACCTTCCTTAACATTGCCATTGCAGTAGAATCCTGCACCATCATCAGAACCATCGTTGTTACCAACTAGAGTACCATGGCAAGTAGCATTGCTATTGACAGACTTCTTATCAAACATAAGACCTGCCCAACCCCATAGAGTAATACCAGCACCAATATAAACACTAACACTACTATTCTCATCCTCATTCATAAGAATGATAGGAGCTAGATAAGGAGTAGATTCCTTAATAGTACCATTACCAGTAACGGTAAGCTTACCACCACCCTTAACATAAATGTATCCAGAAACAGTGACCACGGCATCATTATTAATATTAATAGTGACATCCTTAGTGATAGCAATAGTCTTAGGTACAGGAATAGACCTATTAATTTCAATAATATCGCCTGTCGTAGCACTTGCGATAGCAGATGCAAGGCTATCATACGAATTATTACCGATTGCAACATAGGGAAGATCATCAGAGGCAACAAGAACCTTACCAGTCAGAGAATTGTTGAAAGTAGCCAGATAACTACCAGCCTTACCATCTACAGTAAGAGTACTCTCAATAGCAATAATAGTATTGCTAATAAGAGATGCATCTTCTCCAAAGTACATCAGATTACTACCATCGACAAGCTCTTCACCCATAAGAAGCTTAGCATTAGAATAGCCTTCAGCTTCAGCAGCAGTCTTATTGTAATCAAACATCAGATAATAGCCATTCTTGGTAAAACGCTCATCATCCATTGTTAGATAATTAGAAACCTTTAGTAGCTGTCCAGTAATAATGCCATTATAAATAGCACAATCCTGAACCTTAGCTGCATCATCAGATACAGTAGCAGTAATAAACTCTTCTAGCTTCTTAACACCAAACTTTTCATCTGCTTCAACAGTAGGAGTTTCACCTGCATTAGCAAGCTTATATTGCTCCTCATAATTATCCTTATCTACAGGGTAATATTTGCCATCTTCAGAGACGAGAGCAACATGAGCAGTATCTAGAATAGATAGAATATGTCTAGTAGAATGTTCATCAATGGTATCAATAAAGCTACCTTCATTGAATAGCACTTTATCAGTTGCTCTACGAGTAGGATACTTAGGTTTAATAGCAATACGCACACTCATTGTAGTATTTCCTCCTTAATCTTCATCATCATCTAGGAAAATATCATCGTCATCTCCACCATTAGTAGCGGAATCGATTAGTTCATCGTCCTCAAAGGGATCATGAGCTATATCTCTTTCTGCAGCGATGATATCATCTGCATCTATACCCTCAATATCAAGATCAGCAATATCTCCAGTGAAGTCTTGATTCAGATCAATATCATCGTCATCTGTATCTTCGCAATCGTCATCATCATGAAGCTCTTCAGTATCAGAATCGATTAGAGCATTTTCCATATCTTCATCCCCAAGAATAGCACAATCTTCGGGATCTTCAATAGAATTAATGCAATCGATTACATCTTCATTTAGTCGATTCATATTCATATTCTCCGTTCTTTTAAATATCATCTTCGTCATCAAGAAGATCATTGATTTCAGAATCGGGCTCATTCATCAAAGCAATTGCAATCTCTCGCTCTTCATCTGCAGTCAATCCATCATCATTCACATCTTCTTGAGAGCTTTCAAACAGGTGAATCTTATCTTCAGAAGGAGAAATTCTATCTTCAATAACACCAGCAATCATTTCTTCAGATTCACCAGCGATATCTCCAATAGCAGATTCTAGTTCATCTTGCATCTCAATGTCGTCTTCAAAGAGAGAAGTAAGTCTATTCATTCGATTATCACTCCTTTTCTTTATTTACTACTTTTAGGAATTCTTGCCATAGTATTTTTAATGTTAAATTCAATAATATAAATAATCATCGGAATCAAGAAATAGTTTTCCATAGTATTCTCAGTTTCAATAATTCTTTCCAAAGGTAAAATATCTTCAGTTCCGATATGATCGTCGAAATTAAAGTATTTGATTAATAGATTATATTTAGCATATTTGCTATCGCTTGGGAATAGTTGATTTTCTAGAATATGCCCTATAATCTGAGGATCTAGAATATTTAATGCAGAAGCATAAGTTTCTAGTGCAGTATCATGAGCAGCATATGTAAGTTCGAAATACTTTTCGTATCTTGTACTAAAAATAGTTCCAGGATCATCAATGAACAATGCAGTGGAACTATGTTTACATTCAGGAAGTAAATCCTTTTCTCTGTTTTCAATAACTTTCCAAATAGATTTATTATACTTGATATTGAAATCAGGTTTTAGATTAGTCTTATGATCTATATAATCATATTTATCTCCAGAATTGTAAAGAATCTTATTCCTAATACAAAATTCAATCATATATGGATCATAAAAGAAATCAGAATTCATTCCTGTTTGGCAAACGTAATATAGATGAACAAACGTGTAAGTTTGAACTTTATTGTTAAAATAAAGTCCCTTAAACAACTGTTTTAAATTTACACATACATCATCTAGATTCTTACATACATCATATTTTTGACCCTGAAGAATCGGAGTAAACTCTGTACCAATGTTTCCAGATACAAACTTAAACTCTTCTATTACATTTCCAGAAAGTCTAGAATCATCATTATGAATAAGAGAATATTCTATCTTATAGTAATTACCGCCATTATCAAAAGTATCAGTAGAAACAGAAGAAACAATAAATTGATATCTCTGTTTAATCATATTGATCACAAAATGATCTCCTGGATAAGGAGTAATAGTATCAGGTAGAATATATGCATCTCCAGAAATTTCGCTTCCAGAAATACCAAATTCTCCAGATTCTAGCGATGTTGCTACTCTATCAATTCCATAAAGATACATATCATGAATTAGATTATATCTAAATGGAGTATCTTTTCCATCATTATCATAATTGATCTTAAGACCTTTATCAAGAGTAGATTGATTATTATTGATATTATAGTAGTCTACAGGAAGAGCCTTTTTGTCGTTGAACAAATAAAATGGATTTTTCAGTAGATCTTCCTGTAGATCAATGACGGATTGCGTCATAGTAGAATGACTTACATTAAGTAATCCCACAGTTATCTACCTCCATTTAAATAATTATAAGGATGTTTTCAGATGCTACCGGTTGCGGGTTCATGCGTATAGAAATTGATAAAAGCAGCAGATTGAACAGGATTATCAAATACTGGTAGAATCTCATCTTTAAATACTTTACTAATCTGCTCATTATTATTATTATTCACAAGACGTGTATTAGCACTATCAAGGAAAGCTTTTTCTCTATCTAGAACATCTTTATCTGTATAGTCATCAAAATGGGGTGCATGAGGAATTACAGGAATCTTAAAATCTTCCCAATATTCATTATCACAATGATAAGTTACCATTCCATTAGGAGTAGGAAATCCTACAACAAACATACCATCATACATAGTACCATCTTCATGAACTCTAGATTTCCATGCATAAGGCATATGAATCATAGCAAGTGCTAATAGATATGTACGATGCTTATAAAGATCACCAAAAGAATGATATCCATCAGAAATATCATCTACAGAATTTCCAGTTTCTTTCTTATAGTCTTCGATCTGATCATTAATCTTCTTAATAGCTGCGTTCATTTTACTTTCTCCTTAATTATTCAATATCAGTAAAATCCATATCAGAGATAATATTCTTAAATACTTTATCGGAATCATTATATATCTTGGATAAGAATACGCATAGATAATAATACTCGTTCCAGATAGTTTCTGCTTGCTCAGGATCTTCTACAATCATCATAATATTTTCCAGATTAATAGTATCCATATCAATAGTGATATTTCCATTCTCACAATCTCCAAATGGAAAATCTTTAATCCATCCAGAATTATTATCTTGGCTGATTACCTTATTAATCTGATTATTGAGAAATTCCATAAAATTGAATGCATTTACATTATCAATATTAAACCAAAATACTGAATTAATCGGTCTAATTCTTAATGTTTGATAATTATATTCATATCCAAGGCTAGATGAATAAAGAATAACCTTATGTTTAAAGTTATTAAACTTTAGCCGTTCAGAAAGAATATTAATCATGGCTTTTGTGTACACATCTTGATTCAGCATTAGTATTACCTCTTTCTATAAATTTTGTAAAAAAAAAATAAGTAATATACGTTTAGTATATTACTTATGAGTTTTAAATGTCAAAAATATGCTTCTTATATTCGTTAGACCTTTTAGATCGATTTACTATTACAGAATTTTCATTATTAGCAACATCATCTGGATCTTCTACTGCATAATACGGAGCATATCTAGATGATGAGTTATAATTGCCTCCAATATCAGAAACTGCATTACCAGGAAGTAATCCAATAAAAGGTTGAATCATTTGAAATCCTAAAGTGCTAAGATCACAATGACTTAATCTATAAATTAATTCCATCCAAGTAGAATCTACATCAATGATACATTGATATTCATTGTTAAAGGTTATCATAACTCCAGGAATATTAATCTTATCTTTTTTCTCAGATACGAAGGTATAAATATCTGGAGAAAAAGTAATTATATCATTATCCTTATCTCTATATTGATATATCTCTACATTAAGAGATCTTACTTTATCAGAATAAATGATATATTCACCATTCTTCTGTCCAAAACAATGATTAAGAATTCTATCATTAAACAATTTCATCTTAGTGACTAATTCATCCAAATTATATCCTCTGATATTAATAATAGAACTCTTTAATTCTCCATTATTGGGTGTATATTTAGGATTCGGATAATCAATTGTAAGATAAGTGTTTAAATGAAAACTTGCAGTAATAAGATGATCAGTATTTTTATACTTATTAGATCTATACCTTATTTCTTCATAAAATCTATGTTTTCTTCCATCAGGATCTTTATAGGATAAATCTGTTACCGCTTTAAGATTTACCCTGGGTGCAATACACATTAAACTAGCTTTAATGTTTTCCAATTCGAATAATAGTTCTAATCGTTTTCTTTCTTCTTGTGTCATAATAGATTTATCTCCTAGAGGGTGTATTATAATAAGAAGTCAAAGAAAAAATAAAAGTCTAGTAGAGATTATCACCTCCTTTTTCTACTAGACTTTTATTATGATTTAGATCTTAGTGGTTTGCAGATTCCAAACAAGTTTGCCATCCTTGTCGGTATTCACTGCAACCTTGCGGCCAATACGGATAGCATCCTGGTTCTGGATAGTATTCAGAATGCTGCTGGAGAACGGATATTTCACCTTCTCATCAGCGATCATCTTGAACTTGTTGGGACTCTCATAACCATAGATACGGAAGCGAATACCAGCAAGTGCCTTATCAGTCTTCAAAACTTTTCCAATATTGGCAACCAGCTTACGCCAGTTTTCATTGGTCAGATCACCGACTTCATCATAGATACCGGACATATCAATCCGATCGATAAACCAGTATTTACCGGTCAAGCTGTTCTGCAATTCCTGAGGAATCTGAGCACGCACGTAGCGATCGTCAGCTGCAGAATAGGTCTCAGCAATCATCTTCTTGATCATCACCTCATTGTAGAGCGGCACAGACCACTGTTTGCGGATATCGATTCGATCATAGAACTGATAGACCCGAATCGTATCGCCATAGATGATGCGAGGATCGATTACAACGTAACCCCGCACAGCTTCGGGATTATTGATATCATTATTGGCCTTCGTGACATCAAAGATGGTAGCCTTGATCAGACCAGGATAGTTGTCAAGATCAGAATAGTTCACGATCTTATTCTGATCATGGACCATCTTAGTAAATCGATCAAGACCAATCACCCTCTTATGATATTCCTCATTGTTCTCTTTGTCAATAGAATTGACATCCCAATTCCAATCAATAGGAATATCAGCAGGTGCTGCTACAGGCTGAGGCTGCTGAACAGGTTCCTGCTGTTTGTGCATCTCCTGCTCCTTATGCAGTACCTCACGTGCCTGCTTCAGGATATCATTGAAGTCATACTTCTCTTTCGGATCACCAAAAGAGACAGCATTCTTCATCTCTGTATTGCTCTCAGCTTTGAGATTGTCAAAGTTGGGAACTGCAGATGCTTGAGGCTTTACAGATGCCTGAGGAGGAATATCAATGGGAGTATCAGGCTTTACAGGAGGATCCGGAATTACTGCTTTACCATCCTTGGTAACCTTCGGAGCAACCTCTGCAGGAGAAGGCTGCTGAAGAACTACAACATGCAGATCCTGCATAGGAGCCTTTTTGATATCATCCGACTTAGGTGCTACAGGCTGAGGCTGGGGATTCTTCTGAGGCTTCGGAGTCTCTTTGATCTTGTCAGGATCAATATCGACAACCTCCGCATTATTGCCGATTGCACTCAGAGGATCATCGGCTTCATCCTCTGGATGTTCCAGCTCTGCTTCAGGAACCAAGAAGAACAGAGCTGCAACCTGGCCATCAGAGTTGCTCATGAACATCCTGCGAATCTCTGCAGGAACATCAGCATTTGCTTCAATGCTCATATTCCATGCCTTGATATGACGAAGATCAGTGTACTTCTTGCGTGCACTGAATGCAGGGATGAGATTGGAAATCTGTTCCTCATCCATCCATCCACAGACGAATCCATGAAGGACGCCCCATGCCAGCTTCTTGAAGAAGTTAGCATTTGCAGTATCATATAGATACTGCAGACTGGATTCAACCTTCTCAATATCAGCTTTAGTACCATTCTTTGCGAAGATACGAGCAAGAGAATCATAATAGTCGCAGATTCCCTTGAAGCCTTCATTATTATCTGCCTTGGGCAAATTGTAGAAAGGCTTGACGAATGCATAGATATCTCCATCAGCATGAGTGAACGGAGTACGAACCTTGCCCTGCTCGAAGTTCTGAATATACTCATCAGAGTACTTCTTCAGAGCCTCGAAGAAATGCTGGTCCTTGCCAGCATCATAGCAGGTGCGGGAGAACTTATAGTTCTCCTTTACACCAACCATCTTAAAGGGGCTCTGATTGGTATACCCCTTCTTCTTAGAGGTAACCAAATTATTGATCTCCTCCTCATTAACGTACGAGGAGTTGATCTTACGATTCCTCCAGTCATTGGACAGGCTCTCAACAAACTGATTCAGATAAAACATATATTTTTACCTCCCATATATGTTTATAAAAATAAAGGCCTGGGAATCCCAGGCCAGTTGTAGGTTACTTACTCAGCCTGAGACTCAGTTGCATCAGACTGATTATTCTGCTGCTTCAGAGAAGCCATCTTATCCTTGGCTTCCTTGATCTCACAGAATACATCAATGAGCTTGGAAACTCCCAAACCCATCAATGCACCGATGACTGCCAGCTCTGCAAAGTAGGCGGTCAAATCTTTAAAGTCCTGAGTTGTCTTATGCTTCTTCGGAAGAAACTCAGAGAAATACCAGTAGTAAAGAGTCTTGTAAAACATATTATTTACCTCCAAATATTTTTATTGTTGCTGATATTCAATTAGGCCAGAATATTGCTACGCTGAGGAATGTCTTCATAGACACCCTCGACAGCTCCTGCCATCTTCAGGAGCTGAGAAATCCTCCGAAGACGACTCATGTCGACACGGTTGATCTCAATCCTGAAATCGGCCTTGCCATCCTCACGTTCGACCTTACGAATACTCATCTGGCAATGATCCCAGATGAAGTACATACCACAGTTGGCAATGAGCTTTTCCAAGATGTCCTCAGACTGCTTAGTATTGCTCATACCAACAAAGATAAATGCTCGAACGTGGCCATTGTTCAAGCCACAGCTACGGGTGAAGACCCGTTCACCTGAAAGGATCTGACCAGTTTTAGTGGTCTGTGATTCAATGCTGCTCTTGTACTGTGCCACTTTGTTGATGCTCTTGTTAGACATAATTATACCTCCTATGTCTTTTACGTGAATTAAACGACTGAGATAGAAGTACTCTTTCTTCCTTCTATTTCACTATTATATTATCTAATCTATTTCAATGACTTTTTAAATAAAATATGGGTAAGGAATTTTACTTCCTTACCCAATATTAATTATTCAATACCAATACATTTACTATAGAAAGGATGTTTATAAATATTAAATTGATGCTGAGATTTAATCATATCTGGACGATCTTTTTCAGTAACTGTGATGATAGTAGATTGAACAAGATTCTTTCTAATATCTTCATCACTAAATCCATCATTATAGATCGATACTCTTATATCATATTTATTTTTATTCAATTTAGAAATACTTCCACATTTAGTGCCAACGTAGAATACCGCTAAATCAAGAGTTTTAAAACACCCACATGGAACCGCAGGCATCTTTAAATTACCTTGATCAATCCAAGTATCATCTACAAAATATGCAAATTCCTTTTCCATAATTTATTCCTTTCTCTCTTGAATTTCAGATGCAAAATATACAGCAGGAATATTCTTTTCCTTAATGAAGCTAATAGCTTCAATATTATTAGGAACATTGAGTTCTAGTGGATATTTGAATCTATCACGCATCTGAATCCTAGTCTCTTCGTCTATATTAGCCAATTTAGGATTATCTACGAACATGACTTTTGATTTTGAGGCATATTTATTGAAAATGTGTCTCTTAGCATTGAAGAATCCCTGAAGTTGCCTAAAACCGACATCTACGAGCTCTATATAAGAAGTATTAGGATTTCTAGTTCTTCCTAGAGTTTGTCTAGTAATGACTTCAGATTTAAAAGGTTCTGCCAAAACTACAGAATATTTTAGATCAGGAATATCTTCACCAGCACCTGCAGACTTAGTAGTTGTAAGAATATATTTCTTGGTTTTTGCCTGTTGTTTATCTTCACTAATAGAAGTATAGATCCCAACATCATTCCATAATTCAGGATAATTAAACATAATTCTTTCATATACTTTTTCAATTGCTGAATTGGTACCAATATAGAATAATGCTTTACCACCAGATCTATAAATCAGAGAGAAGATATAATCAAACATAATCCAGAATCTATTGTTTCTCATCAGATAATCAATATATAATGGATTGCTTAAGCCATATACATTATTCTTACAAGCATTTACATCAGAAGGTGTAGGATACGAATTATACTTAATTGCAATATAGCTAGTATGAGCATCTACTTCTGGATTGAATAGATTAATGGATGGGACATTCTTCATATAAAGTTTATAAATAATATCCTCTTGTCTATCAGATCTAGAAGGAGTAGCAGTAATATAATAAGTCCTCCAAACATCTCTAGTTGCAAAATCTATCAAAGCCATGTTTTGGAAATTCTGATGTGCTTCATCAAAAAACTTGATTCCTATACCAAGTTTTTCAAATAGCAAACCTACTTTATCCCAGCCATGAGTAGAGCCATAAGTCTGTAAAGTAGAATGAGTGCAAAGATATAAAGACTTATTAGCCATCATAGAAGAATCATTAAGAATTCTACCAATCATTGGCCCTCCTTCAATCTTTACTATTTCAGAATCATCAATATCAGTATATTCTTTAACCTTTTCTCTCCATTGGTCTAGAATACCAGACTGAGAAGTAATTACAATAGATCTGATTCCTAGATAACTCATAATGCAAGATGCAATATAAGTCTTTCCTTTACCAGTAGTAAGATTTATAGCAAATTGAGTCTTACCACTATTGCAATAGTACTTTCCTTTACAGAGACCAAAATTTAATGCTTCTTTTTGAACATCATCCCTAGGAAGCATTTTCATTCTAATTCTTTTAGATACTTTATCGTAGTGATTATATCGAGCAATATAAGAAGAGAATTCATCTGGATCCATTGTAGATTCTACTTTACGCCTTACATAATCTACATCAATTCCTCTTGGTAAAAAGAGTCTCTGCTTTTCTGGATCGTAATAGATTCCAACATAATTTACTCGATGGCAAACTTTATCCCATACTCCAAATTGTCTAATCAGTGTAGGAAAATCAGTTAGCTTACAATGATTAATAACAATTGATGAATTATGGACTACCATTTTATAATCATCAATAGATTTATATACCATATGATCACACTTTCTAAAAATAAAAGACCGGAGAGTTTAAGTTCTCTCCGGCCCTCTTTTTTAATTAATCTTTGCTACCTTTGTCAGGCGTAACAAAATAGATAGCATCTTTATTACCCTTCATATCATACTCATCTTTCTCATGGAACTTATCAGAAACCATTTCAGTGTTAACCATAAAGTCCTGAGGCTTTTCCATAAAGTACAGATCGAAGATAGAAGGTTTATGCTTCTTAGTGGACAACGGAGAAACTAGAGTCTTACCTACTCTCTGATATTCAAAGTTAACAGTAATACTCGGAGAATAGTTCAATGCAGAGCTAAGAGTAAGAATCTTATAAGGAGCATTCTCAATAGCCCAGTTAGGCATTTCAAGAATATTATCAGGATCTCTCATCTGATTAGACAGAAGAACTTCCAGATGCACAGCAGAAATTACCAATCCACCTTCAAGGTTTGCATTGATAAATTCGCTGACAATAGTATTCTTATTGAAAGAGGAAGTATCTTTCTCTCTATCAATAATATGCTTAGATCTTTCCAGAGTTCTCTGAAGCTCCTTATTCTGAATCTTTACTGTAAAAATGCTAGGAAGAGATTTAACCGCATCCAGAGGAATAGTATAGATTCCATCGTCTTCTTTTGCTTTCTTAGATTTAAGAACTCTATTTAAATCTTCAGTAAGATAAATATTATCCTCATCCACAGTATGGAAAGTAACTACATGACCATCAGGATATCTGATATCAAAAGAAGGAGTGAATTCTTCATAAATGATGCCATCAGAGTCATCATCATCGTCTGAATCGAATTTAGAAGAATCAAGAATCATAAAGAATCCAGATACATCAGTATCTTCATCAATATTGATAGTATTCAATTCGATATTAAAGATATCAAAGAATTCCGGATTCCACTTCATTTCAACTACAGCAGATTCCAATAGATGCTTTGCAGACAATAGCATCTGAGTATATTTTTCGGACAGTAACTCAGCAGCCAACTTACCAGGATTGATATCTCTATTTGTATAATACAGATCTCCATAACACTTATGGCAAATACCAGTGCCTCTAGCATAAGATTGACAAGTGATAGGAGATCTGAAATACAAAGTTTTACCAATCAGATGAGTGTCTCTATCTGCATCCAATAGATAATCAACACCATGAGGATTGATCTTATAGTATCTCTTATCATAAAGCCTCAGGAATTTAGCATCCTTAATAGTAATCTCAATGAAGTTTGCAGTATTACAAGTATAATTAGGATCATCGTTTAAGAATGTATCCAAATTATTAGTTTCAAGCAATCGTGCAAATGCACCAGAGGTACCGACATTCATCTTCTGCAAGATCTGTGCAATTCTACCAACAGAAGAGTCAATGACATAGGATTCAGGATTTGCCACACCACCATTCATAAAAGAATTATTGATGATATATGGAAAAATTCCTCCCTGACCATCAGGTTTAGTACCGACGTTGACAGACACTTCCTTAAATTGTTTCGGAGAAATAGCCTCACCAGATACAAAAGAATCTCTCAAACAATGATCATTATCCTTAATATATCTAATCTGCATGTTGGTATAATCCATACCGATAGACTTGACATCCTCGATAGGAGTATCAGAAAGATCTGCATGCATAGATGCGTTGAATTCAGGATATTTCTCCATTAGATTAATAGTATCTTTAAAATTGACAGTATTTGCAAGATATAATGCAAATGTATCGATTTCTTTCATTTTAGAAATACTATCATCAAGGAGATTATTAAGAAGCATAAAGTTCATATCCTTACGATAGCTCTTAATAAGCTTATTAAAGAACGAAACAATAGCTCCTTTAGTAATTGCTCTTGTATCAAAAATATATCTTACAGTAATTACATTTCCAGCACAAATAGGAAATGTCCAAAACAGAAGATTATACCAATAATCAACAAGAGTGAATTTTACAAATTCGTCACTACGATTAAGACCCAACTGATCATCATGAGGAAATTGTACACCAATCATATATGCTTGAACATCAGGTTGCTCAATGCCATCTTTCATGATATTAAGAATACCATTAAAATGACTCATATAATTATCAGGAGTCAAGGAAGTAGACTCAATCTCCTGATATCCTGTTTTTGCCAATTGGACATACGGACCATAGTTTTCATAATACGTTACCATTTGTTTATCTCCTTATAAAACAAATTAGTTATACCAGTAATATTGAGTTTCAGGAATTATCAGTTTTAAAATAATCTCCTGGAGTACTGATCTTATCTTCATCCAATACCGCTAGTATACAATAATACAATTCAGGAAATTGTTTCTTTAAATCTTCTTTATCAATATCAAAGATCATTTGAAGCTTTTCTTTATTAGTTAGAAAATCTGACTTTAATGTATTTCTTTTAGTACATTGATTGATATAATAATCATGATTCTTAATTATACCCATAATATAACCTCCATTTATTAATTGGTAATCTGAATAATAAAATATCACTTCTGGTATTCTATTCATAATTATAATATCTAGCTAAATAAAAAATTAAAAGGAGTTGCATTGAGGATCATATGATCCTCAATGTACTTTCCTCTTAATCTTGTTACTTCACAATGTGAATGAACACAGGAATCTGCAGAGTTTCTCCACAATGAATGCTATCATCATTGATATCATTAGCTTTCTTGATTTCGTACAGCTGACGGCGATAGTCTTTTTCGCCGTCCATCTTGAATTTGCTGGCGATACTACTAAGAGTATCATCAGCAGATACATTGTATTCGACATAATGGTCGACTACAATGTCGGTGTGGAAGATGACAAACATTTTACCACCAAGCCACAGAGAGATAACAACTGTCAGAGAAATGATAGCAGCCAGGAACCATTTGTTGATACGGGCAAAATTAGACTTCTTCATAATTTTATACCTCCAAATTTTTAACGACCAATAGAAGTACTCTTTCTTCCTTCTATTTCAATTTTATACTATACAAGTAAAAATAAGAATAATTAAAATGCGGAAGGGAACTAAATCCCTTCCGCTATTATTATTGATTAACAGGAATAAACTTCTTTCCATCCTTGACATCATCTGTATCAGCAACAAGATCTGTAGCAATATAATTAAGTAGTTTATCCTTATCGGGGAATAGACGTACGATCTTAGTATTGCTTCCTGCTGCTTCGTCATCAAAGTATTCAGGATGGAAATCGTAAACAAATTTATCTCCAGTAGTGACATCATTACGACCAAGATAGAAGTCAATAATAACATCATAGAGAATAGTCTTAAGACTAGTAAAGTTATCCTTATAATTAGCAGCAGGAGTCTCAAGTTCATTAATAGCGCCAAAGATTTTCTGAAGTCCATTATAAGGTTTATCACTGGTAGCATATTTTGCAAGCAGATTAGTGATAAATACTTTCCAAGAATCAGAAACAGATTTTCCATTCTTAATTAAGTATTGCGCTACACTATTATCTCCTACGATATATTCCATAATAGTAATATTGTTTACAGAGTCTACATAATGTTTATTAACAGATTGCTTACCTGTACCATCTATAACAATATTTCCATCTTTATCTCTATTATACTTATCCATATTGATAAGCAAAGTATTAAGATCAATATCTTTAATATCAAGAGGATTAACCTTAAGACCATTAATAAAAACAAGGGAAGTATCTTTAGATAGAGGATAAGTAGTCGGATAATTTACATCAGCAGGTGTATCTGTAAGAGCAAGCATACCGCTCTTAGGAATAGTAGATTGTTTATATTTTTCTACAAATACTTCAGGGATATAGAAGATATCAATATAATCTCCTTTATCAAGAATAGTAGTAAAATATAGAACCAGTTTATCAAAAGGACGATACTTATTCATGAATGTAATAGTATACTCAGTCTTGTCAATCTTCTGACCATTAATAAAGATCATATATTGATCAGGGTTATGGCAGTAATTAAACTGAGTAGGAAGAATTACTTTATACTGATTATCCTTTTGCTTAAATCTATAATATCTGAATTGCTTCTTAGGAACTAGTTTAAGCTTTTTACCATAATATTCAATATTAGTAAACTGAATACGATAATAATTAGCTTTAGTAGAATTATATGTGAAATCTACAATATAATTCTTTCTATCTTCTGCAGAATCAGGAACTTCATATGCAGAATCTGGGCAATATTCAGACATTAAATAACAATCATCTAGATTATATTCATCATGGAGATAGATATCGGTCTTATCATTTGGTACAGTCAATTCAAGAATCTTATTATTACAGATAGTAAACATAAGAATCTCTACATGATCTCCATCTAGTATTCCAAAGATAGGAACATTGATTGTATTAGTAGTATATACTACATCAATCATATATTGATAGAGTCTATTATTGACAAACATTACGATGCTAGATTCAATAGTATCACCAAATTTTCTAGATAGATGGACATATCCATCTGTATCTGCGAGAGCTTTAAAATCGTTTCCTTCATAGCAAATAGATCTTACATTAGATTCTTTTGTAAATACATCTTTCCATAGATTAAAATCATATTGAGTGATGTATTTTGCAGAATTCTCAATATTCTTTTCATATGTAAGATCTCTAGAATGATCGAAATCAAAAGACTTGATAAGTGGAGCAATAATAGTATTCCAATCAGTACTAGAAGTATTATTCTTATTTGCTGTAATGATAGATTTTACAAGATCTTTATCTACATCTTCTCTATTAATCATCGATGATTGCTGAGTATTTGCATGCTTAGTATTATACATACAAATTGCCCATTTAATAGGAGTAGTAGTTTGAAGAACTTTGAATACTCCAAATGTACCATTATAAATATCATCAATTTTTTTATCAGAGCCGGATTCATTGAATAGACCAGTATCATTAAAAGTGATGATATTATCAATAGTGGGAATATATCCAACAGGAAGATCTTCTAATTCCATCATCTGATAAGGAGTTTCAAATAGATTAATTTCTTTATAATAGATATTAGGATCTAGAATTTCTAGACGCATACCAATTCTAACAAAATCAGTATCTTCTAGTCTTCTTCCATTTAAATCAAAATAGAATCCTTTTCTATCATGATTCAAAAGGACATTACTATCTTCACCATATCTAATATACTTAGAAGCAATAGGAAATACAACCATTTTTGCCATAAACGGTTGACTATCTCTTTTGAGCCCATCAATTCTAAGATAGCTATAATCATAATCATGAATAATAGTTATCTTACTCCACGGAATTGCAACTCCTTCTACAAAAAGAATAAATGGCCAGACTTTATCTTGCTCTACAAGATGATCTAGTGTATCTTTAAATACAGTATTCTTCAATTCATTATCATAGCAATAAGGAATTTCATTTACTGCATATAGATGCACATCTATTTCCCAGATATTATATTTATATCCATCATACCAATATTCATATTGGTGATTCATATAAATATTTCTAACCATTGGGCAGAGATCTTTTTGCAGTTCCGTAATACGAGAGTAAGTATGATGTCTCAATTCTTCAATTTTATCAATGAATTTTTGATCCATCATTATGCATTCTCCCCTCCGATTTTAAGTAGCTCATTAGTAAATGCAACAACTGTCTTACTGCCAACAATCTTTTCGATTGTGTTTTGTTGATTCAAAAATGCACCATTATAGCAGTCAGTAATAATCTGAGAGAAAGGTACAAAACATTCTAGACCTAGGAAAGTACCAGGACCAAATACATACATCCATCTCTGAACAAAAGAATCTGTAGTAAGTCTTGCTCTATTCTTAGGAGAGATCATACCTTCCTTTTGATCTAGAAATACTTCAGCAAATTTAGCAAGGAATTTATTGAAATCTGCTGCTCCATCATCAAAAGTAAACGAGAATAGGTTATGCAGATAATCACAAATTTTCTTATCTTTAATACCAGATACTTGCTTTGCAATATTATATACAGTATCTCCACTAGAAGACACACCTTCTACACATAGAAGATAATATTCAGACATAACAAAAGAAATTCGTTCTTTATTATCAGCATAAGTAACAGGTACTTTTAGATATCCAAGAGTATAAAGCATCATATCAGTAAATGCAGATGCTCCATTCTTCATAAGTGAAGCACTACTAGTAATAAGTCTAGGATTATTATAGTAGATAATATATACCATAGCAGCCGTAAGATAAGAAATCAAAGCTCCTACTTTAGAAATCTTATACGATCCATTATCAGCTTTCTTAATAACTCCAGAACAGTCAATAAAAACCTTCTTATCTTTACTATCATTCTTAATATCTCTTAGATAAAGTACTTTAAATGCTCTGGATATTCCAGGATCTCTAATCATTAGAACAACCTTATTGCTCATCAAAACTTTTAGAAGAACCGCAGTAGCTTGTTGCTTCACAGCAAATACAATGTCATCAAATGCTTTAGAATTCTTATCTACACGCTCTGCTTCCATAATGTACTTAAACAGTTCTTTATTATAGTCAGCAGTTTGGTACAGATAAGAGTCAGAGATCAGCTTCATATCATGGCCCTCCACTTATCTAAATATTTTATAAGGATGTTTAATTTTGAAGAATAAACCACTACTTGGTGAATCCAAGTAGTGGATTTCAATTCTTTACGGAAGAACAACAGTAGTTTGATCTACAAATGCTTTATTTGCAGAATCTGCAGACATAGGAGCAAGAGCAACAGCCATATTATCAAAGTATATGGTTACACCTGTGTCAGGCAGAACAATAAACTCAATCTTCATCATATAAGATCCAGTTGCAGTTCCCTTAAAGTCAACAACGTGGCCAAGTCCTACATATTGATTAGGAGTACCAATTTGATCTCCATTGATAGTCTGAGTATGAATCTTAGTAGACCTAGGATCAGTGCCAGAAGTATCTACAAAGTAAGTATTAACCTCTAGAAGATTAATGGTTCCAGATCCCTTAGAAGATTTAATTCTATATGTGATAGAAGTACTTCCAAAAGGAATATTAGAAATCATAGTAGAGTATAGAACTCGTCTAGAAGTAGAAGAGCTTAGAACAATAGAACTGCCATTATTAGCAGAGCTATCAGATGTCTTAGTTCCTTCAGTATAAGTATTATCAGTTTTATCTGTAGATGCAGATGTAGAGTCACTAACTGTACCAGAAGTAGAATCAGCTGAAGAACCAATAGGGAAATATCTATTGCCCTGCCAGTCTTCGATTCTGACTTTACGGTTTTCAATCTTAGCCATAAATGAATCGTCTCCTTATCTATGAAAATTTACTAATTATTTATTATCATGTTTTTCTTACTATTATCCACCTATTATATCTGCAGTTATAACAAGTTTAGTCTCTGCTGCATCAATATACCCATCATCATTAGGCAGTAGAGATTCAGTAGGTTGCTCATATTCAGCACTAGTACCTGTCAGATCTAGAATATTATCACCATACAAGCTATAAATATGAATGGGATTTACATAATATCCGGCAGGAAGAATAGTATCATATCCAGCAGATATTCTCAACTTAGATGTAGTATAAGTAGGAATAGTACCAGTAATTTTAGATCCATTAATCCATGCAGTTTTTGGAGATAAAATATCAGCAGCTCCTGCAGTTGCTTGAGTTTGAGAAGCAAGAGACTTTACAGTTATACTACCTGTACCATCATGGAATCCAGCAGGAAT
>NFZD01016512.1_pt1 | contig 19167 bp, 31 predicted proteins | sample 1095381 | NCBI WGS metagenome assembly NFZD01 (sample SAMN03609891, study PRJNA323583) | gut metagenome | isolation source: feces | host: Rattus norvegicus | place: Denmark: Riget | collected 2013 | reverse complement strand
TCGGTTCATCCCAGCAGTTCAAAGGGTGTATTCCAATCAATTACTTGATTTTGGGACCTATCATCAATCCATAAAATCCATTTATCATTAGCTTGGTTAAAGCTTCAAATGTGGCATACTTCTTTTCATTAATAGTATCATTTACTTCTCCAGCTTTCTTTTTAGCTTTCTTAAACACCTGTCTAATTTCAATATTCTGAGCTATCAATCCAGCTGTTACAGACTCATTCCTTTTAGTAGTATCAGTAAGAACCCCATTCTCATTTAGAATAAAGTTATTTTGACCATACCAAAAGTCAGCACTGTTAATGTACTTATCAACGAAGTTATTACTATTATAGACGTGTATATTACTGTCTACATATCTTTCTTCTGCTAATCTCCGTATTTCTTTTAACTTTTCTTCGTCTTCTATGTCAAGCATTTTACCAGCATACTTAACATAATCATCAATAAACTTTTCCTTATTTGTCATTTTATACCTCCTGTTATAGTTTTGTGTAATTCATCAATCATATTATCATTCCTCCTATTTGCGACATAAACGAGAGCTCATAATAGAGCCCTCATATAATTAATTTAAAATTTACAAGGACATCCCTCGTTTGGTATTGATATTGAAGTACCAGCACCACTAGATGTATCTACAACTAAGTTGTCCATGTTTTTGTCTATAACTGTAAGAGTATAGTTTAGAATAGATCCATATACTTCTGCTAATTCTACTCTGATTTTAACATCTTGGAATGTATTAACATAGCCGTCTTTATCAAGAACTTCTATGTTATTAACTTTAACTCCATAACCCCAAGAAAGAACTACATCTTTGACCAGATTGATTTCACCCATATGAAGAACCATAGAGTCTATAATAGGAACTTCACATTTAGGGTTAGTTGTACCGTTAGTTATTTCTCTATTAACTTTAATAAGATTTACTTTACAGCAAGTATATACTCTAACCCATTCGTTTTTAGCAGTTGGATGTTCTATAAGATCCTCTCTTAATATAGCTATTTCATTTCTGATAATACCATTATAGATATCTTCTGAGTCTTCGAATGTAAAGCCAAATCCTTCTACTCTTATATCATTTGCTCCCTCAGATTTCCAAGCAGTAGTTTGTAGTGTATCCACTGGTGCAAGAACAACAAAAACTACATTATTATCTGGTGGTAGTGGTAAATTATTATATTTAGCTGTTATATATTCACGCCATTCTCTAAGAAGAACTGAACGTTTATACCATAAACTATCCTCAATATCAATATCTTTCCAAGTACAACCAGCGTTCTCTGTTACAACAGGAGACCAGTCAGTATTGTATAAAGACTCAGAGAATAGTTTATCAGCTAAACATTTATTACCTTGAACAGATACCTTTATATCTGTGTATATACAAGATATTTTACCATCTACTAAACATAGATCTTTAAGAACCATACCTACTTTAATAGGTAAATACTGTCCTTTAACATTTTTAGCCATTACAAGTTTGAATTCTGAAACTTTACTTATCTTATATATTTCCATAAGTTTTTCTAGTGCAGCAAGAACATTACATTTATATTCTTTCATCACAGCATCTAGTTTCATTACACAAAGTGCATTAGCTACTTCTTCTTTACTAGCAAGTCTACATGTTAGATTTGTAAATGCTGGATACATATCTACCGGTGTAGTTTGTTGCCAGAATAATCTCTTTAGTTTAGATGAAACTATCATATTTTTATTAAAATTTAGTTCCATTATCTATAACCTCCTTTAAAATGTATTTATACGTGTTATAAGACGTATATAAGTTGATTAACATGATATTATGTATAATTTTCCATTAAATAAGAAACGTCGCTCTATCGCGGTCTAGTGGCCTCTAAAGGGCGTTTAATACTATTACACAAACCATTGTTTTTGGTGCTTTGATGCCAAAAAAATGAGAGCACCAAGGCTCTCACTTTCTTATTTAGTAGATTTTCTTACTCTCTTTTTAGGAGCAACTGTTTTTGTTTCATGCTTAATAAGATCATCACCCATTATTTCTTTGTAATATTTTTCTAGGCTCTTTTGATCTTTCTTAAGCTGATTAATTTGTTCCTCTATAGAATTCCATCTAGTTAATACATCGCCAGATTTACAAATCTTATAATTTGTATAATGCTCTATAGAGTTTTCAAATTCTTCTACTCCTAAATATAGGTCTCCCCCATCAGCTATGATTTTAACTTGTTCTTCTGTAAGTCCAAGATAAGGTAATACATCTTTTACCATTCTCTTGTTAGCCTCTTCTGTTTGCATTTTAACAAACTTAGAAGCATTGTGATTTTCTCCAAGTTGCCCTCTTACAGAAACACTTACGTCCATCAGATGTATCATAGCTTTAGCCATATCTGTAAACATGACTTTAATGTTCTTAGGGTTGTTTAGTAAAGTAAGTAACCAGTAACCACAGCTACAACAATATCCACTTGCTATGATATTAACCCTAAAGTCATCTATATCGTTTAGATAGTCTGCTAAAGCAAACATATCTTTGACGTATCCTCCGTTAGATTGATAATAGATATCTACTCTACTGTATTTAGGATTTTGTCTAACGATCTCGATGTCGTTAATGAGGAAACGTATTTCCTCTGTATTAAAATCTGAATCCCACATGATAACTGTAAATTCGTTCTCACGTGTCGTTCCTATTACTGGTCCTATATGTAGCCCCATGTTGCTGTCCTCCTTAATCTTCTTCATAATACATCCCGTCCTCATATAGTTTATGAATGTCATCAAAAGCATCTTCGTCAACTATATATTTGTGTGATGATCTTGGTACACCGTAATATATATCATCGAAGTTATAGACTCCTCTTCCACATTCTTTCTTAGATTTACCAAACTCACTACGACTGTAGTTTAGCCAATCAAGATGTCTTTCCAATTCAACATGTCTAAGTGTCAACTTAAACAAAGCGTTGCATAAATCTTTCATAACTTTAGGTGTTATATCTAGTTCGACATATCCTTTTAGAGTTTCATAACGCATATTTCCAAACACTGTTCTAACAGTATCTCTATGGATACGTACATAACGTTTATCAGCATCAACTATTTCTCTTAACTTGTCTTCTGATAAGTTAAAATATATACGCTTTCTTTCTACCACACCTGTAAAAGGATTACGAACTATCTCTATATTTTCTATTCTAAGATATTGACGATGATAATGAGCATACCAAGTCTCATATTTTGTTAAATCCCTTACTGATATTAAATTAACTCTACATTTACTTTTAGTTAAATCTAGTTTTACTGTTGCCACTTCCATTATTATCTCCTCCCTTAACGTACAAACGGACAGGGAACTAAGTCCCTGTCATTATATTATTTTTAATAACCATTGAATAACTTTTTAGTTTCTTCGAAGATATCTGCCTTTATCTCCTTTTCTAAAGCTACCAAATCATTATAACGGTTTTGATGAATAGAAACCATTTTATCATCGCCAAGCTTTTTATACTTGGCGATGTTAGCTTTAACTATTCCTCTTCTATATTTTAGAGTTTCAAGCTCACATTGTAAATCTATTAGTTTATCATTTACAATCCTTTTAACTCTTCCTGTGTTACTAATTCCCATAATACATACCTCCTGATATTTTAGTCACAGTTATTTGTTGACTATTTTATATGTATTTGGTTTAGTAGTACTCATACTAAATGACAAGAAATCTTCTCTTTCTCCTGGATGTGATTCGACTTCTGTGTATCCAAATCTAGAATAGAAGTCCTTAAGTAAAGATTTCTTAAGTTTGTTACAATAGATTATCCATTCTGTAACTTTATGTCTCTTAGAATAATCAATATAACGGTTCATTAACATAGAACCATAGTTATTTCCTCTATAATACTTGTCAATATTTATCAGCATCACCTCTGACTTACCATCAGATATAGATGATAACAAAATCCCTATAACCTTATTAGAGTCCACAATTATCCAACCCTTAATATTTGGACAATTTATAAAATGTTGTAGATCTTTTTCTTTTATAGATTCACCGTCATATTCCTCCTTTCTAAAAGAATTATAAAGGTCAGTAATTTCAGTTTTAAATCTTCTGAAATTACTGTTATTAATCATTACTACTTCCAGCATGTTTCCTCCTTTAGCTATTACTACATATGTATTTCTCGCTTGCCAAATCATTAAGTATAAATGATTGTATCTCTAATTCATCAGCAAACATTTTCATATATTCTTCTGGGTATGAGTCATATGCATATCCTACATATGTATCATACTTCCCTAGAAGATGGTCATATGCTTTTCTGTGAGCATCATCACGTTTCATACCATATTTACTTATATAGTACGAAACAGAACGCATTACCATATTGTTGTAGACATCTTCTTTAGTTGTATTAGGAAAACCTCTATCTGCTGCCCACACAATACGTTCTATTGCATTTCTCTCACACTTAATAGATGCCCTATGTTTAAGAATACATCCTACTATAGCATGAACCTGGTCTATGCTTAGCTCTATTCCCATCTTTTGATAGTAGATAAGAAACACATCAGCAGAAGTAATATGATGATTCTCTCTATTATCCTTATAGTAAGCTAGACCTATATCATGAAATAGACAAGCCAATTCTATTTCTAAGTTATATTCTACTCCGAATATATCACACATCTTTTGTGCATTTAAGATAACCTTTTTAATATGATCGTCTTTATGTGCTGCATCAGATCTATCTCTATACTGACTTAACACAGCGTTTACGATATCCTCCCTAATAAATTTACAAACCATTTCTATCTCCTTTCAGTATTTAATTTGTGTACAAGAGGCGGTAGGCTAAAAAGCCTACCCTTGTTTTTTATCCATGATCTTTCTTACAACATCAGCTCTCTGTCTAGCTAAGCTACGCTCAGACTTACATAAATTGATTAAAGATTCTGCCTCTTCACCAACTATATCGCCACTTTCTTTGGCTCTGTAAGCCGACCTAACACACATGCTATACTGCTTAAGAAGTCTACTATTAGTAGCTCTCCAAGATTTATATGAAACCTCTCCGTTTAAGCAGTTAACATGTTCTTCGTCTAGTATAGCATTGACAGTAGAGATTTTATTTTTAATAATCATAGCCACTCTACGACCTGCATCTGTCATCGAGCATCACCTCCACAGATATTTTGTCTTAAGACCACAGTTATTTGTTTTGCAAGTTCTAGACCTCGGAAAACCCCCTATACAATATATAATATATAATCAAATTTATTTTTAGAAATTCGACTAATCTTTGACTCTTATAAAACCAGTTTGCACTAGTCCAAGTATCATTCCTTTAAGTACATTCATGGTTGCATCCAATATTTTTATCATTTTTGGATCAGTTGTCTCTCTTTTTACTTCTTTAAGCTTGTCTGGACAGCTTACAAGCATATTAGAATTCATTTTAAACCATTTTTCTAGTCCTATCCCAGCTAAAGCACAACCAATTCTAGATGCCTCAGTATCAGATATTTCGTCTTTATCTGCTATATAATCTTTAGTCATCTCTAACCAGTCTGAAAAGACATTATCCTTTTTAGATTTGCTTAGATTTTCTATAAATTCATCCAAGTCTTTAAAAGCGTTACTATCAAGAACTGCATTCTTCTTTCTCATTATTGACCATCTCCTTTTATTTTAATCCTGTTGAACCAAATCCACCCATATCTCTATCTGTTCCCTCAATATAAATCTCATCTACTTCTTCTACAACTGGAAGTTCTACTCTTTGTATTACAAGTTGAGCTATCTTAGAACCAGCAGAAAGCTTGAATATCTCTGATCCGTTAGCGCTACAAGTATTAAATAGTATAACTCCTATTTCGTTTTTATATCCACAGTCAACTGTACCAGGACTATTAAGAACCATTACACCGCTTTTAAGAGCTAGCCCAGACTTACTTCTAACTTGTGCCTCATACCCAGGCTCTAGCTCTACCGCTATACCTGTTCTAACAAGCTGTCTTTGTCCTGGCCATATAACTATGTCCTCTAAACAGTATAAATCCAGTCCACTATCTGTAGCATGTGCTCTAGTAGGTAGTTTTGCATTTGGGTCTAATCTTTTTACTTTTAGTTTTTCCATATTAAATCGTCTCCTTTATGTTGTTAAATAATATGGTAGGCACTAAGGCCTACCAATATATTTGTTTGTTATTTCTCTGGTAATAATTCTTTCTTACAGAAAATGTATTGACCTACGAAGTTGTTAGGGAATTGTTTTTGGTATTCTGCTAGTTTATCTTCGACTGCATCTTCACCTAATTTCTCAGCTATCAACTTTCTCATTTTGTTATAAGATACCTTTGCATGATTTACATAAGAGAATTTAAGTTGAGGGTTCGCTGTATTGTAGAACATACCTATTCTCTTCATGATATCAGCTGGAACTTCATATAAAGAAACATCTCCAAGTCTTTCTTTAAAGAACTCTTTGATTTTCTCCCAAAGTTTCTCGATCTTATTACAGAACTCTTGGAATATCTCTCCTGCTTTGTCTTTAAGTTTTTCATAAGCCTCTTTAACAGCCTCGAAAATCTCTTCAACTTTAGCTTTGAAATATTTAAGAGCTACGCTGAATAATTTCTTAATCAATGTACCAATATTATTAAATGCTCCATCTTTATAACATTCTATTATAAAGTTGATTAAGTCTCTTAATACTGGAACTGTGTTTAAGAATTCTTCTACTACGTTTTTCAAAGCCTCCTTAACTTTAGCTACAATATTTTCAAGAACTGCTTTAAGATCTTCAGGTTTAATGAATTTACCTATAAGTTTAAGTAATTGCTTAATCTTAGGTAAGTATTTTTCTAGTTCTGGTCCTAGTTTCTCCTTTAAAGCCTCTATAAGCTTATCTAATATTGGTTTGATTACGGCTTGGTTATGTGCATGCATTGTACCTAAGTCTTCTGTTAATAATGTTTCTGTTGATACCATTTGTAATTCCTCCTCTAGATTATGACCTTAAGAAACATATATTTGTTTAATTCTCTTCGTCAGGTACAAATTTAATATTTCCGTTATACCATTGACTATCAAAATATGTTGTAACCACATTCCAAGTTTGATAAGTAAATTCTTGTGGATGTAGAAATACATATCTAGGACTCACCCATTTCATTGTAGGATGTTTCTCTGGTTCCATGTTCTTAACTTCTCTAGCATAATGATCATCAGTTAGTTCACATACATGCTCCCAATATAATTTATGTCCGTCTATTCTATCATAATACGCCCACGTAGTTTCTATACAACAAACATGTTCTGGATTTACATCAAGATCAAGCTCTTCTTTCATTTCTCTCACAACCGTTTTAACGTATCCGTCTTTCATTTCACGTTCATCTGGTTCCATTGTGCCTGCTGGAAATGTAAATTTATGTTTACATTTTACATGCTCCAACATAAGAATCTCACCTTTCTCATTTCTAATAATAACTGTTACACATTTAGGAAAGTTATCCTGCATTTTCTTAGATTTAATCATATTCTTATACCTCCATATGTTGTTTATTAATCATATATAATTGTCCCTTATTTTGACGATAAATAATGAGAGGCTCTAAGGCCTCTCTAATCATACTATCTAATAGTAACTTTACACATTCTAGCAGCTTGGTTTTGTTTGTCACCTTTATAAGCTACCATTGTGACTGTTTTATCTCCTGATGTTTCTCCTACGAATGTATAATAAGCCTTTTTACCAACTACTTCTGGAGTGTTAGAAACAAGTTTAAGACCTTCTGATGGAGTTATTTCAGTAGGTAAGTCTTCATCTGCTATATAGTTAGAATAAGAAAGCTCTACTTCAAATTCTCTACCTATTTCATATACAGATGCTTTAGTTTTAACTGACATAAACATATTAGCTGATTTAATAACGTTTACCGTATAGTCAGAAGTTTCTCCACGATAAGATAGAGTTAATACATCTTGTTCTCTAGCTTCATTTGGAACAAGTACTTCAAAATTAACTACAAGTCCGTCTTCAGATAATATTTTGTTTGTTAAAGCCCAACCTAATGGTAGTTTAAGTCCTGTTAATGTAGGGTCTACAACAGAATCAAATTTAGCAGGTATAACATATTTTAATCCTGCTCTTAATCCATGTATATCTTTATTACCGAACTCTACTAATTTAGCAAACTTACGACTTGCTATTGAAATAGACTCACTGTCTCCGTCGTACTTAGCTAGGATTATCCCCTTAGCTTCAACGTCACTTGTTATTTCTAGTTTAACTTTGTCTCCCTCTATTGCTGGTTCTTTACTTATAGTAAATCCCTCAGGAAGAACAATGTTTAACTTTGATAATTCTATAACCATAATAGCCTCCTTTAAATATTTGATACAGGATTATTGTTTCTAGTTACGCCATATAATACGAACTTTAACTATATAGTTGTTAAAAGTTTCTTCATCCTTAGCGTCACCGTACTCACCAGTATTTACTATTTCACACTCAACCGCTGCTATAAGTCCTACATAATAGTCTTTTAAGTACTGTTTAAGAGTATCCCATAATGCAGATAAATCACTTCCAACTAGTATAAGATCCAAGTCAAATTCAGGTAGTTTCTGATGTATAGTGTATTTATCTAACTTAAGATAAATTGTAGACTCTGGGTTGTAAGCACTTTCTTTTAGTAGTTCATCATAGTGTTTATAAACATAGTTTACCAAAGCATCAAATACTCGCTTTCTAAATAGTTTATCAGACACTTTAAGTCTATCCTTTCTTGTGTTTATCGAATTCAGTCTACGTATCCATCTCCCTAGTTTATAAGCATTAAATCCAATAATTACAAGAACTATTCCTAGAAATATCAAAACAGGTACTTCCCCTACTATACTAAACATAATATCTTCACCTCCATTATTATATTTACTACATGTAATTGTCACAAATTGATTTTTATAAAACAATGTTTTGTGACGATAAATATGTCATTAATACAACATTGGAGGTCTTACGATATGAATAAAAGCAAATTTGTAGTTGCAGATACTAATATATGGTTATTAAATCCAAACTGGTATGAGTGCTATAAGGACTGTCTTATAGTTGTACCGCAAATAGTTATAGAAGAACTTGATGGTAAGAAAAACAGTCCAGGTGTTTTAGGACTTAATGCTAGACGTAGCTGTAAAACTATAGGAAACGTAGCTGTAAAATATGAAAGCGACACTGTAGATCATACTGGTATCGTAGAATATGACGACTATAGTTTCCTGATTATAGGTTGTCCTAAAGAAAAGACTTATGATTTAGACTTAAATATAAACGATAATAAAATAATATGTACAGCATTCGCTCTTAAAGATACTAATCCAAATGTGGATGTAGTTCTATTAAGCAACGATTGTAACGTAAGAACGAAAGTGTCAGTTCAATTTAAAACTAGACATGTATCAGCAGATTCATATACAGAAGGACAAGTTAACACTGCTGAATATTATAATGTTGAGCGTATTAGAGTGACAGATGATGAATTAATAGCAAAACTTTATAGATCTGAGTTAAGAGTAGATGATTTACCAGGACTTAAATGTAACGCTATTCATACTCCTTTATATCTTGAATATAATGGAAAAGTTATTCTAGCTACAATAGAAAAAGACGGTGTTATAGATTTTCATGTTGGTTCAGGTAAGAATGTTAAAGGACTGTATGATTTAGTAGGTGACATAAAGCCTATGAATGATGGTCAAAAACAGTTTATTAATATGATGAAAAATGAAGATATTAAAGTAATGGCTTGTATAGGTAAATCAGGATCTGGTAAGAGTTTACTGAGTCTTGCTTGTGCTTTGACTCTATTTGAAGATGGAGAATTCTCACATATTAAACTTATAAAACCTTATGTAAGTCTTGGTAATACCGTTGGTTATCTAAAGGGAACTCTTGAAGAAAAAATTGATCCAATTAAGCAAAGTTTTGTAACTGTACTAGAAACTCTTGGATATAATTTAGACGAGCTTGAGCATCAAGGTACAATAGACTTTAGCGTACCAGAGTTTGAGCGTGGACAAACATATCATAATACAATAGTTATAATAGATGAATGTCAAAACCTTACAAACGTTGAAATCAAGTCACTTATAACAAGATGTAGTGAGTCTAGTAAAGTTGTATTACTAGGAGATACAAAACAAGTTGATAGTTTGTACTTATCTGAGTCTTATAATGGTCTTGCTCATGTTATGGACAAACTTATGGGACAAAGGTTCTTTGGTGGAATGTATTTATGGAAATCAGAAAGAGCCGACTTTATTGATGTTGTAGACGAACTTTTATAAAAAAAAGAAGTGGGGTTTTATGCCCCACAGTCTTTTATTGCTCTTTGTCTTTGAGAAATCTAAATCTTGCTTTTGTCTTTTTATAGTTATATTCCTCTTTAGCTCTTATTTTCCATAGAAGACGATTTAATATAGTTTCGATATATGCATATAAATAAGGATCATGAAATCTGATCAAATAATCGTCATCACGGAATACATCAATTAATGTATGCACTAGATAGTCTTCATGTTCTTCTAAGAATGATACATCTAAGAATGTTAATACAACTTCTTCATCTTCTCTTATATTTAAGACACAAGTAGATGATGGGTAAAATCTATCAAACTCATCTGTTTTACCTTTATATCTTTCTATTCTGTCCTCTAATTCAGCAATATGACTTCTTAAGTACTCAAAGTCGTTTTCTAGTTCTGGCTTATATTTAGCTACTAAGTTCTCTTTAGATAATTTTTCTTTTACTTGATCCCATGTAATAGGATAGTTTACCTTTATACTGTTATCATGATTTTTATCTGATTTATTAAATTTGTGTATACATCTTATAAATAGAAAACTTCTTTTATCTAGTCCTATATTATTAGTAGCCTGATCTAGATATTCAGTATATAATTTACTCATCTTCTTCCTCCTCATATTTAGAATATCCAGGAAAGTTTTCATCTCCTGTAACCTCTTCAAATGTAGTAAATCTGATAAAGTTTTCCATTTCCTTAAGATTTTCAAATGACTCAGTCTTAACAACTTTATCATTAACAGTCCATCTAGCTTGTCTAGCACCAAAGTTCAAATCTACACAGAATTCCATATCATCGTCATATTCTGCGTTTGTACTAGCTAGATTTATCCATCTATTAGGATAAGATGATACCTCTCCTAATAATTCTATTCTATTTCTAGAATAATCATCATATTCTGTTTCCATAAAGTCACAAAATCTATTCACAACACCGTTATATTCGAATATTTCTATCATATTATCTCACTCTCCATCCTTTCTCTGTTGCAACTACTTTGTAGTTTCTACGATATTCATTAACATCATCTTCACAATACACCTTAATCGGATTTAATTCATGATATCCAAGAGCGTCTAAAATATCATAAACTTGTGAAGATCTCATTGGTGCATCAGCAAATACTATAAATGAATTATCTCCACTAGCACACTTCTTTACATTAACATTATGTTTTTCTTTGATAACTTTACCAACAGAAAACTCAACATCTTCATAATATGGTACTTTAAAATCCTTATTAAATATTAACTCTGTTCTATAAGTGTTTGCCACAATATCCTCTCCTTTTTCAAATTTAAGTAGTTTAAAATCGTAACCATTGTCACGTTGTTTCTTAGATATAATAGTTGTATGTTTATCTAAAAACTTTTTAACTGTATTAAGGCCAGCTCTATTCCTAATTTTATCGAAATCATCTATAAAATCATCTGGTAAATCGTATACTACATCATACAAGTGACTACCCTCTTCTACCGTTTTAATCTTCATTGCTATCCCCCTTATTATAGCTGTTTAGTAGTAAAGCATTTCTTAGTTCACTTGGATTATATAAACCATTTTCATCTGGTGCTCCTAATATAGAAATATCGGCACCAAAAGCTCTACACATATCTTCAGCATCACTTCTTTCAATACCGTTCATTTCTATAGTTAAGTCAAATCTACCTCTACGCACAAGTGCCTCCGGTAAATCACCATAGTTATTTGTAGTTGCCACAAATACACATTTATTCGGAGTTATAATACCGTCCATAAATTGAAGTAACATTGATACAAACCTTTCATCAGGTATATACGTAATCTTACTAGTATTATAGTTATACTCCATTCTCATAACAGCTTTATCTATTTCTTCTATAAGCACAACCATTAAGTCGTCTTTGATATATTCAGAGTAATTTGGTATTATAACTGATCCATTTGAGTCTGGTTTAACTGTTACAACAGTTGCATTAAGCTTGTTAGCTATGTATTTAGCTATACAAGACTTTCCTGTTCCAGGCTTTCCATGAAGCAATATTCCAGTTTTATAAGTATCACCAATTCTAGTATAAAGACTCTCATTCTCTATAAACTTTTCTAGATGACGATCTACTAGGTTAAGAGTTCTTTTATCGTATATGTTCGACCTATCTTTCTTAACAGTAAGTTTAACTGGATCCTCTCCAAATCTATCATAGACAGTGATTATTTTAATATATTTATCAGGATCGTATATCAAACCAGAATATTTGTTAACAGCCTTTTTAAAACTCTCAAGTATTTCATTAGATTTAAATCCATATACTGATACTCTGATTCTAAATAATTGAGCTTGTCTATTAGGTCCGTTATTGTAGTTATTTACAGATAGTTCTGATTTTATAACATTTATAACAGATAGACGTTTCCAGTCTATTTTAGTATAACGACCAGGACTGATACTGTAGAATGTAGTATTTGTTCCAGGTAGTCTCTTTTTAGAACCTGTAATATGATTTTTAAACATATCTTCATATTCTGTGTAAAGAGTATTCTCAACCATAATAAAATCAAGTAATTCATCACTTGTTACATAAATAGATTTCGTAATCTTAGTTATAAACATATCTATTAGCTTTAGTGGAATAGATTTTAGTAGGTTAATTAAATAACCACCAGCCGCTAGGGTAACGGCTGTGGTCATAGTGTTATTATTGCTTAACATTTCTTTTATATTATTTATCATTCTTGTCCTCCTCCTTAAATTCTGGTGATACATATTTTACCTCCAAATATTATATTTAATGTCACTCATAATACTATCTATACCGGGAATATCCATACTTTCAATAGTATCTACCAAATCATCGATATGGCAATGTCTAGCTGATTTTATATTACCGATTTGAATGTCATAATAAGTAATAATAACCTCGTCTATGTTATCATCTACAGTAGCTATAACAAGATGATCCATTCTAACATTTTTATCCTCATCTTGATACATATTACTTGCGACTAATGTGCTACTACCATCCGATTTAACAGTGCTAAATGCTACTTTCCAGCTCATTACTCTTCCTCCTTATCTTTTGCAAATACTTTTAATTAAGTTACTCAAATTTATATATCCGTATTGATCAGATATATCAACTTCACATAAGTTCGATAATCTATTTGTTATTTCATCAAACTTATTTAAAACAGTTTCCCCAAATAGAGAAACTTCCATAAACGCCATATACTTTTTATTATGACGCTTGTACCCTACAAAAGGATGTATTTTCTTCGTATCTTCTAAACCTAATGCATAAGAACTACACCACATTTTTGTAAGACCTTTTAAAGCCTCCCAACGACTTGCATCTCTTTGTAATTCTTGTAAATCATTGTACTTAGCTTTAAGTTCTCCCCAAGTCATTTTAGAAACAGTTATTTTTCTGTCTTTAATAGATCTTGGTCTACGATCGTATTCTACTACAACGCATAATAATTCGTTTAAATTTTCATTTAATTCTTTCATTTTATTTTACCTCCTCAATCTCACCAAATGTAACATCAAGTCTACTTCTCTTTTTATGAACAAATAAAACGTTTAATTCTAACGTATCTGAAGACTCTCTTACTATGCTTATTTTAAATTTTTCAAATCCGTATTTATCAACAAATAATTTAAAACTCTCTTCATCATTTAAGAATTCATCTAAGACGTATTTATAATCTGGTATATTAAAAACATTTGTACTAGGTCTAAACGTAAAAGTAATATTATGTTCATCTCCTTTACTACCTGTTAGATTTAAAATTGTTCTTACTTTTTCAACCTCAAATATAGTGACTGCTAAAACCTCAGCTAATAAATGCTCTTTTACAAATACAGAGTGTCTTTCATCAATCATATTATTCACCTTTCTCATATTAAATTTCATATTAAATCATCTCCTTTATTTAAATGTTATATTATAAGTTACCATCATAGTTCTTAAGTATGGTTCTGTATACATTTCTTCAATTTCAAAATTTTTAATACCCAATTTATCCCAAACATCTTTAGGTTTTGATGCTAAGAAATCACGAAACATCCCATACATGCAGCTAAGACTAACCCATTTACGATCAGTTGGTATTGGTATAAGTGTTATAGCATGCCATTCTTTTTTTATCTTTATAGAAAGTTCTGTCAAGATCATGCAATAGAACGGATATAATATATGCAATTACATCCTCTTCTGAAGCTTTGTTTTTACTCTTTTCAATTATATCGAAAATTTTATCAGCATCATACATTTAAATATCCTCCTTATTTCTTTATAACATGATACAATATTAATAATTCTTTTCTATCCTGAATAAGTTTCTCAAATTCTTGTAAATCTTCTAAACTCGCATATTTAGTTATAAAAGCCTTTCCATTACTCTTATAATTAGATACCTTTTTTCTCATAGCAGCATCAGGATCACTCTCCAAATATTTCATATCTGTGGCTATTTGTTGAGCCATAGTTTTGTAACCTTTTCTTTTTTCCATATTAAATCTCCTCCTTAAAATTTTATTTGATACACTTAATTATATACAATTATCGTATATTTAAGGATACAAAATTAGTAGGCACAACGGCCTACCAATTAAAGAATAATTCGTCTTCTCCATCTTTATATAAATTCTTTACAGTCTTACTATAAATAAATCCCATACCTTTTAACAAGTATTTTAAACTTGATACTGCGTAAACCACGCTATTTACTGTGATTAGAAGGTGCTTAGTTCCTAGCATAATAAAAGCCATATCTAGTATCAGCTTTCCTATTCCTCTACCACTATGCTCCGGTGATACCGTAATACTACAAACTTTCTTTTCTTCTTCTGTATTCTTTAGAATTGCCATTCCTACAACTCTTGCTCCATCTACAACCGTTATAAGGTCTCTAATACCAGTTCCACCCAGTATTTCAGCTTTAACTTTATCAAACCATTTCTCTGTATCTGGATAGTGTTCTTCCAGTTGTTTTATAAATGGTAACAGCTGTTCTAAGTGTTCTATTTTATTTACGTTTAACTCATACATATTTTATTACCTCCCTAAGTATATTAACAGACTGATTGTTGATCTTAAGCAGTACAAAAAAGACAGGCACCAAGGCCTGTCAGTTTATTTATTCTTATTGTAAGACATTTCATAGTCCACTATACTATACTTTTTATCAGTACAAGTTTCATCTACTTTGAAACCATATCTTATATAGAACCTATAACCGAGCTTGTTTTCTTTCAAACATCTTAACTTTACTAAGTTATGTTTACCCAGTCTTATAGCCTTGTCAATTAAAGCTGTTCCAGCTCCATTTCCTCTATTACTTGGATCTATATAAAAATCTCTTATAGCTAAATAACTCCCTCTATCTCGAAACATAACATAACCAAACACTCCAGACGGTCCTAAAGCTACAAGAACTTTATTCTCTCTGTCTTGTAATTGCTTTTCTGAGTCTATACGATAGTTAGGTGCAGCTGTTTCTATATACTTTTTAAAAGCAGGAGAAATACCCATATGGTATTCTGTTGCTTTATCCATAAGATCTAAAACAGATTCTTTATGGTGTTTCATCATAGGAATAATAGAAGTAGAACCAATGGTCTCTTTTATATAAGAAAGCATTGCCTCAAAACTACTACCCCAATCTTCATTAGGGTCGAAGTTGTTTTGCTCTTCCCATTCTATTTGCTTTTCTCTATGAAATCTTACTGCAGCATTACCACTATTCCTAGTAAGAGACGCTCCGTCAGTTACTACGAAAACTGGTAAATTATATGTTTTTGCTAGTTCGCCAACTTCGTAGCAGAACTTTCTAGCTTTCTCTAACTTAGTCATAATATGTTTATCTCCTTACTGTTTATACTTTATACATTAATATTAAACATATACATCATCTACCTGAATAATAAGTTTATATAGATCAGGATTTTCTTCCTTAATCATATTCTTATTTGTATAACATACTACGCCCCACTTATCGTAAATTCAACAACAGCTCCACGTGCTATACCTATAAAAGACAAAGCTGATCCTGATGTTAGGGCGAGTCTACCATCTGAGTCGAAAGTGTAAGTATTAGTTATAGCTGAACCGCCGTTAACTTTTCTAGTAACTGTAATCTTCTTATGAATATTAGCAAGTTCTCTACCATTGACTTTTAAATGAACATAAGATTTACCATCAGAGTTCATACAAAATATAAATAGCTTATCAAGATTCGACGATACGCTTCCAGAATATTCCAATACTAAAGTATTAGATGTAGTTTGAGCTTCAGAAACATATAACGTTCCAATACTTGTGGTATTCGTACCAGTGGTTGTTGTCCTTTGATCGTATATCCATGGTGTGAATTTTATATAGTATGTTGGTAACGATGTAACTATTGAACACGTTATATTTCCAGAGTATCCTCCAAGAGGAGTTATAGAAACTCTATATGCCTTATTATCATCTTTTGTAAGATATATATTTCTATCTGAGTCAGTTCCTAATCTGATAGAAAATGTTTTATCGTTATAAATATCCTTTACCACCATATAACCGTTAGAGTTTGACCCAGTTACAATACTAATTAGTGGAACTTCTGATCCATTTGAAGCAGTTATTAATGCAGTAAATGTAGATAAGTCGGATGCAATCTTTAGATTCACACGTCCAGATCCGATATTAGTTGAAACTCCAGAACCACTGCTAGTGGAATTTTCTAAAGCCGTAATTCTTGTTTCATGATTATTTAAGGATATTGGCATAAGAAATCACCCCCTTAAATAAACTCTTTATTCTATTGGATACTAAGTATCCAATAGCTATCCAGTGAACTTTTGAGTTTGTTTTACCTGTTGTATCAATATCAACAGATATATTAGTGACATTTCTCATAAGTGTAGAGTTTTCTGTGTCACTTTGTAGACAAATTCCATAAGAACTCTTACTTGTAAAAGCTACTGGAAATATTAATCTAGACCAGTTTGTCCAAGATCCAGTTGTATCATTTTCTTCTTTATGATCGTAACATCCACTTTGAATTACTAATCCAGTCGACATCTCTTTCCACCATTTACAGTCTGTACCAGTTCCGCTAGTCCAACTAGATTTTATACTTTCGACATTCTTTAATCTATTCGCTAAATCATTAAGAGAGATACTCATTTAAATCACCTCCCTTAATATAGCTTTTATCCTATTGGTATATAATATACCAATAGCAATATAACTAACTAACGGATGTCTGTTACTTGTTGTATATATTCTTGTTAGATTGCAGTGAACGCTCCCTTCGTTTAAAGAGAAAGCTCCTTCTGAACCATTTATAGTCGCAGCAGCATAACCGAAAACAGCTGATGTAAATGGTTTTGCAAAGTTGTTACCGCTATTAGACGCTCTACCGAAATTTATCAATAAACCATTTGCAAATTTACAGTAACCAGGTAATGACAAATTAGACTCAACTATTCCACCACCTGCTCCAATTTTACCTTCTAGAGCAGTTATTCTACTCTCGTGATTATTCATTGAGATACTCATTATTTTACACCTCCAATTTTTCTCAGAGGTGTTAATAACAAGCTCTTACACGCGTACGCGTAATTTAATATCCTATCGGATATTAAATATCCGATAGCAATCCATTGTAGCGGTAGATTATTTACCCACCATGAAAATTGTTCGGCTGTTAAATCACGCACTCTACTAGCGTAACTCCAGTTTATATCTGTTCCAGGGGCTGTTTGTGTAACAACAACTGTATAACTCGTTGCAGATGAAAATGGTTTTAAGAATTTAGTAGTCCCAGATGCAGCACCATTATCTCCGTATCGTCCGAATTGAATTATTATACCTGTTTTGTTTTCTTTAAGCCAATAAGATCCGTTATCAGATCCATTACTCCAACTACCAGCACCGCCATTTTCGAGTGCTTTTATACGACTCTCATGGTTGTTTAAAGATATACTCATTGATCTACACCTCCTTGTTAAAAAGATAACTTAGAGGTGCAAATTTCTGAGCACTCTTTATTATATACCTATAGGTATATAATATACCTATAGCAATGTAGTTTCTGAGGTAGTTAGTAAATTCTATTTTGGCGTTAAATCCAGTTAAAGATACCGAGTTGACAATATTGTCACCGTAATAAGACCATTCACCAGCAACGGCCATTTTGACCATAGATTTAAAAGCAGTTTTAAATGAATTATTACCATTATTCACATCACCAAATTGTATCAAAATTCCGTTTGAAAATTTCACATATCCAGGATTAGTCATCTTAGTTTCAATTATTCCGCCAGTGGTATTACTGTTGTTCTCCAAAGCAGTTATTCTTGACTCGTGATTGTTAAGCGAAATACTCATAATTTACACCTCCCTTTGAAATGATTTTACAAAGGAAAATGTTCTACAAATATGAGCTTTCGCTTTATATATTATATTACTAACGTAATATAATATTACGTTAGTACCAACGACTTTTATGATGTAGTTAAAAGCCATGTTGATCGGACGAGTTTCGATACCACCAGTTGACTCAGTTTCCCATCTCCCACTTTGTGCCCAGTCATGTCCAGCGTATTCCGATCTACCTTGTCTAAGAGCTTCGTACATATGAGTATGAGCCTGAATCATCATATCTTGTGGAACTGCCATAGGTGCAGCATTCCCACCAATCATTCTTATAAACCGACCTCTCAAATCAGGAACAACACTTATTCCCAACTTTTCAGCTAAGTCAGTTCCAGCACAACTTCTACCATCACAAATCTTCCAACCACTAGGTTCATCAGTTCCGTAATA
>NFZD01010733.1_pt1 | contig 19205 bp, 21 predicted proteins | sample 1095381 | NCBI WGS metagenome assembly NFZD01 (sample SAMN03609891, study PRJNA323583) | gut metagenome | isolation source: feces | host: Rattus norvegicus | place: Denmark: Riget | collected 2013 | reverse complement strand
TGTTGTAATTATCTATTAATTTTAAGTATTTTTATTTTGAACCTTACCTCTGTCAAAGCCTCCATTTGTTGTAATTATCTATTAATTTTAAGTATTCTTATTTTTAGACCGTTTGCTTCAAGTGGTTTTGGTGGTTGTAATTATCTATTAATTTTAAGTATTCTTATTTCAATTACGTTTCAGGCTGATTGGTGCAATGTTGTAATTATCTATTAATTTTAAGTATTCTTATTTTAATTAAGTTTATAGTTACATCTTTGACCTGTTGTAATTATCTATTAATTTTAAGTATTCTTATTTAAGATATACTTAACTATATACTAAATATATCTTTTTTGTCAATAAAATTTTTCAGTCCAACAATTTTGTCAACTTGTATTCTATCTTTAAATGTTATAATTGTAGGAGCAGTAGTAACCTCATATTGCTTAATTAAATCAGCAAATTTCTCTGACTCAGAATTTACCTTGTAAATTGTCCAATTCTTAGTATCTTTATTTTCTAAAACATTAATAACTTTTTTACAACCTGCACAATGGTCTGGGATATAAAAAAGTAATGCAATATTCCCATCATTTAATACTAGTTTATCATCTAGTTCTACAAGCATTTATGATACTCCCTTCTTCTACTACTTTTTCTGCCCATTCCCCTACTTGATGATTATCAATATAAGTAGACAACTTATCAATAGATTCTGCTGGCAAAATTTTTGAAAGGTCAGATACTACCTCATTATACTTTTGCTCCCAATCAGCAGAAGCACAAGTGAGGTCTTCTACAGAACCCTCTAAATTAGATATAAATCTTTGTAATTCTTCTACTTCATCTTGTAAATTATCAATCTCAAACTCATAGTCTCGTTGCTTATCAGAATTGTCATAAAAAGATTTCCAAACGTATACACAATCATCAGTACAAACAGAAATAAACGGACATCTGCCTAATTCTTCTGCATTCTTAAAATTATGACAATTAGTTGGATTGCAATTCATTATTTATTAACCTTACTTATACTAGTAGTTCTTAAAACCACTTTACTTCCATCTAAAGTATATAAAGTGTACCTTCTATACCCCTTACCAATTAATAAGCGAAATTTTTCTCCCTGAGTATTTTCTACGTGCCAAATACCCTCAACAAGAGAGAAATCTTCTGGGTTAATTTTTTCTTCCAGAAGTTTATAGTATATTTTCCCTTTAATTCTATACCTTATTTTTTCGCTCATATAAGCATGTTAACATAAAGTATATTATTTGTCAACTTTAAAGCAGCTTTCCAACAAGTAATCCAACAATAAAACAAAGGGCAATACAAACCATTTTTACTAACATTTCATTAGAAACAATATGATTAACTCTTTGTAACACTTGTACTGCGTCTACAACTTTACTGACATCTGTAGTTATTGGTGTTACACAGTCCATAAGGTACTCATAAGTAACGTGAGCACGTTGTCTTCCATCAATAAGTACAATAACTTGATTTGTATATAAGTCAAAATATTCTATTTTTAATTTAGTTTCAGATGGAACAAAAACTTTTTTCTCATCTACATAAACATAACCACTTTTAGTAGTTCTACAAATAGTATTTCTAGAAAAAAACTTATTACAATCACTTCTAAAAATCTCTAGCAATTTCATTTTTCATCTCCATTATTTAAGTCATCATTATCATCGTCATCATCAATTATATCATCATCGTCAAGATAATCCTCATCTTCTCGAAAACCATCATCTCCAGATAATTGAATAGGAACATCTGACGTAAGTAGGTCAAGATTATTTGCCTTTAAATCATCAACAAAAGCTAACCGTTCTCTATCTCTACGCTGTGGAATTAACGCTAAAGAAATATTAGAAACTTCAAGACGATTAAATAATATATGATGAAGCCCTGTAACAAATAGAACTATTTGAAGCATAATAAGTCTTAAAATAGCTATAAATATATCTCTAAAAGCACTCCAAAAATTTTTCATATTCCCTCCCCAAGTTATTTTATAATTTAAAAGGGTACTTCATCTATTTCGTCAAATTCTATAAATTCATCCTCTTTTAATAAATAAGCTAACTTAGTTATTCTAGGTACTTCATGAGTATTTTTTATACACTTTGTTAAACTACCTGGAGTAGAATATATGTAAACCTTTTTCTTACCTCTTGATGTTGCTGTATATAGTAATTTTCTAGTTAACAAGAAATTTCCTGAAGACCCATCTAATATTACAAAAACAACATCATATTCTGCACCTTGAGATTTATGACATGTAGACGCATAAGCCAGCATAATATCAGCCATATCTCTTTCACTATACTGATGTGTATGGTCATCCCTTTTTCCAAAAATAGAATTTACTTCTTCTGATACTACTTCCTCTGTAGATGAAGATTGATTAAAAGATACATAAATCAACTTATCACTAGTAGCTGTAACTACTCCACATTCTCCATTAAAAACATTAGTTCCGTAGTCATTTCTAATTTGCATAACTTTATCACCTTCTGCAAAGCCACACTGTTTTCTCTCAGAAGGGTTGTAACTACCAATAAATTTATTTAATTCTAATGTTCCTAAAATACCCTTTTTATAAGGAGCTATAATTTGAACTTGTTCTAGCCCGTGTCTTTTTACCTCTTTAAAATAATTGAATTGTAATTCAGAAAATAAATCATTTTCATCATAAAATTCAATATATTCAAAATCTTCATGATTACATTGGGGAACTAATTTTCCATGATTTATATCTGAACAATACTTAATAATATGAGAATTTTTTGATTGTCTCATAATATCTGTAAGGCAAAATACGTTACCTACTCCAGAAGTTATAATATCAGATAGTACGTTACCTACTTGCACTGAAGGAAGCTGGTCCTTATCCCCAATTAAAATTAATCTTATAGGTGTAAACTTAGCAATTTCAAGTAATTTAGCTAACATTAAAATATCTAACATACTACTTTCATCTATAATAATAGCAGTATCTTGTGGCACTACAGGAAGCTCAATATCCTCAAGACTAGCAGATTTCGCATGTAAATATTTATGTACAGTATAAGCTGGATATTTAGTACATTCAAATAATCTTCTAGTAGCTTTACCTGTAGGTGATAATAACTCAAAATTAACGTTACTTTCCTTAAAAATATCTACTATAGCTTTTGTAATAGTAGTCTTTCCAGTTCCAGGTCCACCTGTTAAAATTGATACTCTAGATGAAATTATACCTCTTATTGCATCAACTTGCTGTTTATTTAACTCAAAAGGGAAACTACTAATTGCTCTTTTTACAATATCTTCATCAATAGTTTTACGTAAAGGTACTGTAGATAAATATTTTAATAACTTCGCAGAAAATTCTTCTTTATCATAATAATACTTCCAATATACAAAAGAACCATCAACTATTACAAGTTTTTCTTTAACAAGTCTACTTAAAGTAGTACTATAACAGTTTTGGTCTAAAACACCAGTAACTTTATAGAATAACTGTTTTAAATCCCCTATGCTAATACCTGTAGAACTATTCATCATAACATGAGTTTTTACGCAATAAATTAAAGCAGCTCTTAATCTTCTACTATCTGTTTTTTCAATACCTGTTTTTAAAGCAATTTCATCTACAACATTAAAAGAAAATTCATCTGTTATCTCTATAATGCTGTAAATATCATTCTGTAAAATATATAAAGCTCTTTCTCCAAATTCTTTATCTAACTTATATATTACATTAAAAGGAATACCTTTAGTAGTACAAAAATTTATTAATTTTTCTATTCTTAAATAATCTGCTATAGAAGATTTAACTTCTAAATAAGTTTGTTCCCCTATTCCAAAAACATCTTTTATTTTTTCTGTCTCATGTAAAACTACATGTATAGACTTATCTCCAAATTTATTATAAATTTTAGATGCGTTTGCTATAGAAATTCCTTTAATAGAAGACTTAGATAAAAAGTTTATAATTCCTTCTTGACTTTTTATATCTTTATTAATTCTCAAACTTGATAAAGAAATTTGAAACCCATATTTATGATTAGAAATTAATTCCCCACTAAAAATTATTTCACAACCAGCATAAACTTCATCAAAATTTCCAGTTAAAGTAATTTTTTTATCTAAAAATATAGGGTCATTTTCTAAAGTATTCCGTACTGATAGAACACCCCATTTACTTAGAGCATTATAATATACAACCTTATCAACTACCGTTTTTACTTCTGTATAACTTCTACTTGTTTCCATATTCGTTACAAAATAATTACCAACTACATTTAATTACAATTATACAGAAAAAGGTAAATCTTGTCAACTATTTGCTGCTTCATCAAGCATACTAATTAAAGATTGCAAATGCTCTTCTTGTACATATTTTAAGTCACTTTCTTCAGTTGTGTAAAAATCTGTAATCCCAACTCTTTTTACATCATTTTCAGAAGAAAGAATATCCATAAACATTTTTTCATTATCCATGTTTATGATTAAATTACCTGGTTCTATTTGAGTATTATTTAAAGTACTTTCTCTTAAAAATTTTACTCTTAGTTTAGGATTATATTTATCAGCCATTTCTTTCTCCAGTAAGTCATTCTAGTTTATAATTTAATGTCTCAGTACTACTGAATAATACTGAGACATTCGTAACAAAAGGAGGTTCAACTATGATTACATATTACAATTTAATATTAAAAACTAACTTAATGCAGCTTCATTTAATTGTGTAACCAAAGAGTTAAAAATTGTATCTAAATCAGTTATTTGGCTTGACGTATGGGTATGGCTTGCAGAAATATCAGCGACAGACATAGTACCATTTGAATCAATAGCCAAAGTTGTACCATCTGGTTTAACTAAGCCATTAGAAGTTTCTGTAGCAACAGGTACATAAGGTATACAATATACTTTTTCCCCATTTTCTTTTGCTGTTAATATGATATTTTTAGAAGTAAATTCCCCTGCCATTTCTATTCCTCTGTTTTAGCTACTCTACTTGAAATTACTTGGGAGAAATTCTCCCAAGTAATATTAAAATATTATGCTAATTCTTCATAAGTTAAGAAATCAGCAATTAAAGTATCAACTTCAGTTTTAGTATATCTTGCTGCGTCAGCTGCCTCTAATGCTGCGACTTTAGTATCATAAGCTGTTGTATCTACTTTACCAGCCAATGCTGTTGTAACCTCAGTTTTAATAGCAAATGTTTCTTTATCTGTATTATAAGTAGTTACATCAAGTTTTTTAGCTAATTCAGTTGTCAATGTAGCAGCATCAGCTTTAGCAGCTAATAATGTGTCAACTTCAGTTTCTGTATAGAAAGTTTTTTGAAGTTCAGTTAAATTAACTTTAATTTTATTATCAGCAATATCAATAGTTGCATCACCAGCTGTATATACATCTACTAAGTCTTTAACAGGGATGTATAATTTAGTACCATCATTATTAGCAATAGTCAACTCAATATAAGGGTCACCTATAGCAAGACCTGCAACAGGAGAATCTGCTTCAGTACATTTTTTTAGAGTACCACCAGATACTACCATGTCTTTTGCAATGTTGATTTTAGTACCGAAAGCAACACCATCTTTAGCAAGTTGATAAGTTGCAGACATACCTTCTTCAGCTGTTTCAGCCTTTACAATAGTATATTCAACTGCTGCTGGAATAACAACGTCTACTGCTTTATCAACAATATTTAATGCTACACCATTAAGTTTAATTGTTTCAATTTTGTTAACTTGAGCACCTGCTTCTACAGCACCTAAATTTTCTCCAGCGTTATTAATAACAACTGCACCTTTTGTTTTAGGGAATAACAAGTCACCTGCTAAGTTCTTAATTTGAATGTTCTTTTCTGCCATTTTATTTTTCTCCTACTAATTTAATTATATTTATAGCTCTATCAAGCTATAATTTAATTTGTATTGTCCTCTCCAATTATTAAATATGATGTGTCTGGAATTACATCTAACATCTTTTGTACAGTCGATTGTAAAGATGTTACTTGTGCCTTTAATGTTTCAATTTCTGCACATTTTTCTTCAAATTCTGCCTTTGATACATAACTAGATGTGTCTATACTAGATACTGCTTCATTTATATCATCAATAGTAGCAACAACTTTATTATCATTAATAGTTACTGTATCTAAGGTATTAAGATTCATATGAACACCAGATGCACCAAAATCTGCTACATCCCATTTAGACAACATTACAAGATTATGACCAGTACCTTTTGTAGAAACACCTGAAATAGAGTCATAATTATCTAATTGAATTGTTTTTCTTGTTTGTGTATCACCTTCTGAATTAGTGTATGTAAAGTTTTGATACTTAACATTATCTTTAACTTCTTCCTTAGTAGCTAATTCAGATACTTTCGTATCAATTTCTGCTTTTGTATATGCGTCTACCGCAGGAATATTTTTAATAGCCTCATTAATATCATTAGTAGTAGCAACAACTAAATCATCATTGATAGTTACTACATCTGATGTGTTAAGGTTCATGTGAATTCCTGTTGAACCAAAATCAGCCACGTTCCATTTAGAAACCATAGCTAAATTATAACCTGTACCATCAGTTCCTATACCAGAGATAGTATCATAATTAGCTAATTGTATTGTTTTTCTAGTTGCAGTATCACCTTCTGAATTAGTATAAGTAAAATTATTATATTTAACAGCTTTTTCATCTAATTCATCAACCTTATTGTCTACTGCACTTATAGCTGTTTGTGCAGTTTCTGCAACATCATTTAATGCGTCCTCAGTTGCAAGACCTTCAATACTAGGTATTTCTAATGCATTAACTTTTGCATCAACTGCTTCTACTTCAACTTTAGTAGCTAAATCTGATATATCCTGATGTTCAGTTAAATATCCTGCATCATTTTCTAGTTCAGATACTTTTGTTGGAATGATTATATCATCAAGTTTTTCAGAAACAAAATCTTTTGAAGCAAATTTTTCATCTGTTTCTGGTTTTGTGTAAGCATCTACAACTACTTGTCGAGAATTAAGTTCATTGATAGCACCCACAACAGTTTTACTTGTAGTTTCAAGACTAAAATCTTCTTTTTTCTGATATGAAGAAAGGTCAACTTCTCCGCCACCAGTTATAGCAGCAACATAATCTTGAACCCAAAGTTCTGTTGCATATCCTTGTAAATCCTTAATACTTGTATAATTATTTTTTATTAAATAGTCGTGAACCCATAATTCAGTTGCGTACCCCTGCAAATCTTTTACAGTAAGGTATTCACCATTTTTCAAAGTTTGTGCTAGGTCATCTTTAGTTGTATATGTTTCTAATTCTTCATTAAGTTCTTCTTTAGAAACAAAAGTTAAAAGAGTTTTAGATAATGATTCATTATCAACATAACCCATTGAAGATATTAACTCTGTAGCATTTTCAGCATTTAAATATCCCCTTGCATCCAAAGAATCCTGAGTAACAAAATTAGAAGTTTTTAGTACGTTAACATCAGAACTTAATATATCTAAAGTAGAATTAACATTTTTTAATTCATCCTCAAATTCTAAATTTTTAACTTTTACTAAATTAATTTCGTTATTTATATATTCGGAAAATGCATTTAATTCTTCTTTAGTTGCTAAAGGTTCTAGTAGTTCTAACTTCGCATACTCTGTAAGTTTTTCATCAACTTCACTTTTACTTATTAAGTTGCTTACAATATTATCTAAGTCAGTCTTTAAAACATAATTTTCTAATATATTAGATAAATCATCTTTTTTAATATACTCATCTAAAGATTGATGCTCAGTTAAATATCCTTGTTCATTAACCCAATCAGTTAAAGAAGTTTTTAAAGTATCTAATAATGTATCTGTTTGTTCCTTATTATAATATTCTAACATTGTTTCAGCAAAAACACTTTTGGTTACATAGTCTGTTAAGTCTATGCTTATTTTACCCTCGGCTAATGCTGAATTAATAATTTCTGAAACATCTTCATTTCCTGGAAAAGGAACCCAACCACCATTAGTATCGGAATTTTTAAGTTGATAACTTTTTAAAGTTTCTCTAACAAAAACTACCATACCTCTTCTTCTACGTTCTACAGGTATAGCATCTCGTTCTGCAAGTGTATTAACCTCTCTCCAGCCACCTTTACCATAAATGGAGTCATGAGTAGCGTATGTATCAGCATGATTAGTAGGTACTATCATGCTTATTATATTTGTTCCTTGTAAATTAGTACCAGTCATGTGATTCTACCTCTATATAAATGTTGTACCCGTGTAATAAATTGTTTGTTCTATAAATACGATATGTATGTACATACCCATACTGATTAGTTACTTCTTTAGTTTCAAAAACCCAATTTGTATCTTTTAACCCATTAGAAAAGAAGTCATAAGTTAAATGTAAGTCATCTGGTACAGCAAAATAGATGTATGAACCATTTTCACAATCAAATATTTTTCTACCAAAATTAGTATCTTTATCAACAAATTCACTAGCCCAGTTAGTTATAACTTTGTTAGATGGTTTTGTAAAACCATGTGTTCCATAGTACCATCTATGTTTAAATTCAACAGTACTTATAATTTCAAACGGTTCATTATTAAAATCAAGACCATAAACTCTAAATGTTTCTGTACCTGATACATTTGCAAAAACATAACTTCTAACAGAAGAATCTAATTCGTATCGTTCAACAGGAGCACTATTACGAATTCTTTCAATAATTTGTTTTTTAGGATTTTTAGTAAATTCCCAGGTTACTGTAAACGTTGGAAATTTTTGTCCCATCTCAAAAGGACCCATTGGATGAATTTTACCTTCAAAATTTTCTTTGAATAATTCATCTAGAGCACTACCAACATTAGTATCCTTATATACAATTTTATATGGGTCAATATCTAAAACAACTTGTTCAACAGCCTTATTTACTTCATCAGATAAAGTAGCCACTAAGTCTGCAAATTTATCATCTATTAATTTTTCAAGGTCATCTCCAATCCCTTTAATTTTTAAATCAATAAAATTATTTAATGTAGTTGAGGTTGAAGGGTCTCCAAGTATTTCATTCCACTGAATGAACGTATCGTCCATTGATAAATGTACACCATTACAGCATAAGTCAGACATTCTATATACCTCTTATTATTTATATATACTAAAATAAGGATTTAGACTTTCAACTATGATAAACTTAGCACTTTCAGAACGAGTCACGGTATTATTTGGTTTTGTAATCTGAAGAGTGTACCAATAAGTACCTGGTTTTCTTCTTGTTTCGTAATCAGGTATTTTAAAATAAACTTTACCCGTTTTACCATCTAAAACATCACCTTTTAATCCAAATAAAATATTTTCACAGCGTAATTCTACACCTTTATGAAAATACAATTCAAAGTTCCAACCAGTAATATCCATTGGTTCTCTAAAAATTAGTCCATTCTTAGATATAGACTCTTTATCAAAAGTCAATAAAAACTTATCACTATAACCTTGTTTTACTTTTCTATTATTTAATAAGTTCATTAATGCCTCAAAGCCAACTGTCTAATCAAAGTAAAATTTAATTAGAAATATAAAAGAATAGGTTAACCTCAGCTAACCTATTCTTTTATTATTTTTGAATTTTGTCCAGAAGCCCTAGTGCTTTATCTACTTGTTTCTCTATAAAATCAGATAAGATATTACGTATAATTCCCTTAAAAGGTTTAAGTAAAATTGGAAGTTTAATATTTTTAAAAATAAAATTAATAATACTTTCTTTCTTTACTTCATATGCTTCAGAGTCGTGATAAGCGTGAACCAAATTCACTCCACGTACAATTAACTTATCAATTTGTTCTCTTAGTTCTTCCTTTAAATAATCTTCCCATAGATTAGCCATTAAAGCTAAACACCAAGCCTTAACTTTAATCCAAATGATTTTAAATGTTTCTTTCATTAGTTAGTCCTCCATTACCATTCTGTTAATGTTTCTGCATTTACATAAGTAATTGCTGGGCTGTCTACAGTACCTGTTTTAACAGTTAGTATATCCTCAGAAGCAATACACTCACCTGTTTCTAAAGCATCATATCTAACTTTAATATTAGTTACATGATTATCTTCTGCCTTTATTACAAGGGGGTCTACCATAACACCGTCTACAGCATGAAAATCAAAACTTACACCATTTTGTGTAGAATTTCCAGCAACATTATAATAGTAAGTTCTAGTTATTTCAGTATCTTCAGATACATTACCCCAATCAAATTTAAACTTACCCTTAACATCTAGCTGAGTTAAAAATTCATTTTTTGGAACAATTCTAGAACTACTTTTCCATTCACTCATAGAAGAATACCAAGTCCAATAAGTTTCTAAATCTGAATTAAGAACATATAGTCCGTCTCCACCTGCTTCTGGAAGTTCATCTACAAAAGTAACTCCATAAAGTTCTTCCTGTGAAACTTGATTAGGGTATGCATTAAACTCTTCTAAAGTTAAACCACCTCTCATATAAGTTTCAATGATTTCTGAATTAACATGTATAACAAATTCTGCATCTATTGACTTAGTAGTTGGTTCACAAACTACTGTATAACTTTGATTTTGTTGTAATGAAATATCTAAGTTATCTGCATAGTATCTTTCAAAAGATGGAGTATTAACTGATTTAATCTGTAATTCAGACAATGTTTTACCTAAAAATTTACGTTCTATCTCCATTGGAACAGTAACTTTTTGAGTAATATTATCAAATTCATAAACATCATCCAAAGTAAATTCTCGTCCATCTATAATAGCGACCATTCTAATATCAGAAGTATTACCTAACGAAATATCCGCAGTAGCCAAAGCTGAACTTTCAACAGTAAATGAAGATGTAAAAGTGTCCACTTCAATAGCAGGTTGACATATGCCAAGAATATGGGCTTCCCAAGAACTCATCATATCGTAAGACACAAATTCAACAATATATGATTTGTTTGGTTCTAGTTCAGGTTCCATACCTAACCATGTTATTTTACTAAAATCCCAATCTATTGTAGGAGTATATTTAGATGTATTTTGTATGTAACAACGAACAACACAAACAACATTATCATAATTTTTTGTTACTTCATCATTTTTCATTTTATCAGGTAATGAAAAATCTATTACTTTTAAATCAGGGTTAATGGTAAATTCAAAAGTTGTATCTCCATTAGTTACTGTCTCCATGTATTCACCAATATCAACCGAATAATATGAACAATCTTTAGTAACAGTCATAGAGATACTTGAAGAATTTTCTTCAAAACTAATCTTTTTACTATATTTATATACACCATTTAAATCTATTGGAAAATTATCTCTTTTAAAATACCCTGCATTATTTGAAAAATCACCAAGGTCAGAATGACTCGATGTCCAATTTTCAAAAGTAGACTGGTTAAAGTCAATGTTCCCCTGTAGTCTTGTAGCATCTTTTATTCTTTCAGAGCTTTCATTATCGAGAGCTTGAGTTAGTTCTTCATTAATAGAGTCTATCTTATTTCCTAAATTATTATTAACATCTTGAATATCATTACTTAAATTAGTTTTAGTACTTTCTAGTTCAGTTTCTAGATTTTCTTTAAACTCATTAAATTCATCTTTTGTTGCTAATTCATTAACAGCTGTTTCAACATAATTTGCATAGTTGTAAGTATTTTTTTCTAACTGTTTTACATCATCAAGCATAATTTCTACAGCAGTTTTATTTTTTGATACCTCTTGAGCATAATTATCAACCCTATTTACTCCAGCTGCAAATTTTTCGTAATTTTCATCAATATACTCTCTAGTAGTTGCAACTAGGTTATGAGTATCATCATACAACTGTTGAAAATCTTCTTGAGCTTTCTTACCTGCTTCTGCAATAGCTTTCTCTGCTTCGGTAATATCAAAATTAGCTTTTTCATAGATATCATTAGCTTGGTCTTTCCAATAATGTGCTGAATATTCAAATTCCCAATCTGAACCATTCCATATACAGAAACATTTTTCTAAGATACAATAATAGTAGTCACCAGCAGATAAGTTAGACACATCACTAGGTAAATCTAACTTTTCTTGTACTTCCCCAATGTAATTAAGAGAATATTCTTTAGGTGATATCCCTTCTGCATAAAATCTTGCTTCTTTTACATAATCAACAAGTCTTTGTTCTGCTGCTGACTCAGCAACGTGGATATCTACAAAATATTCTACAATAACTTCAACAGTTTCACCTTCACCTGGAGTCTTTATTGGTTTTCGTAAAATTATAGTTTTATTGTCTCCATAAGGCATATCATATAAATCAGGATTTAACTTAATACCATCTTCATATATACTTAGAACATTTTTATTTTCACAAGTACCACTAAGAATAATTGAAGATGTTTCTTTCTCAAAAGTGAAAACTTCTGTTATTTTTGAAGTTGCATAAGAATCAATACGTACCCAGCCTGTGTTACCTGTAGATGTACGCTTCATATACATCCAACCATTTTGTATATCAACACAAATAACACCTAAAGAAGCAACTTCAGAACCTTCAGGGGAACCTTGAACATGCCTAATTATTGAATCTAATTGATTTTTAGAAATAAGTAATGTCCATTCATCACTTTTTTCTCCATATTTAGCATATACTTCTCCTGTAGTAATATCTTGATAAATAGTTCCAATATCTGCTGAAACATTATCAACAGGTGAACCTTCTCCATTAGTAATATACTTTTGGTCTTTTGCTCTATTTGGAATAGTTACTTCAAGTTCATTACCTGTTTCATCCTTAAACACTAAAGTAACATACATCGGTTGTGGATTAAAAAATATGTCATAAAATTTTTCCACTAAGGATGTATAATTTAGTTGTAATCTTGAAAGTGCGTCTACTACATCTGTTAATTCTATATTTGCCATTATTATATCCTTTAAGTTGTCCTATTCTTACGATTTTTATCCATCAACTGACGTGCTTTTTTAAGAATTGAATTTGGAATTATACAAGGTTGCATTCTTTCATAACGATAATCGTGTAATACATCACGAACGTGTGAGAAGTTTGATTTTAGTTCATTTGCAATTTTACGAATTGAACCATATTGCGTATATAACTTGTATATTTTCTTAACTTGAATAGACTCTACTGGGTCTACTACAATTTCTCCAGAACGATTTAACTTATATCCATGTGGTACACCTCCAGCACGAATGTCAGCATTTTCTTGGTCTTTATCTAAGATAGAATTTACTCTATCAATTATTTCACTGGAAACTTCAAAAAATCCCTTTAAAAATCCATTTAAATTACTATTTTTATATACTAAAAAGTAGTAATTATCTTTTTTATAATATTCTTTAGAATATCCACTATTGCTAGTATCAACAATTAAATATATCTGAGAATAATCTGAGCAATTAAATTTATATATGTACCCAGACATATTAGGTACATTACGAAAATAGCCTTTTTCAAATTCTTTATATGAATTAGCTTTTCTTAACTTTGTTATATCATTAGCCAAAGTTTTTTCTGTTTTTCCCATAAATTTACCCCGATTTATACGATTTAAAATTTAATGTAAGTTTTGTTAAATTCTTCAATATAATAGATTAAATAATTTAAAGGTAATCAAAACATGGCAGATATTTATAACGATTCAAATAACTTGTACTGGGTTTTCACTAATTATGGAAAAAATAGATTAGCATCTTTAAATGCAGATGACCACTTATTTTTATATAAAGCAGGAATTGGATGTTATAACTGGTATGAAGATACTCTAAATTATCTAGGAAGTAGTTATACTGAAGCTAATTTTAAAAAATATTTTGAACAAGAAAATGAAAAAGACATAGGACAACTTGTTCCTGATGGAAAACTAGCCATAAATAATAAAACATTAGTAGAAGAAAAAGATTCTGATGGAAATACTATAGCAAGAATAGTAGTACTATCTGTAACTATACCTGAATCTTTAAGTGACTTTGACATAAGAGAAATGGCTATTTATGAAACTATTGACGGAGTAGACCACTTATTTGCTATATGCACTATGCAACCAATTCCAAAACCTTCTATTGCTACTAATCATTACATTGCAGTACAACTAGATGCTAGATTACATTCAGAAATGTTGGCGAATGCTTATGAACAGATAGTATTAGACCCTAATAATAATTTTGCTACAGTAGAAGAATTAAATACTTTTCAAGAAAACCTATTATTTGTAGAAACGAACTTAGCAGAACAAATATCAAATAATTCAAGAATTATAGGTTATGATAGACCTCAGCAGTTATATGAACAATTAGTATTTGATAAGAAAAAATATTCTAGTTTTGCTGTTTCAACTTCCTACGCAAATACACTAAACATAGCAACATTAGATGAAGTTAAATCTTTTTGGATATTTCAACCGAATAATGATGTAACTTCGTCAGTTTCAATCTCAGATTTATCTTACTATGGAATAAATCTTGCTACAGATAAATTAGCAACTTTATATGAAACAGGGTACGAGGGACTAGCACCTTGGATTAACTTTGAATATAATAAAAACAGTAATTCAGGTAATTATTATATGTTGGACAGTGATATTGATTTTGATTTTATTGAAAATAAAGATGGAAAAATTTCAGATACAAACTTTACACTATTCTTTATTGGTGCTCAAAACACAAATGACCATGAATGTACAATAATTGCAAAAGATAATAGTGCTCAGAATAATGATGTACAACCTGCTTTCTGTATATCTATAACTGAGAAAAGGCAAATAAAAGTAAAACTATATCAAGACAGAGCAAATTATGTAGAATACATAACTGGAGAAAATTCAGTTCCAAAACCAGGAATATTTTATGTAGCTTCTATAACATATAGCCCTGTAGTAAATGAAGTTGATAATATACTAATTCCAAGATTTAAAGTTATGATTAATGGTAAAGACCTTAGTGGTAGTATAAACCGTGTTGGTAATTATCAAGGTATGCCAGAAACTACGCTACCATTAACTTCTAGGGTACATACTTTAAATAACTATAATAATTATGTAGATTCTAAAGTATGTTTATTATCACTAATTAAAAAAGATTTAAACACAGATTATACCAGAGCTATGGTATATAACATGATGGCATTAATAGGAGTAAACCCTTGTCTAATACAGTAATAATCAAAGGTAATAATCAATATTTTTCTGGTAAATTAGTTTTAACAAACTATGGAAAAACTAGAATATTGCAAAGAATAGCTCAAGGTAGTTCTTTTGAGACTTTTAATTTCACTAATATATCATTAGGTGATAAAATTAATACAATGTACAATTCTAACATAACAGTTATGGGAAACGAAATTGCTACATTTAGTCTTTCTAAAGAAGATATCTCTATCTCTAAAAATACTGCAATTATTAAAACAAAGCTAGATTTAGAAGGTGAAGTAATTATGCAGGAAATAGGACTATTTGAAACTATTAATAACTCTAAAAAGTTATTTGCCTATGCTTCTGGGTTTTCAATGATAAAAAGCCATAACGTAACTTATGATTTAATTATTGACTTAAGTTTATTTTTAACTTTTGAAAATGAGCATTATAGTAAATATAGTACATCTTTAGATGAAACGGAGTATGCATTAGCTCCTAAAATGACTAGTATGTTTAGTACGCTAACTAAGTCTCAGCTAGACTTAGAGAGATGTATTGAAATAAACACAAGAGCATTAGGTTACAATAAAGCTCAAGCATTTATGCTTGAGCAAAAAAGAATTAGTAATACTTTGAGAGATATATTGCTTCTTGGAAGATATGAAAAAATTATTAAAAAATTTGGACCAGAAAAAATAACCGACTGTTTCTTTTATCCAAGTGAAAAACTTCCAAGTTATGTCATAAAAAACTTAAAAGATAATAATGAAAATAAATATGAAGATATTTTAAAAAATCAATATGTACTTGAAGAAAGCACTAATGGAGAGTTATTTTTTTATGATACTCAAAAAAACAAATATAAATATGCGGAGCAAAATGGAAAAGAAGGGTACTACAGGGATAATGGTAATTTTGTAGAACTTACACAAGTTCCATTATCTCAAATGTCTGTTACTGGAGACCTTCAAATATGTAACAGGGATAATATTAACCTTAGTACTTCTGCAACAATCGTTTATACAACACAATTAAATACACTAACTAAAGAAAATATTATAATTGGTAAAATAAATCCAAATAATGATGAATATTACTTTGATTTAAGAGTTATCTTCGATAAAGATAGAAATGACTATGGTTTGCAATTCACAATATACAGCTATGATTTTCTTTCTGCGTCAAAAAATTCTTTCAATGATGAACGTAAACTTGTTGGACACTACCGTATTAAATATTTTCCATCTGATAGAGAGAAAATACTTATAAGTAATACAGAAACAATGTTCACTTTTGTATACAATGGTAGTATAGATAATCCACAAATTAAAGCATATATCAATAACGAGTATATTAACGATTCAACTAACTTTATTATTGATAATTTTAATTACATGGGTCCTTGTGAAAAGTTCAAAGATACATGTACTCTCAGAAACTATTCACAAACAGTATCAACTGTAAATAATAAAACACCAATGTATTATTTAATTCCTGAAGTTGACAATTCTTCTATAGTAGTATTTAACACAGAATTATCAAAAGAAGATATCTTTTATTTATCATTGATTAGTAAAAGCTAAATTAGGTCGATTAGATACTAGATACTTTATAATTACGTCCATCTCTTTTGGAACATTCTCTATCTCTTGCCATCTGTCACTTATAATAGAGGTAAGGTAACGTAATCTTTCTCCATCTCTTATTATCTTAATATGCCTTCTATTTTGTAAATCGTAAGCCTGAACCAACGTATTACTAGCATTCACCAACCAACATGGTATGCCTTTTACAAAATCTTCAAAATGTGGATTCATATCTAATAACATCATTCTACTAAGAGAATAAATATCAGTTAGTTTAAAATAACTATCTTTATGGAGTTCTATTAAATCTTGATAAAATTCATCCAAATTAGGACTATGAAGGTTAAAAGGGTTTATCATAAAAGTAGAACTTTGTTTAATATCAATAAGACGTATATCTAAATCAGGGATAATAAATATCCCTGCAACTTTAGATATATCTTGAAGTTCTTTGTAGAATGCTTTATACCACTCACAATTTTTCTTACTATACGTTAAATCTGAATGAACTAAATTATCCAACGAAGTAATTTTGCAAGCCCTGACGTGCCCAACATTTTTGGCTTTTTCATAACCTTTTTGAATATTTTGCGAAATGTTCTCAATAAGTTCCAATGGAATGGCTTTTGCAGCCAGTATTGGGTCTCTATCAGTAATGAGCATCCTCTCCTAACCTTCCTAAGTATTTTAATCACTATTTAATTTCCCAGTATGAAACAACAGGGTATTCCGAGCAATCAACTAGGTCATACCAATCTCCGTCAATTACAGACATTGCGTGGTCTTCTAGTAAAACTACCCATTTGCCAGTTGGATGTTTTTGAGCAAATTGTTCAACATTTATAGGGTTATCTGGAAAAACATATCCTTCTTCATATCCATGTTTTTCTGCATATTTTGAAATAATAGAGAAATCATTTGGCATTAAAAATTCATCTAGTGCCATTTGAAAAATTTCTTCCGCAACTTCTCGCCACTCTTTTCCTTCTGCATTCGCAAAAGAACGAATAGCACAATCTGAAGTTTCATGTTTTGGGTTTGTTGTAAATCTTTTAAACATTTTGTCCTCACTTTCTTCTTACACTATAACATATTGTCAATTATTTGTCAACTTACATTATTTGTAGGGAATAAAAATGACTAATCCAACAAAGAAAAATGACGGAAAAATAAGAGATATTGATATTAGAATTGCTTTTGTTAAAAGAAATATAAAATTTTTTGAGCAAGAAAATATGGAATTCTGTAGTGAATATGGAATAAATTCTACAAATGTAGTTGACTTAGCAGGGTTTGACTTTAAAAATAATATTTTTTACGGATTTGAAATTAAGTCAGAACAAGACAATACAGATAGGTTATATAAGCAATTAAATGCGTATATTACTTTTTTCAATTTTGTATATGTTATTGTACACGAAAAGTTATTAGCGGAAGTTCTTACTATAGTAGATAATACGAAACAATTTAATAAAGTAGGTGTAATTGTAGTAGACTCTCAGCTTAATTTTAAAGAACTCCGAAGAGCAAAAAAGTACAATCAAATATACTACTTATTTATAAATAATTTAGATTTAGAAGAAGCAAGATTATTAGCAGTAGAACATAACTTAGAACTATCTTCTAATAAAAAACAACTACTTGGTACTCTAAGAAGGTATGTACCTTTAGAGGAAGTTTTTAATGGTATAAAAAATAAAATAAGAAAATACCGTTCTTGGAGATGTCCGTACTGTCAAAGTAAGCTATACTATAATAAAAAAGAAACCCACATATGCTTTAAATGTGGGTATGTGTGTTAAATATTTTCTAACATTTGAGCAAGCTGGTCCATACAGGAAGTATCTTTTTTACCGCAAGTATTACCCTTAAATAAAGCTATAACTTCTTCTTTTCTTTTACCAGTAAGCATTTTACTTAGTGCAGATAGATTACCTTGACACCCCCCTGTAAAGGATAAACTATTAATAACTCCATTTTCGTCAATGTCTGCAACAATTATTTTAGCACAAGTACCTTTAGTAACATAGGTATGTACAGTCATTTTTATAATCCTCCAACTTTAGTATTTTTCATTTCTTTCAAAACGGTATATTGTATAAGGTACATTATTTAATACTTTAAAAATAATATTTGAAACAATTTCCCAGTTACCATTTGCAAGTCCGCAGCCAATTTTATATGGAAGAGCTATACTTAAGTTATTTTCTATTGCAAAAGAACGAACTTCAAGCAGAGCTTTTTCAAATCTTGCATAATCTGTTTGTAACCCTTCTCCGTAGTATAATTGTCCAAATAAGTTTGCAATGTATTTATTATCATTTGTTTTACATATTAAGGAAGTTCCAAGAATATTTTCACTAGAGTTCTTTACACAGTATCTACGGTAAAGTTCAAATACTTCAGGATATTTTTGTCTAACTTGCAAAGCGATACCATGACCCATAACTCCTTGACAATTTGTTTGATGGACAATAATATCT
>NFZD01013600.1_pt1 | contig 19317 bp, 21 predicted proteins | sample 1095381 | NCBI WGS metagenome assembly NFZD01 (sample SAMN03609891, study PRJNA323583) | gut metagenome | isolation source: feces | host: Rattus norvegicus | place: Denmark: Riget | collected 2013 | reverse complement strand
ATGTAAAGATGGTACGTGGAATGTTGTAATAGACGGAAAGACGTATCATTTCAATGATATTGCCGAATTCTTACAGTTCTTAAGAGATATAGGTGTATAGTCAATCGTTATAGAAACTAAGATACCTAACATTATCACTAACTGAAGGAGAATAAACATGGCCAGAATGACTGAACGACAGTGGGAACGATTTAAATCCACGATAGAGGACTATTCGGACATGATTTCGAACTATACTCAGGAAGATATAGATTCTATTATAGAATATCTATCTCAGATAGCTGACAAGATAGAAGAAATGATTGACGGCTATTCTTATGAATGGCAAGAATCTGAAAACGGTGAAAAATGGTCAGACAGACTTGACTCTATTTTGGGCGCTATTGATGAACTTGAAGGTATAGATATTGAACAAATCAAAGCAGAAGCATTAGAAGAATGCGAAGCTAACTATGAACACGATGATGAGCTATCTGTCGACGACTATGACGATGACGACTATGACGACACTGATGACGACGACACTGATAATACATCGTATGACGACGAATTATTTCAAGAGACATACGAAGAATTATTTGAAAATGAAGTAGAGCAGTGCTTGTATTATATAGAGTAAGGAGATACTATGTCATATGGGTTTTAAAGCTCTTGAAGATAAAATAAGAGAAAACGCTCAAAAGTACTATACCGACGGGTCTCAAGATATGACCGACGCTGAATTTGATGCTGCGGTAGAAGAGCTTCGCAAAGTCAATCCTGACTCAAAGATCCTTAAAACAGGTTGGGGATATGATCCATCTGCTGATTCAACTAAGGGACAGAAAGTTGAACACAGGTATGGTGAAGTTGGATCGCTGGATAAATTCCATAACTGGAAAGAGGCAGATAAAAATATAATCAATCAACCAGTTGTTGCGTCGCTTAAACTTGACGGCATATCTATAGTTTTATACTACAAATCAGGAGATCTTGTTAGCGCTGTAACTCGAGGTGACGGTAAAGTCGGTATTGATGTAACCGATAAGGTTAGATATATTCTTTCTAACACAACACATACGTCATGCAGTGTCGATGAGAGTTTCAATGGCGCTATACGTGGAGAAGTGCTGATGAGTTTTGATGATTTCAGCTTGTATAAAACGCTGCACCTTGAAGCTAAAAATCCAAGAAATTCTACAGCTGGAATCATGAATAAAGAATATGATGAAGATGAATTAAGATTTCTTCGTATATTTGTTTATAAGATTGTAGGCGAGGATATTAACTTTGCTGATACAGTTGATACAATCAAGCAATCAAATATAAACTACGACTCTACATTGAGGTTACTTCAGCAATGGTTCCAGAATGTAGTACCATACCAAATAGTTAGATTCAATCCAGAGACATTACTTGACCAGATGCAGGAACTTAAAAATAAGTGGTATGGTGTTGTGCCTGCAGACGGAATTGTAATAGCTGACGAAAATATTGATATATCAGTTGACGACACATCAGATATAATCAAAGCAACCTACAGCTACAAATCTCAAGCGTTTAAATTTCCTGCTGAGGAGAAGGTTGCTACTGTAGAAGATGTTGAATGGTCTCTAAGTAAAAGCAGATATCTGATACCTCGAGTACGAATAGAGCCCACAGAGCTTTCAGGAACAACAGTTACATACTCCGCAGGATTCAATGCTGAATACATATTTAAAAACAAGATTGGTCCAGGTGCAAAGATTAAGATAATGAAATCTGGAGAAATAATTCCAGACATCCAAGAAATAGTTGAACCTTCTCTAATTATCCACAAGGATGTTAGATGCCCTGCATGCGGATCTACTCCAATATGGGATGGTGTCCATCTGAAATGTAATAATGATGCTTGCCCAGGTGCAGCAATGAACGATTTACTTGTTTGGGTAACAAAGCTCTGCCCTAAAGCCGGAGTAGGAGAAACTTTGCTTGAAAAATTTTTCATAGAATATTATGGTAAAGACGTAACTGTAGATAAAGTTATGCAGAGCAGCCCAGATAGTATCTATGCTGCGCTAGACGGATCTCAAGGAATTCAAAAGAAACTGTTTGCTGAGATAATACATGATATTTTCAAGAACTGCTCATTTAAACTATCTGATGCAATTGAAGCGCTTAATATTCCTAGATTCGGGCAGAAAACTGCAGCTAAGCTCGCATCTAATCCCGAGATAGTGCAGATGGCTTCAGACGTAGCAAACGGTGTTCGACCTGAATATGATTTGATCGCCATTTTTGGAGAGATTGGTGATGCAAATGCAGCCTCGCTTATAGAACACTTAGATAAGTTCAAACGTCTTAACTATGTAGTCGATCGATGCGTAAACGAGACGCCTGAATGTGCGGTGAAAGTAGCTATAACAGGAAAGCTCAGTTGCAAACGAAGCTTGTTTGAAGAAGAGCTGAAAGCTCATGGATTCATGCCTGGCAATATTTCAAAAGACACAACTTTTTTGATTACAGACGATCCTAACAGCAATTCAGAGAAAAATAAAAAAGCTGATAAATACGGCATTACAAAGATTACCGAATCAGAGTTCCGGAGGTGCTACATGTGAAGCAGCTAAGACGATGTGTCAAGTGTAACGGATTATTCGCACCTGGAAATAAGCGTCGGCAGACATTGTGCTAGCCGTGTTTGATAGCATCAGGTCCGGACATTAAAATAAGTGTAGGAACTTACAAAGTTGAACTATATAGCTCAGTAACACCTTTAAAAACAATTAAAAGGGTGTTAACAGCCGCAAATAAAAAGTCTAAGGAGATCGAAAATAAATCTGATAGAATCTAAACTTGCATACGAAATTTAAAAATAATGGAGATCAATAGTGTAGAAACAAGTTGAGAACTTCACCTCCCGAACCTTGTATAGAAGAGAACCGGTTTAGGGAGGTGATTTCTTTGTGTAGCTGCTGTCGTCTTGAAGTTCCTGGTACTAAGTTGTATCTTGAACCTGGAGCAATAGTCAAACTAGGTAGATTTGAATCAGTTAAATGGATTGTCGCGCATGGGTGGTATTCCTACGCAGGAAACAGACAGGTCTGCGGCTGGTATCTAACTAACAAAGATAATCACTCAGTTATAAAACCGTTATCCATAACCGATCTCGACGATATCTACTTAATTGAAAACTGAAAGGAGGTAGAACAAGTTTGAATTATATAACAATTCCGAGTACCGGAACAAAACTTTTTGATGGTACCACTGTAGTTCTATCTACTTATCCAGGGACTAAATGGATTGTCCACAGAGGCTGGTATTCTCATCAAGGATCAAACTACAACGGATGGTATGTGATGTCTATTCCTGCTCAAGAATGCCTTCCATTGTCTGCAGATGTATTGAATCAGATATCAGTTATATCTGGTGGATCAGCCTGCGGATGTCATACCCCTCCGCCAAGTAGCTGCCCGCCTCCGCATGGTCCAGAGGGATTAGGTGGTAAAACTAAATTTCAGTTAGACAGAGCTTTCATTACTGTTGACACTATTGCAGAGCGAGATTTTTTGTTTAAGAATGATCTGATACCTGATGGTAAGATTGTTAAAGTTAATCAGACCACTACCGGGACAAAATATTTCAGCTGGAATCAAGTTACTCAACAGTGGGATATTGAAACCTTCGGAATTGATACATCTAAGTTTATGGCTGTTGATGATTTCGATGATAAGCTCGTTTCAAGCATTCAATCAGTCGAACCTGTAAAAGATGCAATAAGAGTTGTAGCAGGTTCTGATATTGAGTGGGGAAATATAAATTAAATGAACAAGGAGTGAATTGATGAATGGCTAAAGTTATTTTTAGTTATGGTGTAAAGAGTGCGTTTGATGCCCTTTCGCCGAAAGATCAGAATACTCTGTACTTCATTACCGATAAGCAGATGCTATATAGAGGCGAAACTCTTATCGCAGATAAGACCAACCTAAATGTAGCATTTGTAACTTCGACACCGACAGCAGAAACTGCTGCAGAAGGAATTCTGTATGTAGTTACAGTTGACGGTAAGACTACTCTGCAGACTAAAATCAACGGAGCAGTTGTACAAGTCGGAGGTGGTGAAGCTACACAGATTGCAGACGGTGTTATCACAATATCTAAGTTTGCAGAAGGCGTAGTTGCAACAGATTTCAACAATCCTAACGACACGTCAATACCTACTACAAAGGCAGTCAACGATGCAATAACTTCAGCAGTTGCTGAAGTTAAGGGAGCTTTTGTAGACGTATCTGTAGGCAAGCCTGTAGATGGAACTTCAGGTACTGTTCTGACCTTCAGATCAGCGGATGCTACTACTAAAGAAGTTACTATCGCTGATATATTCTTATCCGCTGCAGAATATGATTCGGTTACTCATAAGCTGAAGCTGACATTGAATGATGAAAGCTCGACTCAAGTCGAGGTTGACTTATCTGAACTTGTCGGTAATTCGTTGAGTGACATTATAGTCGGAGACGATGAAGCTTTTACTGTAGAACTCGGTACTGGCGGATCATTAGGTGGGTACAAAACTGGCGACCTGATTTCCAAGGATACTTCAATCGAAACTATCGTCAAGAAGCTGCTGATGAAGCAAGTTCCACCTACTTATACTCAGCCTTCCGTTTTTATCAGCAACAACGGCGGCGCAGCACCAGGTAATTACGAAATAGGCACAACTGTTACTCCAAATCTCCGCGCTACGTTCAATCAGAACGATGCTGGTAGTTTGACTGAAATTCAGTTCTTCAAGAATGATGCGGAAGTCGGTGACGCTAGTTCGACCTCACCTGCAACTTACACCGAAACAGGATATCAGCTTGTGTCCACAGTCAAGTACAAAGCAACTGCGTCTTATGCTGAAGGTGCTGTCAAGAACGATAACCTTGGAGATCCGTATCCTACAGGTCATATTGCTGCAGGCAGTAAGACCACTTCGGCTTACACGTTTACTCCATATCGTCAAGGCTATTTTATCGGTACGACTACTGATACTGCCGAGCTTAGTTCCGCAACTGTTAGAGGTATGACTAAGAAAAACGGTGCATATTCTGTACAGACTGTTGACTTCACAGTCCCTGCTGGTGCTAAGAGAGTTGTAATCGCTTGCCCTGCAACTAACACAGGTATGACCAAGGTTATAAACAAAACTGCGCTTAACGCAGATGTTACTTCGACATTTGTACAGAGCACGGTCGATATTGAAGGTGCAGAGGGTTACTCCGCTATTAGTTATAAAGTTTGGACGTTTGTTCCAAGCGTTGCTTACGCAAACTCCGCTACGCTTTCGATAACATTCGGTTAATCTGAGAAAGGAGTGATATAGAATATGGCAGTTATCAATAAAACTAATTCCATCATGGAATTTCCTCTTCAGATAAGCCGACAGTATGGTGCGCCAATTGAACGCTACTCAGTATTTTATAATCAAGTAGACGCTGAAACTTACGCAACTACTAGCCCGCTTGCCTATGTCGGTCAGATAATTGCAATTGTTGATGAAGCTACAAGTACTTCAACAGCTTATATCATCAGCAATACTGCAGGTGACCTTGTTGAAATTGGTTCAGGATCTGCCCAGCCAATGCTATTTGTTGCAAACGAATCTGCAATGCTCGGACTAACTGACATTGAAGCAGGTCAACAAGTTTATCGTGAAGACACAAATACAATCTGGATATTCAAAGGCGGCGATGCATCGCAGCTCTCTCAGTGGGTTGAATCGGCTTCGCAGAATGACACAGTCTGGAGTGGCACTGAAAATAAAGTTATTTTCTACGCATTGACTGAAGCAACTTATAAAGGCATTGCTTCCCCAGACACGAATACCCTTTATTTCCTAACCGATACAGGTAAGGTAATGAAAGGAACAGCCGATCTTACAAAATCTGTTCTTGCAGTTGATGCTATCCCGTCAGTCGGTAACGCAATTCTTGATAAGCTTTATATCAATAAGACCACCTATGAAGCTAAACTTACAGTTGATAATAGCAACTGGATAACTTTAACTCCTGGATATCTCACTGATGGAGCTAACTGGGCATCTGCGGATTCGTCTAAGTTTGCAACAATAGGCCTTATCAAGACTGGAATCAGCGAAGCTATTTCTAGTGTTTCTACTGATGCTTCCTTTGATAGCGCAGCAGGCACAATTAAAGTTAGTAACGGTGCAGCCGCTACGCTTTCAGGCGTAGCACATAGTGTAACTTATGACTCGGCTACTTTAACAATCACGATTCCTCAATATGGCTCAGACGATCTCGTTATCAATATTCCAAAAGATAAGTTCGTTACTGCAGGTAAGTACTATGAAGATTATCCAGAGGATAGTCCGACACATCATAAGGTAATTGTTCTGACAATTGATAATCAGAGCGATCCTGTAATCATTCCAGCTGAAGCTCTTGTAAACATCTATCAAGCTGATAACACTGCCAAGAACCTAGTTGTAACTATCAGTGATGATAACAAGATATCCGCGCAGTTGATTATTGATCCTACATCTGGCAATGCTTTGACATACAGTGATGCAGGTTTCTTAGTTGATATTTCTGGTAAGCTGGATAACCTCACTGGCGCGCTCGGTCAAAAACTAATCATCAGTAATACGGACGGATCTGTAACTGAAAGCGGATATGGTATTCAGTCGACTGGCGATCTAACCGATTCTACAACTGATATTGCAGCTAACAAGGTTATCTACGACGCATTAGCTAAGAAGATATCCGTTGTCGAGGGTACGCAAGACAATCTAGTTGTGTTTGGTGCAGGAAATACTATAGCAGACTCAGCTAAGAAGATTGGTGGCTCATTTCTTGCAAGTTCCCCAGATGCTAATACGGTAGCAACAGAAGCTGCAGTTAAGGCAGCTGTTGACGCCGCATTAGAATGGAAAACATTCTGATTAATACAATAGCTTGCCGTCGTATCGGTGGCAAACAAATTCAAAGAAAGGTAGGATGATCAATGCCGCAAGCAAATAACAACATCATGTTCAAGTTCGGTCTTCAGGCCAGCTATGACGCAATACCCAGCAAAGACGTAAACACTCTATATTTCACTACAGACAAGCAGAGACTATTCGTAGGTGATATAGAGTACACTCGCCCTATCAATAAGGGAACTTCACTTCCTGATTCGATGCTACCTCCAGATTCACTATTCGTCCTCATAAGCGGTGGTGTTCGTGATCTGTATTACAGCAAAGATGGCTCTTCTTGGGAGCAAGTTGCCCACCTTCCTGCAGCAGTCACAGGCGGCGTATTTGGTGACAACACTACTACATCGCTTGGTTTTGCTGGCACGTTTAAAGTACCTAAAGTTACGGTTGATAGTCGAGGTGCTGTAACGGGTATCGAAGACATAGAACTCACACTGCCAGCAGCACCCGATGCAACTACTATAACTATCGTCGGTAACGATGGCGCAGGCAACGTAATCACTGGTATGACTTCTGAAGGTACCACTGTAACAGTTACTAAGGGTACAATGGCAACACCTGAAGATGTCAGTAACGCCGTAAGTAACAAGCTGGACAAGAACGCAGAAATTGCCGCAGCTACTAAGACCAAGATCACATATGATAAGAACGGTCTTGTCACAAAGGGCGAAGACCTCGCCGCTAGCGATATCCCCAACCTTCCTGCATCTAAGATCAGCAGCGGTACACTCGATGTCGCTCGTATTCCGAACATTACGCTTGCGAAGGTAACCGACGCTGGTACAGCTGCTGCGAAAAACGCTGCAACTTCTGCTATTTCAGATAATGATACTAGCAATGACCTTGTAAGTGCTGCTCAGGTTGCAACATACGTCGATGGTAGAGTAGCTGACCTGGCAGGCGCAATGCACTTTATCGGCGTCAAGGAATCTATTCCTGCTTCCGGTACGTTCCACGACGGCGACGTAATCCTCGTCGGCAACAAAGAGTATGTATTCTCTACTGCTTCTGGCTCATCTGTAGCGACTCGTTGGGTAGAGCTCGGCGATGAATCCATCTATGCTGTTAAAGGTGCTATTGTCAATGCGGACATTGCAGCAAATGCAGCAATTGATCAGTCAAAGATCAACGGTCTTACCGAAGCGCTGAACGCAAAGGCTAACACAGCAGACATTCCGGATCATCTGCCTAATCCTAATGCGCTGACGTTCGGTTCTAAGACCTACGATGGTTCATCTGCAGCCGAAATTACTAAGGCTGATATTGGTCTAAGCAATGTTGATAACACTGCAGACTCTGTTAAGAGCGTTGCAAGCGCAGCAAAGCTAACAAACGGACGTACTATCGGCATCAGCGGCGCAGTAACTGGTACAGCTACTGAGTTTGATGGTAGCAAAAATATCACCATCAATACTACTTCTGTTGATGGCTCAATGGTTAGCGGCAAGGTTAGCGCTGCAGCGTCTGCAGATAGTGCAGCATCTGCAACAAAAGCAACTCAAGACGCTGAAGGTAATGTAATTTCAGCTACTTATGCTACCAAAACTGAGCTTGCAAATGCAGCCCTTGTTTGGGGAACTTTCTAATTAATTGATTCGGCTGCGGGGCAGAAATGTCCCGCAGCTTTCAGAAATTTTAGTTAACCTTTCATATCTTTAGATCAACCAAGTTACGAGGTGATAAACAATTGGCTAATGAAGATGTAACATTTAGACGAGGCCCACTGGCAACTATGCCGACAGATAAAGTTGCCGGAACATTGCTTATCGCCTCAGACACGGGTGATTGTTTTTTAGATACTAGTAATTCAGACAGAATTCGGCTTGTTGATTCTACAAAGCTGTCTTTGGCTGGTGGGGCTATTGAAGGCGTTGTTGAGTTCAAGAATACGGAATCTGACACTATTAGTTTAAGCATCTCAAGTGATACAATGACATTTTATGATGAAAATGTTAAAAACAGATATAAACAAGCTTTGGATGTTCCAACAAAGCTCACAGATCTTGGAACATTCTCGGCGGAAGCGTCCAAATTACCTGCTTCAAGTGATCCAACAGTTTCGATAGATGGAACAGTATTCTTGTTCGGAGTGCCTTCCGGAAAAGATGGCGAGCCTGGAAAAGATGGCGAGCCTGGAAAAGATGGCGAGCCTGGTGAATCCGCAGGGTTTGGAACGATTTCAGCTCAAGCAGTTTCGCTGCCTGCAGGTTCGAACCCAATTGTATCTGTTGAGTCTTCGGGGCCTAACATCGCAAAGAATTTAAACTTCAATTTTCAAATACCGGAAACAACAATTCCGTCTGACTTCTCAATCGATGACGGATCAATAGACTAAATTGATTAAATTAGGGAGGATAGATGGAATAATGACCGTGATAGACTATTTGCTCTATGCAGCAGGAGCATTGTTAACTATTAGTGCAGCAGGAGCTCTGCTATGTAAATGGGTAAAAAAGGCTATTTCTGCTGCAATACATGAAGATATGGAAATCAGCCAAAATAAGATGGATAAAAAACTAGATGAGGTTCAGAAAAAGCTGAATGACGAAATGGCTATATTGAAAGATCATCTAACTGAGTATATTGAAAAGCAAGACAAAACTAATGACCAGATGAAGTCAGCACTTCTCGCCAGCACACGAGACCGAATCAACCAAGCTCATGATTATTATACAAAGAAGAAGTTTATAGGAGCTCATTCATTATTCATAGTAGAAGAGCTCTTTGCAGCATATCAGAAACTCGGTGGCAACTCATTTATTGTAAGACAGATGGAGGATATCCGAGATCTTGAAGTAATGAGTGCAGAAACAACGAGTCGCCAAAACCCTAAACTTGACAAGTAGGTGATGAAACGATGGCCAACGATGTAGTTTTTCGGCAAGGAATCAAAAGTAATCTCGGCACCAACTTTAGTACCGTACCGTTTGCAGAAGGTGCATTCTATTTCGCTAAAGATACAGGAGAGCTTTTTCTTGATTGCGTAGTAAGTTCTACAAACACTCGAATAAAAATAACCGATCCATCGATGATTATAGATGATGGGTCAATAGATTAAGGAGGACATGAACTATGGCTGCAAGGATCAAATTTAAACGAGGGACAACATCCTCCTGGGCTAGCAGCGGAAAAGATAACACATTAGCTCAAGGACAGCCAGGGCTCGAAATAAGGTCAGGTAAACCACCCAGACTTAAGATAGGTACAAATAGCACTGATACAGTTTGGTCATCAGTTGATTATGTTACTCCAGATGCAGCAATCTATACTGATACAGGAATAGTAGATCCTGGTAATTCTGCGTTTAGCATCGGCTCATCAAGTACCTCTATTGGAGATATCTATGCTAAAAGTCTGACTGCGTCCGACTACATCGTAGGAGAAAACGTATTCAACTACCAGAACAATATTGCATACAGAATTCCTGTGATTCGAACTGGATCTTCTTTACCATCGTCAAAAACAGGCCATCAAAAAGGTGACATGTTTATAGTAATTGACCCAATGTAAATATAACCGCAGGTAGTTACTCCGCCAATCGTTATAGTAAATACCACAAAAACAAGAAGGATGTGAATATACTATAATGGATGTTATTGAATCTAGAATGATGGAGATAAAGCTGGAGTATGAATCGGTTATGAAGCAGATTGAGTCGACAAGCTCAGAGCTGACTCGACTTAAGCTCCGTAAAGCATACCTCGAAGGAGCTTTCAACGAACTTGATAAACTAAACGCAAAAATAGAGATTGAAGATTCTGATGACGATGCAGATCATTCGTCAATAGATAAGCCAGTGATTGATGAAAGCGAGGCAACGAGAAGTTGTAATCAGACAACATAATAAATACTAGCAGGTCAGATCATCAATCAGACCTGCTATTTCTTTGTGGACCTTGTATACGTATGATAATGAATAACTGAACCTTTTTAAGAGGAGGTCTACAAATATGCCTAGAGAGCTATGGAATCAAGGTAGAGTAGTTGGTTATAGCTCATATGAAATGTATGTGCGGCAATTTCTATCGGAAAATCCAGATAAAGAACCCGCATCTGAAAGAGAGTGGCTATCGTCGACAGTTGCAAATGGATCGTCTATTATACTGAATGTTACTACTCTCGGATGGGAACGTGTGGACGATGGTTGGGAGAAAACAATACCGCTTGATGCTAACTCTAGATTGTGCGCTGCAAATACAATATATGGAAGTTTCTTCATCGGGCAAGGTGGTCAATATCCATCAGATACTGAACAGCAGTCATTAGATAGTGCAGATAGATCACAGGTCTATAATGTAGTAAACTATGGTTCATTGATATCTAATGATTCTCACAGCAGCCCTCCAGCTGTTACAGATCAAAACTCTAAAATACCGTCTCAATCATTCTTATCCAGCGGAAATATTGCTCGAGACGAGCTAAAAGCTTATTCCAACATATTAGATGGCGTAGTAATTCAGCCAGGAAGTTGGGAACGTACAGAGCAAGGTTACCCGTATAAAGATCTAAAACCTAATATGTCCTTGCCTCCAGTAGTCAAACTACTGGCAAGTAATAAACCTGAGTCGTCTTTTCATATTCTTCTTACAGGATTTACTCACCGAGCAGTGATATCCGGTGTAACAGGATTAGACGGTTCAACTGTACCTACAAGCCCTGAAGATGGAAGCTTCTTAGGACCTGCACAATTTCCCTGGTCAGCTAAAATCATATTTATAACTCCGACAATATATACTGATCTACATACAAAGATTAAATATATTCGTAAGATCCCGAGAACCGCTGATGCTGTAACACTTCAGAATCTATCTATAATAGATATGAAAGATGATGACCTATTTAGCTGGTATGATACAAATTATTCGGAGTCTAGAATAGGTGTGTCAGTCGGTCCGTATTTTTCTCTCGATAACAGTGCAAGCGTACTGACTGTTCACAGAAAGCTAAGTAAATATGCTCCGGGATTATATGGTACCAATAACACCAATAGCGGAGACACATTTGTCGATGATTACCTCAACCCAATCGACACATTAGCTCCGGGCAATGTTAAGATGTTTCAGAATTGGTCTGAAGCAGATATGTCTGAATATGAAAGTACTTATCCAGGTGTGCTTTCAATGTCGAGAGACGATGACGGTGTGGTTTCGACGCTTGACAGTAATAAAACGCTGGTCAAACTTGCTGATGTTGATGTTAAAGATATAACTGTAGCAAATAAACCTTCAACATATGAGTTAACAGACGGATTACGTGTTAATATTAAAGCTAAAGCGTTAATAACATCAACTGGCAAGCGTAAGGGTCTGTCGCTGTCACTGTCAGACAGCTTAAGTGATTCTCAATATACAATAACTTCTGATATTGGTATTGAAGATGCTAAGTTTTGCGGTAATACAAGATATTATGAAGGAGCTAATCCTAGGAGGTATCAACCTAGATCCAGTAACATTTCCGTTGAACAGCTATTACTAGCGCTTTCTCAAGATTGTTCAATAGATATACTCGGTAAGGAGATGAAAATTCTCAAAAGCGGTCTATCTACTCAAAAATACGACAGCAACGGAAATCCATCGGATGCAGCGGCGGATCAAGGTTACATTCAGATGCCGAACGGGCTCAGACTGTACATATCCTCAGTCAAACCTACAGGTAGTATACCGGTCGGCTCAATAGGCATAGGCTGGACGGATGCATAAATGTGAGGTAAAACAAGCATGGCTAATACAATAGCGTGTACAATTAATGGCTGGAAATGGTGCAGTGTTGGTGGAACTGCATGGACAAGCTTGTCGTCTCCGACTTCATCAAACATATATGGCGGCGGTAGCTACATAGGTCTGATATCATTTACAACTCCATCGTTTTCAGGATCTTCTATCAGCATTACTTTATCTTTGAATATCATCAAAATAGGAGACTCTGGTCCTACAAGCTCTTCTCCTTATGTTAAAATTGGAACAGTTAATCCTGGTACTAACGATATACTGGATCCTTATGATGATACAGCTATCGGTGCTGTAGGTCCGTATAACCAGATCTCTGTGTCGGGGCTAACGATACAAAGTCAGCATTTTACATTTACAATAAGCAACGCTAAGCTTCAACCAAGCAAGACTTACTATCTCTGGATATTTGGCGACGTAGGAATTCAGCCGTATCAACATAGTTCTTGGAACTCTATAAGTCTAACTTATCAAGATCAAGTTACCGTAACCTATAACGCAAACGGCGGATCGGGAGCCCCAGCAAGCCAAACAGGTACATCTCCGATAACTCTATCAACTGTTAAGCCTACAAAATCAAATTGTCGGTTCAATCATTGGAACACTAAATCTGACGGAACTGGAACAAAGTATAGCTCTGGTGGAAAGTACAGCGGAACATCAAATATCACATTATATGCAATCTGGGACTATAAGCTGACGTTCACTGGTGGCGATGGCGGGGTAGTGACAAATGTAACTACAGGCGAGTCTGGAGATTCATTGTCGTATTGGAAAACTCACAATGTAAGCTATGATAACTCTGATCTAATTGTAATATACGATGGTAGCACTGGTAAGGTATTTAACGGGTGGTCGCCGAGCCTACCTTATTCTAGCAATGCACCAAGAACTTTCACGCCAGCAGTAAGTTCTAAGACATTTACTGTCACATTTTATGATGGATACACCTCAAATCCTTTGAAAGTTTTAACAAATGTCGCATATGGGTCGTCAATAGATCCGTCTGATTTTCCAACAACACCAACACGACCCGGATATAAATTCTCTGGATGGCAAGGTAATACATCATATGTAACGTCAGATCGATCAGTAGTAGCTATGTGGGGTAATTCACCAATATGGATAATGACTGCTGACGGATGGGTCAAATATATACCGAAGGAGAACACATGAACCTGTTTCAATATGAATGGTACAACCAAAATGAAGATAAGCCACTAATGTATAACTACACCAAAGCTACAGATACGTATTCTAGATCTACAAGTGGGTTTTTTACTTGGCAAACTAGAGCGCTCTGGGGTCGGTTAGAAGCTGCAATTAAAGTTAAGTATATAGGTCAACAACCTATGAAGTTCAATACTATTTCTGTGAAGAGCTTGTCTGGTAATTCAGGTAATTCAGGTTATTGGTCAAATACAGGTTATATTCCGACTCCTTGTAAAGGGTATGGTGGGCAATACTACGTATACATCAGGAAATTCACAGAAGCAGACGGAATCATAACTCTCGGAGAGTCGTCAAACAGAACAATTTACAAAACTGTCCTTAATCAACCTTATAACATGATTTCGGCTGGTTCTAGTACATCAGATACAGCTGTATTTGGATCTAAACAACTTGAAGATCTTCCATCAACAACCTATGAAATTGTTGATTGCCCAGTTATAAATAATGGGGATTGGTTCTTTATCAACTTCGGGATGTATTCGTTTGCAAGCGGATCTAATGACGATAATACAACCATAAACGTATCGCTTAGAGCTGGTGACATTGAATCAGAAGTTAAACCACAAGAAGACACTCCGTTTATATGGAGATTTAGCGAAGACGGTAAATGGCATTTAGTTAAACGGCTGTATCAGTATAGTAATGACGGCTGGCAGAGTTTAGATAGCTGAGGTGGAGTTCTATGGATATATTATGCAAAACTCAGAAAACTAGTTATGCAGGTCAAATAGTAAATCGAATAGGTCGGTATCTATATGATAACTTAGATGGAGCATTTGATATAAAGAAATCTCCAAATACAGTTGACGTATATGTGACTGTACTATATCAGCTTCCAATTGACAAACAGATAATAGGCAGAGGCTATAAGTACAATGATGTTCACGAAAAAACAATTGATATCAATATAACTACATACCAGAATAAGGTTAGAGTTGATATCATTGAACTCGACGAAATGGAGAGAACTCTAGGATATGACCTCTATGAACCTAAAAAACTAGAAAACTTAGCAGATGCAAAGAAACTAATATTTCAACGAGCTGTTAAAAGGCTTTCAAAAGCATACGAAGACTATCTGTTCCTATTTTAAGAATCGTTATAGAATACGACAAGATACAGTCGTTTTGTAAAAAACATAAAATTCCACATCTTCAACGGTGTGTTAATATATATATCATAATCATGAGGGTTTTGTAAATTTCCTGACATCCCCTCGAAAAAACAAAAATAAAGGAGTGTATTTACTATGTCCAAAATTAAAACAATCATCGTCAATGAGGTAAAAGATTACAAGCTTCTTCTAAGGAATGCACCTACAGTGACGATGATATTTTTTGTCCTTTCAGTTGTATTCATGAACATTTTTGCAGGAAAAGAACTACTTAACATTAATTATCTCGCTCTCGATTGCGGATTTCTACTTTCATGGATGAGTTTCCTCTGTATGGACATGCTCACAAAAAGATATGGTGCTAGAGCTGCAATAAAGCTTTCATTCTTCGCTGTAGCAGTTAATTTGATTTGTTGCGGAATATTTTTTGTGATGTCAAAAGTAGGTAATCATTGGAGTGAATTTTACAGCACCGGTTCTGAATTATCTGATGCAGCCCTAAACAATACATTTGGCGGGACATGGTATGTTCTAGTAGGTTCGATGACTGCGTTTGCAATCGCTGCAGTAGTTAATGCAATTATCAACGTGAGCATCGGTAAACTCATAAAACGAAAAAATTTCTTTGAGTATGCAGTTCGGTCATACGTGTCAACAGCGTTTGGACAATTTGTAGATAATTTTGTTTTTGCTTCACTTGTAAGTGTCGTTTTCTTCGGTTGGACATGGACACAGGTAGTGTTTTGTTCCTTGGTCGGTGCAGGGATGGAGCTTCTATCTGAAGTAATTTTCAGCCCAATCGGGTTCAAAGTTTGCAAAAGATGGGAAGCTGAAAAAGTTGGAAACCAATACATAAATGTTATTGAGGAGATAATTTAATATGAAACCTCTGATAGTAGTTGTAACTGGATCCAGCCAAGGGATAGGGTTTGAAACTGCAAAGTATTTTCTGGAAAGAGGTCATGTTGTTCATGGTATTGATGTCAATAGCAACAGAATAGAAGAGTTTCACCCCGACCTTAGCAAACGATATATTCATCATATAGCTGATGTCTCTAATATTGATCAGCTGCCGATTATTGATCATATTGATATACTCGTCAATAATGCCGGTGTCCAAAATACTTCAAGAGATATAGCAGTCAATCTCTGCGGAGTTATTAATTGTACTGAACGATACGGACTAACAAGCCGTATAAAATCCATTGTTAATCTTGCGTCCGTATCAGCTCACAATGGTGCAGAATTTCCGGAATACGTGGCCAGCAAAGGTGGAGTATTAGCTTATACCAAATGGACAGCTAAAGAAGTAGCAAAATATGGAGCAACTTGCAACAGCTTGTCTTTTGGTGGCGTACTAACCGAATTAAACAGACCTGTAACAGAAGATGCAGAAAGCTGGAACGCAATAATGAATATGACTCCGTTGAAGAAGTGGATTACTCCATATGAATGCGCACAATGGATATATTTTGTAGCAGTTGTGAATAGATCTATGTCAGGCCAAGATATTGTTATAGATAATCTTGAGACTCTGAATCATCAGTTTGTCTGGAAGTAATCAAATATTAACATTAGAAAGGAATACATTATGCTAGATAATGATGATGTAATGCGAGAAGCTGCTGCAAAAGCAGACAGGACAATGCGAAAAGGTATGGGAGGACCGTTTGGTGCGGCAGTTGTAAAAAACGGCAACATAATCTCTGTTTGTTCAAACTCGGTGCTTGACGATCACGACCCGACAGCGCACGCAGAAATAAACGCAATCCGATATGCATGTAAACTCCTCGGTACTCACGATTTGTCAGGATGCGAAATTTACGCCACAGGATTTCCTTGCCCAATGTGCATGTCTGCAATAATTTGGTCAAATATAAATAAAGTGTATTTCAGCGGAGAACCTGAAGATGCAGCAAAAATAGGATTTCGGGACGAGTTTATATACAACTATCTTTCTGGATCACCTGAGAATAAAAATATGATCGAATTTGTGCCTGTAGATAAATCTATCGCAACTGAACTGTATTCGAATTACGCTAAACTAGAAAAGGAAATATATTGATGATTTTCAACCTCTTATAATGTTGTAGGAGGTGAACTCTGAATGAAAATTACAACTGTTAGACTGCCTGAAATAGTCTGCGCTGAACTAGTTGATTCTTCTGCACGACAACAAGTTATTGAAGCATCAATAAGTTCTCGTGATCTTACACAAAACATGGTCAGATGTAAATCTTCAAATATATGGTCATATGCGTTAAACGTTCGAGATAGCAAACATAGATATGGGGACATGATAATTCAGTTCAAAGGCAAAAACGGCGGTCCTGATGACATATATATGTATCTTGACGTACCTGTAAATACATATAGAAAATTTATATCAGCTCCATCAAAAGGGCATGCTTTTTGGGTGATGATAAGGAATAATTTCAAGTACAGAAAGCTGACTGGAAATAAACGAGGAGTTCTTCCTAACGCAGTGAACTGAAGAGCTTATCAAAACAGCTATGATGTTTATTCAGAGTGACAAATCATAAATGAACATACGAATCGTTATAGTAGGCGAGCACAATCTCGTCTACTATTTTTATTACCTTGCAGAACAATGTGTATGGCGTTTTGTTCTTCATTACATATTATTAAAGATGATATTGAATACAGGCGAGATCGGCAGCAGATCAATGATCGTAAATCAAATTAAACGTGGAGGAGTATTTGTAGTGGATATGATGTTAAATGTCCCTGGTACACCATGGGACAAACTCGGAACGGTGTTTGATAGCAAGGTAGTATCATCTAAATCGATGATAGAAAAAGCTAATCTCCAGTACACATGTTCTGCTCACCGAATGTCAACAGATATCTCTGAAAGGGTAAGCGGTTACCACGCAATCTATCGTGATGATAATTTTAACTTACTCGGTGTAGTAAATAGACATACACCAGAAATAATTCAGAGTGTTGACTCATTTAGAGTTCTTGAACCATTACTTGAGCAGGATAAGATATCCGTTGAAACTGTTTCTGAAGCTAATGGTGGAGCAATAATTTTTGGTTGCTTCAAGATTTCCGAAAGATTCAAAGTATTTGATGACGATATGGATCACTATTTTGTAGTGATCAATGATAGAACAAAGCCTGACGGTAAAGTTACAGTGCTTAATACTCCTGTACGGGTAGTTTGCCAGAACGCGCTATCTCATGCGCTGTCTCAGAGTGTATATAAACTGCGTATGCCGGTTTTTGAAGACAAAGCTGCAAATTGGAACATATCTAATCAGATTTTTGACTCTGTTCAAACCGCAATATCTAGATTAACATATACTGCGCAGAATATGTATGAAATAAAGATTGATTTTAGTTTCATTAACAAAGTAAAGGACGAACTATTTCCTTACGTAGGGGAACCTGGTGAAAACCAGATGCATTTAAAAGAGAACGAGAAAGTTGATATGATGCGAGAGACATTTCAGGATTGCTTAGACGCAGATAATCTCGACAACTATCGCGGAACAGCTTACTACGTTTACAATGCTCTTGTTGATTACGCGTTTCATTATTTCAAGAGTGCCGATAAAGGTTATGATATCAATTACAAGATGAATTTATTGCCAGGATTTGGCCAGGGTGGAGATAACGAAGCTGCAAAAATATCAAAACTGATGAAGATGATAAGGGCTATAAAATAACAAAAACAAGCCGACGGAATTAATCCGTCGGCAATTTTTTATTGTTCAAAAGCTCTCTCTTAAGTCAAGAGAATCTGTTAATCTTTGGTACAATATTTTTTCTGCAGTAGATAATTTTGACTTTATCGTCTTTTGGTCAATACCATATATTTCTTCAATTTCTGCAATGTCGGAATTACTTAATCTTCGCTCTCTTTCGACCATTTCTCTTATGAGCAATTCGCTTATATCTTCATAATCATCATTTAGAGATCTTTCAAAATCTGAAAATCCTGTAGATTCAGAAGCTATGAAAGGCTCATGAGTTTCTAAATCTGCAATGTATAGAGATCCAAATATTGCTTTAAGCGAATTCATTTTAGCTACAGGAAGCTTGAGTCTCGGATCTGACAGATCTTCATATTTGACCTGACCCCAATGCTTACCTACTTGCTCTCCAACTTCCATACAAAGAGCGCGCCTGATAGAATATTTAACCTCATTCAGCTCGCGCTCAATCATTTCACCTATTCTTAACTTATAAAATACACAGAATGACAGATCAGTTCTATATTTTTTCTCCCATTTGTACCACCACCAGCATTCACAGAAATGACATAGCGCAGATTGAAG
>NFZD01007749.1_pt1 | contig 19525 bp, 27 predicted proteins | sample 1095381 | NCBI WGS metagenome assembly NFZD01 (sample SAMN03609891, study PRJNA323583) | gut metagenome | isolation source: feces | host: Rattus norvegicus | place: Denmark: Riget | collected 2013 | reverse complement strand
GAAATCCGCTCAGGAACGCGAATTAGTGCAGGCGGACCTAGACTACATGATGGAGGAATTGGAGCAGGACAGTAGAGCCTTCCGCGAAATCTACGAGATCGTGGAGAAAATTCAGGGGCTTTTCAACCAGCCCCGTACCCGTTGGAAGGACATTAAGGGCCTGGTGGGTTGCATCGGTGAGCTGGCGCAGGACGCCATATAATAGGAGGTACAGCATGGACAACAAGAAATTTAACTCCCTGGTGGAAGAACTCAGAAGCCGCAGTTTCGACACCCTGATTGCAAAAAACGCGAAATACACAGGCTGTTCGGGGGATGCACTCCATAATTTCCGGGAGGGTGCAGCGTTTACCGGGGATACCACAGCACAAACCTGTTGGGGCTACATGGCGAAACACCTGGTAGCCCTGCACGATATGGTGATTCTCAACCGGTTCGATGATCGAGAGGATTTCCTGGAAAAATGCAAGGATACGGTAAACTATATCTGCATCCTGTGGGCTATCGGAAACGAACAGCGAGAAATCGCACAAATGGTCCTGAATTGGGAGAAGGAAGAGACGAAAGAATAAAAGCCAAAGGCCGGGGATTATTCCCCGGCCTCTTCTTCGTCCACATATTCCATTAAATCACCTGGTTGGCAGTTCAGCAGCTTACAGAGTTTGTCGATGGTCACCGTCTCAAACCCGCCTGTGCCGTTCAATGCCTTTGCTATGATGGTTGGGCTGATACCGGCTTTTCTCAGCCGGTATTTGGACCCTCGCTCTTCGAGCTTCGCCTTGAATCCGTTGTAGGTAATCATTCGTTCACCGCCAATTCCGTTTTGAGCTGTACCAGCGTTTCTGTGTCTACCGATTCCGGCCATACTGCGGCCCGTCGAACCTGGGCGTTGAACCGCTTAACCTTCGCCAGCCGCTCTCTTTCTTCGGATGGTCTCACCGTCTCTATTTCGTCCCAGTCCAGCTCTTCAGGGTCCATGCTGGATTCAAAATCCAGTACGTTTGTAAAATCCAGGCCCAGGATGAGCGCCCCCTGCAACAGGGCCGGGTCAAGGTGACCTTCCCGGTAGGTCAGTATTTCCCCATCGTCAAAAGTCACGGTCGTGATAACCAACCGCCGGGTCTCCGTCTCTTGAATTTCGCTCTTAACAGCTACGAGTTTCATAGTGTCCATCCTTTCTGCCTTTCGGCTGTCCGTTTCCTTTACTGTGCCCTTATTGTACACCTAGAGCTACAATAGCGCAATAGGCGGACTGTACAAAAACAAGTACATCGCTTTGTGCAACCTGAAAAGAAAAAACCCACCGGCTAAATCCGGTGGGTTTTCTTTTGTTTGAAAGCGGGACTTTCGAGTGGTACTTGTTTATTATATCACTGGGCGCTCGAATCGTCAAGCGCCCGGTCTGTCAAGTTATTGGCGTTATGCCTAAATTATTGTATCCCTATTTGTACGCTTTGTCTATTGCATTATTGTACAAACAGGTGTACAATGTAATCACAGTAAAGGAAACGGACAGCCCGACAGGGTGGAGAGGAAGATCACCATGAAGTACAACAAGTCTGAGATCATGAAGAACGCCTGGAACATCCGCCGCACCGCTCACGTTGACATGAGTACCGCCCTTCGGGCTTCTTGGGCACTGGCCAAGGCCGTGAATGAGGCTGAGGTTATCGGTGAGGATTCCGGCTGGAACTACCGTGTAACCGCCAACAACTGGGCTAAGGGCGGTAAAAACCGTACCTACGTAGCTACCCGCATCTACACCAACAAGTGGAGCCTCAAGCGTGAGATCAAGCTGGGCTTCGTGGACAACCTGAGCGGCGAATTCGTCGCTGCCTGATAGGAGGGAATACAATGAAAATCAAGGTATATGAGACCGAAATCGGCGAAAGAAGTTATTTGAACGCCGTACCGTTTGGCGAAGAAGAAACCGAGAACCCCATGTATCAGGCTAAGTATCCCGGACTAAATGGCCTGTTAAGCCCGGAGACCGAGGAAGAAAAGCTGTACTGGCTCCTGAATAAAGAGAAGGAAAGCCAGGAAAGCGGAAACACGCCAAATGAGGATTGGGACAGCGTGGAGATTTTTAATCTCGTGGAATTTTTGAACAATTAAAAAGAAGCGCCCCCTCGGTACTACAAAAAGCACCAAGGGGGTTAGCTTAACAGCGTTCTTAAAAATGTTTCAATCCGCGCCCATTTCTGGGTGACAAGCTGAGTATACCACATGGGGGACAAAAAAGCAAGGCCTCACTTGAGCAGACCTAACCGGCCCAGCACAGCGGCCAGCTCATCCCGCTTTACGGGACGTTCCGGTTCGGTGCCGTCCACGACGCCTTTCAGCGTGGCCGCCTGCCAATGGCCCTGCTTTTGGCTCCACTCCGGCTCAGACTGTGCCGCCGCGTAGGCCATGGCTCTGGTATACAGCGCGTAAGCCTGGGCACCGGTCATGCTGTTAATCAGTTTGTCGATATCCATATCGTCATCCTCTCTACCCGCAAGGCGGGCGTTGACCTGTCCTGCAATCCACGGGTGCAGGTTGTACAGGTAGTCCCCCGGACACACCTTGTCTGTCCGCGTCCAGCGGTGTACCACCATGTTCTGCCGGTCCCATTGCCCCATGTAGGTTTTGCTACCCAGCCACAGCAGGGCGGTAATACCGTTCCGGCGGCAAATATCGGTCAACAGATCAAGCAGGGCAGACAGGGCTTTGTCCGTTACCCGGTTGGGCGCGTCAATGTCGCTTGCCACCTCGATAGATACGATTTGATGGTCAATCGGGTTTGACGTACACCAGGCCCGGTCGGATTCAGGCACGACTAACGCAATGGACCCGTCCCCGCCTACCGCATAGTTGCAGGACGCACCATCTTTCCGGTCGTAGGTGGTAAACCGGCCCAAGTCCGCCGTGGCCCGTGCCGTCTTGTTCCGTCCGCCTGCGGTGCAATGGATAGCCACGCCCCGGATAACGCCGTTCCGGGGGCTGGTTCTGTTCGGGGAGATTCGGGTATAGGTTACGAGTTTACTGTTGCCCATTTTGTTTCACCTCTGGCAGGCCTGCAACGCTGGTCAGCAGGGAGATGATACCGGCCAGCACCGTAGCAGACAGTACGACCGGCCAGTCAACGGCGGACAGCACCGCAGCCGCGCCAATGCAGGCGATAGCAGTCTGCGCCATAGTCCGCACGGCGCGGATTAGCGCGGCCTTGAGCCAAACCTTGTTAATCATAAGTATTACCTCCTATCTATCGGAAGCTCTTCGATTTCAGAAATCACAGTGTCCAGGTGGCCGTTACCACCAAGAGCCTTATAAGCCTTGTGCATTTCGAGCAAGTTTTCCTTGTCTTGCAAGCTAATATAGCCCTTATTGATATAGCACTGCCCTAAATAGCGCACCCGGTCGATCATTAGGACTTTCTGGGCTGATACCAAGGCTGTTAAACGGTCATCCTTCCGGTCCTGTTTTGCCCAATGCCGATTAAGCAGGGCTATTATAATAGCGGATAGCCCGCCGCCGCCGAACGCGGCTAAAATGAGTTGCGCGATAGTATCCAAACGGAATACCTCTCTATCTAATGTTCTGTGTTAGCTCTGTACCTCTTCCCACCCCGCCGGGTAGGCATCCGGGGCGTAGACGTTATTAGCGATTTTCGACCGGTAGGTCTTACCGGAATAGGTACAACAGTCCCCAATGCCGTAGGGGCTGGTAGACAGGGCTACGAAGGGTAGGGCTTTCGCGGGGTCGGTGGACCACTTAAACCCCCACTGAGCGGGCAGCTCTTCCGGCTCCTGCGTGTATACACTGCTGTCGTAGGGCTGCAACAGAACAACAACACGCCCAGCGGTGGAACGGCAGACAAACCCGGCGGAACGGGTAGACATATTTTTCAGGGCTACGGCGCTTTTGAACGCTGGGATTTTATCTGTCTCAGCGTACAACTCCGTACCGGTCAGCCCAGAGGCCCGGCCTTGCAGGTCTTTAGCATCTGCAAGGCCCTTCTCGCGCATTGCGGTAAAATAAATAGATTCAGTCAACGCCGTTCACCCCTTCCATGTATGCCGCGTCTAAGTCGGCGGTAGAGATATACCCCGTCTCAGGGATAGGCTCAGGCGGTTCCGGGGGCGGTTCCGGAACGGGCGGGTCGGAGAAAGTGCCCGTCTCAGGGTCATACACCTGATTTTGTTTTACTGCTGTATCATCTGCAACGTGCAACAGTTTCGCCACAAAATCGGGGGCGTAGCGTTGCTCGATGGGGATACCCGGAAAAATTGGGTCTTCGTCGGGAATGATTTCCGCGACGGTATTATTATTTAACAGGATATACATTGTTTTTCCTCCTTACCATGTTATGATAACCACGCCAGGAGCGCCGTCACCCCCGTTATCATTCTCATTTTCAAATGAGACCCCGCCTTGTCCTCCGGCTCCTACTGTGACCGGAATCCCGTCTAGGGACGTAAGAATAACTGCGCCAAACACGATCGCGCCAGAATTTCCCCCATCCCCGCCGCCAACCGTGCTGTTTGCTTCTCCTCCCCCGCCGCCTGCTCCGTATCCGTTTCCCCCTGAACCGCGGCCCCCTTTGGCCCCCTTATTTCCAGGTCCCGCGGCCAAATTTGCAAATGGGAGACTGGAAAATAATTCTACTATGCTCGTGTCCCCTATAAGATTACCCTTACCCCCCAACAAGGATGGTGCCGTTCGTGTGGTCATTCCTGTTGCGCTTGAATCTATGTAATCGCCATCCCCTCCGTTTCCTCCGTATACCGGAATTCCCGGAATATAGCCTCCCGCGCCGCCGCCAGCGGCTCCTCTGCTGTTGTACCAAGCGCCATACCCGCCCCGTCCCATACCATTGGCCGAGTTAAGGCTGCTATTAGCACCAGACGCCGTAACATGAGAACCAAAACTAGAAGTTCCCCCAGCTGCTCCACTTGTGGTAAAGCATTGCCCTCCCGCGCCACCCCCGACGCAAATCACTTGTAATACACACCCGACAATAAGCCCCCAGTCCGCCGGATTAAAAACACCGCTCTTCTCAAAAATTACCATTCCCATTAGATGAACCTCCCTGCTATTAGCCGCTGAAATGCGCTGTCCCTATTCCTCTTAGCATACTCCACATTCGCCCGAAATGCGTCCTTCGGTTCCGCTGTGGTGGGGTCAATGCCCAGATCGTTGCACACGTCATCCGGTAACACGTTCGCCTTGTTGTAGGCGCTTCCCTCCTGGGTGGCATCGTCCGCGTAGGACAGCACGCCCTCCACCACCTGCCCATTGTCCAGAGTGATCTTTACCCGGTTCGCCTTACCAGGAGCCGGAACCCTATCACGCATTAAAAACACCCCCTGCTATCATAAACGGTGTAGCCGCCTGCCGGATGAGATACCCGGCCTGTATTTCTTGCAAGATAATTTCTAGCCTGTACAAAATTTCTTCTATCGCGTTGGCCTGTTGCCACGTCAACGCCCCCATACTGCCCGGTGCATCGGGCGCGACGTAGGGCAGGCAGTCACGCAATTTGTGGATGTTGCCCAGGTACACGGCCATTTGCTCGGTGTCCTGTACGCTATCCTCTGCCCAGTCTGTCACTGGGCTGGTGGGCACGGTGTACCCCATGCCGTGCAGTACGCCGGTCAGGTACTCCACTGCCGCACCGACACGGTTTAGGTCCGTCGCGTTATACGCCCCTTTCAGCCCGCTCACAAACTCAGCCCGTTCCGCCGCCGTAGCGGTACCAGCTACCAGGGCGGCGGTTAGCTGTTTCACCCGCTCGACATCGGACTGTGTGCGGTCGAAAATCAGATTATCTAATTGCCTCGGCATCGCATGTTAGCCCCCCGTCATAACTGTAATCCAGCTGTGTTATCACTGCGTCCCCGTTGACGCCATACACATCGTCTATCTTAGCCGTGTCCAGCAGTTCAAGGGCCGGGTTACCCCGCGTGGTCAGCTCGTAAGACACGCGCCGCTGTACCCACGCAAGTAACCAGTTAGCCACCTGCTGACCGAGCGCAGGCGTGACACACGGGTTAGATACCTCATAAACCCGCTCTATGTCATCGCTTGCAATGTTCCTACTATAATATACCACATCTTCGCCGTCTGTGCCCTGTCCGGCTGTCAATTTAATGGAATTGTAGAGCTGTCCCACCTTAATTTGTGCGGCGCTGTGCTGCACGTCAAGCGTCCACTCATCCGCAGGTGTGGACAGGGCGGGCCGGGTGAAATGCAGGGCGTTAGTCCTATCAATGTAGCAGGTACACATAGCCGCCTGAGCGCATAGGCGCAGGGCTTCCCGGATGCTGGTGTTCTCCGGGATGGTGTTGGCAATTACCACACCGTCCAGGCCAGCGTCATACACAGCGGTAAACTTGTTGGAAACCTTTGCCAGTAACGCCGTTACAGCCGCCTTTAGCGTCCACGTCTCGGAACCGGCCCCCGTGTATTCCACGTTATCCAGCACATACAGCCAATCGTTAAACGTAATACTGGCAGTCAGGCCCCCGTCTTCACTCTCAGCGGTGGTAAAATAGGCTCTACCCATGTACACAGCGTCCCCGTTGACGGTTATCGTCCAGTCCATAAACTGCCCGTCTTGCAGGTAGGCATACAGGCCGGACGGGTTGACCATGTTGTACAGCTGCTCACTGTTATCTACCGTAGCCTCGACCTCAGCAGAGGGCAGAGACTCAGCAAATGGAGAGATGGACTGCCTGATTTCTACCCCCTCGATGGTGTCCGCGTTGTAGTCGTAGCGGACACCGAACCGAACGCCGCACACGCGCACTCTCCGGTGTGGAATAGCGGATTTTGTGAATGTAAACCGCACACGCCGGTAGTCCTGCGTTGGCAGGCTGACAACGTGGGTATAGTCCGTCGGGTGTGTGGTAGTCGTGCCCAGCTGTACCCCGTTCGCGCCCCAGGCCGTCGTGACGATCTCGGCGGGATGGTTTTCCGGCTGGGTATCGTCGAAAATCAGGGTAAATCCGAAGCTATCCTGATTCTCCGGGAATGTAAACTCCAAATAGGGCGCGGAACTGTATACCCCATCGTCCCCGGAGAGTACAGCGCTGTTCCATCCGGTCTGCTCACCGGGGTACAACTCGCGGGAGCCGTCCAGCACCCACATATTTTTTTCCAAGCTGGTATAGTCCCCGCTCATCTGCTCCACACCGTCCACCGTCTGCCCGATTCGGGAGACGGCGGACTGTGCGGACGATGCAGGGACGGCCAGCTCTGCCGCTTCCGGGGCCACAACGCCGAACGAAAACGACAGCTCGACCCGGCGGGTATCGGTGTACGGGTTGTAACCGGTTGGGACAGAAACCATCATGTCACCCCCTGCGCCGTAGCGGTCAGCTCAACGTTATACCACACGGGCACACCGTTGAGGAATTTGAAAATTTTCTGATTGCCGATCTCGATGGTAAACGCGCCGGAAACGGTCTGTCCCGTGGGGTCGGGGTAAGATATCGTCACAAACCGGCCCGAACGGGCCAGCTGTACGACTTGGGCCAGCAGGTCAGCCGGTACCCACTCCCACGTTGCGGACAGCTCAGTCCGCCACCCCAGCACGTCGCGGACGATTTTACCGGACGCCATGGTTGCCTCTTGGCTCTCATAGCCGCCGCCCACCTCTAGGGTTTTGGTTCGGGGCATCTCAAGCCCGCCAATGGTAATATTTGCCATTATTAGTATTGCCCCCTTTGCCGTCCCACCTGTTTCAACGGGTCATAGACTACCTCGGCAATCTGTTTCCCGTTCAGGTTTACGGGGATTACCACGGTTTGCACTCCACCGGCCCCGGCCATAGCTAGACCAGCGTTACCGTTTACCACACCAGCCGCCGCATCCATGAGGTCCCCACGGGACAGGGTCTCGAACGGGGACAGCACGGTATCCGCGATTTGCCGGTTAATGCGCTCCATCTCAGCCATAAACCCGGCCCCGATACCCTGGGCCAGGGGTTTGCCCACCATGTTCCGCGTCACCCGCGACGGGCTGTGGATATCAGCCGCCGCACGCATAGCGGCGATAGCACTGGACACGATACGTTGAGCTGTGGCGTACAGCGCCCCACTTCGGTTGTTCATACCGTCGATCAAGCCCTGGATGCTCTGGATACCCAGGTTCCGCATCTCCTGTTTCATCCCGTCCAGCTCACCGGGGAGTTTATCGACAAACTCATAACCCAGCAGTTGCAGCTCATCTGCATAGAATTTCTGTGCCACGGCCTGGGCCTCTGCCTGTTTTTTCTCCCACAGGGAAATATAGTCACTGTATTCTTCGTCTGTCATAGACAACAGTTTCTCAGTGTAGGCCGTGGCCTTGTCAACGTCCATACCGATGATCTCATCTAGCAGACTGTCGGATACACCCCGGTTTTTCAGGCTGTCCAGTGCATCGCCGTATCTCTGGATACCGTCAATCTGGGCTTGCAGGTCGGACAGTTCCAAAAATTCTCCCGTTTCGTCCTTGACGGACTGGAACAGTTCGCCATAGTTCCGCAGCTTATCGGCCATGCTTTCCTGAGCTTTTTCGATCTCAGACAGGGCCGCTTCGTACTCCGTGCGGAACTCTTTCACGGCGCTTAGCTGAGAATTAAGCGCTTCCTTGGTGGCTTCGTCAAGCCCGGTATCCTCTAACCGCTTGGTAAGTTCTTCTTCTTTCGCCACTAGGCGGTTATTAAGCTCACTTGTGAGGTCAATGACCTGGTTATAGGACTTCTTATAAGTGTCAACGCTGACATTAAGCCGCTTTGCGGTATCGTCAAGCAGTCTTTGATTGGTTTCTTTCCAAACGTCCTCGACGTCTCCCGCCGCACCTGCTGCAACGGCTACGATCTTTGCAGCCTGGGATTTCTCCGCCCGGATAACGTAGCTCTCACCGTCCCGGATACCCAGGGCCATGCCTTTAGCCAACTGCACGCCTACCTCATCCCGCATCACGCGAGACGGAGAATGGATACCAAAAAATCCCTTTATGCCGTTCAGGATGTTGCTGCACCAGCCCTTAATCCGCCCAAGCAACCAGCCCGCCGCGCCCTGGATACCGTTCCACAGGCCCTGCACGATATTTCTACCGACGGACGCCACCCGTCCAGGGATTGACTGTAAGGTGCTTACAATAGCGTTCTTCACGCTGTTCATCCCGGCGCGGGCTTTGGCTACCATGTTAGATGCCCAGGAAGCCAGCGCGGACAACGCACCAGCAAGCACAGAGGCGATTTTTCCGGGTATCTGCCCGAAAAAGTTACCGATAGCAGAGAGAACACCATTTCCGGCTTCCGCCGCTTTGGCTATCGCGTTGGAAGCCCATCCGGCAATCGCACTGAGCGCACCGGCAAGGAAAGAGGCGATTTTTCCGGGTAACTGCCCGAAGAAATTACCGATGGAAGACAAAAACCGCCCGCCTACATCCACGGCCTTAGAAACCATCTCGGAAGCCCAGGCGGATACATTGGCTATCACCGTCGAGAAGAAAGAGCTTATTTTCCCCGGAAGCTGGGCTATCCAGCTCACCGCGGTTTGAATCGCGCTGGGCAGTGTCTCGCTGAAAAACCCCACCAACGCGCCGATCACATTGATCAATAGCTCTACCGCCGTTACCACGATGTTAATCACTGCGGCCAGCGCAGCAAACGGGGCAGCAACGACTAATGTAGCAAGTGTACTGAAAAACTTAGAGATCGCGGCCTGCTGTTCAGGGGTGAAAGCCTCGTTTATCGCGTTCTTGACATCCTGAAACCGCTCTTTCAGCCCGTCTATGACGGGCTGTAACAGCTCAAACGCCTTGAGAAATACCGTAGAAATAGCCTCCCCGACAGGGGTCAAGGCCGCCATAAGCCCGGCAAGAGCCTCTGTCACCCCGGCAACAACGGGGGCAAAAGCCGCACCAAGGCCAGCCATAGCATCCCGCATTTGCGCCTGCGCTTCGTTCATGGCCACGACTTCCGGATTTGCCTCCCGGAAAGCGTCGGCTAGTTGCGGAAGACCCTGTCTCGCTAGTTCGTCCAGAACCAGCCGGGCGCGTTCGGCAGGGTCTTTTGTGGCCTCTAATTTTTTGTTAAATTCGTCCTCGCTGGTTCCTGCCCAATTGAGTACATCGGCGAATGACGAAGTCACGGTACCCGTCTTTATGGTTTCATTCACCGCTTCGGCCAACGAATCAATAGGGACGCTATCACCATACGTTGCCCATGCGCCAATACACCCGTCAATAAGTGTTGTTAGCTCAGACTGGGACAAACCAAGGGCTTGCAGGTTAGCCAACGCCGTAGCACTTGCCTGGTCTTCGCCGATAATAGCGTATAACTGCCTGTAACTCTGCCCGGTCTGTTCCGCTGTGTATCCGGCCTTTTGGCTGGACACCTCCAGCACACCCATGATTTTTTGATACTCTGCGGTTTCCTCTACTAGAGATTTTATGCCGGAGACGGCGGATTGAACCAATCCAGATATTGCGCCGCCGATAGCACCGCCAACAAGTGAGCCTTTGATGCTGCCGAGCTTGCCCATTAGCCCGCCTGCGCCGTCCCCCGCATCGTCCATGGAGTTGTCGAAATCGTCCGCCGCGTCTGCCGCCTGCCGGAACGCGGTTTTACTCTGTTTTAACTCCGTGGAAAGCCTGTCTATTTGGTTTTCAAGGTCCCGCGCCTCGCGGGAGCCTTTTCCAAAGGACAACACGGCGCTACTGTACGCGGATTTCAGCCTGTTCAGCTCCGCCTCCTGCCGGGAAATTTTATTGCCCAACTGCTGAAAGGCATTACCCGCCTGGTCCGCATCATCGCCCAGCCGGTCCATATCATCCCCAGCTGTGTCCGCCTTGTTCGCCAAATCCTGCAACTCCGATTCCATTTTGTTCATGTCGGCGGTTGCGTTATTGATTTTGGTACCAAGGTTGTTCACTGTTACAGCCTGTCTGTTATAGGCGGCTTCAGCTCTCAGAGCTTCGGCTGAGTTCTCCCCGAACTGTTGCCGGGCGTTCTCCAACTCTGCGCCCAATTCGTCCAGCTTCGCTTTTGCCTTGTCGTACTGTTGCGACAAAATTCCGATTTTGTCCTTCGTCGCGTCGATGGAGCGGGTGAGAATGTCGGATTTCTTCGCCGCCTGCTGTTCTGCGCTCTCAAGTCCAGACATAGACGAAACGGCGGCTTTCATTTCTGAGTTGAGGTTCTTAATTCGGCTCTCTACGCCCTTTAAGGCAGACGTTAGGTCGCTTTCACCGGTAACACCCAACTTAATAGATACGTCTGTTGCCATTGATACACCCCTTTACTGGTAGGTTAGCAAGCGCATAAACTCCCGCGCTTCGTCTTCCCTGGTGGGTTTCGGTTCTGCCCCCTCTGTTTTGATTTGATGCACCGCAATCAAATCTAGCAAGCAGGATACGGGTAAATCAAGGGCCTCCAGGCGGGTAAGTCCCACCTGGAGGCCATACCAGATATACCAGGCGGGAGTTACCCGTCCTCCCGGCTGGTTTCTGCGTTTTTTCGGCTTCCCTTGCCGGGTTTGGCCTCGACAGTGGGGGTCGTACCGGCCCGCACCGTCTCGGTCATCGCCGTAGTCATGCTCTCGTAATCGTCCGGCCCCATGGAATCCATGAGTTCGTCAAGCGACAGAGAGCCGGGGTTGTCCAGCCCCTCAAGCTTGGCATATCGGTTGCCTGCGTCGATCATCTGGGCCAGCAGCCAAAACAGGTCGGACAGTTTGGCCGATTTCATAATGCGGGCAAGCTCTTTGTCCGCATCCCCGCCGCGCTCTTCCAGCGCCACAAGTACACGGGTAGACAGGCAGGTGATATAGTCCAGCCCGTTCACGGTGATTTTTCCAGTTCTCACACCTCAGCCCTCCTGTTAAGCCGCCACGTCGGTGATGCCCAGGGCCTTTTTAATGGCTGCCTCTGCCGCCGCCTCGGTTGCCAGCGGGGTACTCTGCATCTGCCACACATGGGCGGTGCTATCGTCCCGCATCACGGTAGCGCTCAGGCTCTTGGTCTGCCACTCGATAGTTTCGCCCTGAGTGGTAGCAGTCACGCCGGGATTGGAGAACTGCACTTTAGTAAGCACCAGAGCAATCCATTTCACCACGCCCGCCTGCTTTGCCTTGATAATGCCGCCGAAACCAACGTAGGGGATGGACTGGCTATCGTCGAAAACAAGCCATTTGTCGGTAGAGCCGGAAGCGGCCTCATCCATGGCTTTCTCAGTGATACCCAGAATGGCTTTCATGGGTTCGGGGAGCAGATCGTCGGTGGTGATGTTCAGCGTACCACCTGCAAACTGGTTGTCACTCTCAGCAGGGGCGTTGTCTGCGTACAGTACATTAGTGTCTGCGCCCTCAAGCTCAAGGGACAGCTCGGTTGCCTTACCCAGCAGACCGCCGCCGGAATAGGTCACAGTGCCACCGGTGGCGCTGTACAGGGCGTAATAGGGCTTGGAAAGACCAATAGTTGCCATAGATTACACTCATCCTTTCACGATTTTTTGAATTTCTTCCTCAAGTGTAGCCTTGACGGCGGCTTGCGCCGCGCCACGGCTAGAGCGAACAGCCCTCTCAAAAAAAGGTTGCTTGCTACTAAACGACGTTCCAGAGTTGAAAACACGGGCAATCATCCGGTTTGACTGGCCCCGGCTGTTTGTGCCGGAAAACCCGACGCCGCCCTCAATCTTGCCGCCCTTATCCTCTATCTGGTAGGTGGTCAGCCCCGCTTGCAGTGCGGCCTTTTGCTCCGTTCTGCGCCGGGTCTCCCACGCGCTAGGACCGTCAACGCGCAGGCCGTTAATGTTAGAGCGCACGGCATCGGCGATTACAGCCGCGCCGTCGAACACGGCTTTTTTAATCGCGCCCTCCGATTCCTCGGACAGGCGGTTTAGCACCATCACTAGCTCATCGGCCCCGCTGATTTTGATACTAGGCATTTACACCACCTCAGCATACCACTCAAAATGATATAGGCCCGTCTCATTCTCGTACTGCGTAGAGTTTAGGTACCACGACGCACCCGCAGCTTCCAACGCCGCTGGTATGCTTGTCACCAACGGGTCTTTGGCTTTCTTGGTGAACAGGTCAACGATTACCACCGCCGCCGTCTCTGCGTGGCGGTTCCCCGCGCAGAGGTCGTTGTCCCCGTCCTGCTGGTAAATGATATAGGGTGGCACAGTGCTAGGCGCAGAAACGAAATTGAAAACGTTAGAGGTCAACGCTAGCAGTGCCTGTTTAATGGTTTCCATCCAGCGCATCCATCCTCTCTAATGTAATATCCGTAGCCGGTAGGCCGTCCGAATCTGTCACCTGTTGCACCTGTGCCACCCTATATGTCCCATCGTCCAGATGGTCCACCGGGGACAGAGTCACCCGGTCGGTGGTGGGAGCAATCGCATAGTACCGGGGTACTCGTATCAGCAAATCGGCCCGGTTTGCGTGTTCCATTGCGGTATAATACCGCTGGACGCCTACCGTCCTGTTTTCGTAGTTCGCACCCCAGACCTGAACATACACCAGCTCCGGGGCTTCCCCCGGTTCCGCGACATTCGCGCCCCGGTGCAAAAACATTACCCCGCTGTCGTACATGTTCAGCCCCCCGATTTCTGGCTAAAGAGCCTGTTGTTTAGTGCCCATCGTAACATACGCGGCATTGCCTCGGTGGTGTTGCGTTTACGCACCAGATAGGCCGCGTACATTTCCACCAGTTGCAGGTCCTCCACGGTATCCTCTAGGGTGATACCCTCGCGAGTGATAAACGCAATGGCTGCGTCTATCACCTGCGAGAGGTATTTTTCCCGGTCCTTTGTAGGGTACAACTCCCCAAGATCGACCTGCAACAGCGGCAACACAATAGCCGCCGTCATGGTTAGGACTTGGTGACGGCCACGGTGTAAACCTTGGTCTTGTTGCCGTTCTTGACGGTGACAACCAGGTCCTTAGTACCGGTCACGGGGGTAACACTCGCGCCGTTGACAACGTTCTTACCGTTGTAGGACAGTGCAACGGCGGCGTTGGCGTTGGCGGGAGTGGCGGTAACATTGGCCGCGGTGGAAGCGGTGGCGATGTAGGCCGTCACGTCTGCGCTGAACGCGGGAGACAGGGTCAGGCCGTCGATACCGGTCAGGTCTGCGTCGTTGGCAGTGTCAGCGGCGAAGGTCGCGGTGGTGGTAACATCCACGTTGTTGATGTTGACCGCCACAAAAGCACCGGGAATGATAGGAGTACCATCCATACGCTGCTTGCCTTTGAAAACCGTGTTGTCCTGAATGAACTGCACCTCGGTAGAGCTTTCGATGGTCATACCGGAACGCTGGGTCAGCAGGTACAGGTCACCGTAGCCGCCGATGATGTCACCGTCGGGAATGAACTCCAGAACGTCGATGTCACCGTTGATGATAGGCAGGACGCCGAACAGGTTGGCCACGATGTCACCGGTGGCGGTGAAGGAAATCAGCTTGCTCTTGAGCTTTGCATAGGTCTTGGAATTCATGGCCCAGAACTGATTGCCCCGGCTGTATCTGGTGTAGGTCGCACCGGTGGCCTCCATGAGCTGCGCCCAGAACTGTGCGCCGGTCACAGAATCGCCGCCGATCTTCTTGATGTTGGACCCGTGCAGGTCCTCCCAAGCGGGGGCGTTGGCGGGGTAGTCGGTGGGCTGGCTGGACTGTGCCAGTCTGGTAACAATGCCCAGGGGCATCTTGCTTGCGCCGCCCTTGCCGTACAGAATGGCCTTGTCAGCGGCCAGACCGATAGCCTCAGACAGCATCTCGACGATATAAGAGGCCAGATTGATATCGTTATCCTCCAACAGGGAATTGCAGACGGGAATGAAACCGGCAACTTTGTAGCCGTCGGTGGTAATCTGGTTGAAACCGAACGACAGCTCATTGATTGCGCCACACATCTCGGTCCAGACGGCCTCCGGGATGGTACCGGCGATGGTCTGTCTGGCCTCACCGGTCACGTTCCGCACACGGACGCGGTTCATCAGTTTGGAGTAGCGGTACATGTTTTCCGCCACCAGCTCCAGGAAGGTGACGGGGATAGTCAGCTCGGCACCGGTCAGGGCGCGGGTCTGGCCGCGCATGTCGCGGACACGGGCCAGAAAATCCTTGACGTCGGGCTGTGCGATGATAGCGCTTCTCTGCTCGGTGGGCAGGGCATCAAAAGCCCGGCGGTTCATGGGCAGGGAGCGCAGATTGATAGTGTTCTGCATGATTGCACCTCTCTTCTCAGGCTCGGTTTTGGGTTCAGCAGGGGCGGCGGGCTTGGGGGCGGAACGTTCCAGCTCCTCAAGCTCAGTCTCAAGGGCCGCAATACCAGCACGCAGGGTCTCAACCTGCTCATCGTGCGCGGATTTCTCGGCCTCGAACTTCTCGATCTCGGCGTTTACGACCTGCTCCTGCTCGGTGTTGCCAGGCTCAACCTCGGCGATTGCGGCCTCAAGCTCGGCCTCGCGAGTAGCAAACTGCTCGGCGGCTCTTTCCAGCTCGGCCAGTTCGTTGCGCTTCCCGTCAAGGGAGCGCTTCAGCATAAGGGCTTTAAGCATCCTTAGTCTCCTTTCCCGCGGCCTTTCTCAGCCGCTCCATCGTGCGCTTCTTCCAGGCATCGGCCCGGCGGCGCTTTGCGTCCTCAAAATCCCGCTTACGGGCGGAAATACTCGTAGCCTCATAGGCCGGGAACGTACAGGGAGATACCTCGTACAACGGAGAGATTTTTTCCAGTGTCCAGTGAATCGTCCCATCGTCCCGGAACTCTTCAGTCTGCTTCTCCACGTCGAAACCAAACGAACAACCGGTAACATCGCCCCGGGCGATACGCTGGTAAGCGTTCATCGCGTCGGTATCGTTCCGATTGATCTTTACCCGGCCATACAGTCCCCGCGCATCGTCGCTCAACTCCAACGTGCCGTTGGTCGTTCGGCCTAACACGATATCCTGATTATGGTTGAACAGCGCCCGGACGTCCCCGCTCAGGCTCTCAGAAAATGCGCCGGGTGCTACGCTCTCGGTCGCACCGGGCCACAGTTCGTATGGAGTATTGTAGACCACGAAATATCCCTCAAGGTAGAGGTCTTCTCCATCCTCACGGGTTTTCATGTCCTTCATCATCATGTTTCTGTGTTCCACGTTTATTCACCTCCCGTAAGCTTTCCTTGGTCACCCAACCGGTCAGCCGGAATATAGTTCTCAAGGGCAAGTAATTCATTCATGTCTGGGTCAGGCGGCAGGTTCAGCCACCCGCGCCATTCATTGCGGCGTAATGCCATTCTGTCCACCATCTCAGCCCCGGCGCTCACCAGCTCAGTGATGTTGTAGCTGTACAGGCTCCAACTGTTGAACCTGAAAAACAGATCAGGGGAATACAGCAGTTTCCGGGTCAGCTCCTGCTCGATACAACGGGCCAGGGGCATAATGGTCGTATTTACGAAGTTGTTCCAGGCATCGCGATTGAAATCGCCCACACCCAGCACAAACGGCGGGATACCAAGCACAGCCGCAACGGTCCGTTTGTCCAGGGTTACCATCGCGTCAAGGGCCAGGTCGGACAGAGTGAGCGGTTTGATTTGCTCAACGCTGAATTGGTCGGACGGGATGAGCCATGGTTCCCCCGCCTCACCGCTGGCCGCGTAAGAATCCAACAGGTTTTTCCGGCCCTCCGGGCTGGAAAATTCGTCGATCAGACCGTCGACCTTCACCACGAGAGACGGTTTCCATTTGCTGGCCATGAATCCCCGCTGTGTTGCCGCCGCCTGTTTCAGGTTGTCCGCGACAGCGGCCAGGGACACGCGGTACCCAGTACCGAGCCACGGATACAGGCTATCCGGGTTTAAGGAAAAGTGCAGAATTTTGTCCGGGCTGTACGTCTGCCCGCTGATTACTGCCCGATACCCCCATCCGTCGGGAATGAACGACACGAACGCAGGCGGGACCGGGTTAAGGTCCCGGATGATACCGGCCCGTGTGTTGGGCCAGACCACCGCGTTACCGTGCCCCTCTAGGTACATCGTGCGGACAATCCAATGGATGAACCCGGCCCGCGTGGTGTAGCTGTTCGGGTTTATGTCGATCTTACGGGCCAGTTCGTTCCTGATACGCATGTCTCCCGCATCGGTGTTCTGCATGAGATTGATAGTCATACTGCCCACCAGCCGGGCGATTGTATCCACGCCCGCCGCGATCTCCGGGTTTTGGGCCAGGCTAACGTAGCCACGGCAGGCCAGATTATCATATTGTGACGCATCACACAGCCACGCGGCGGCGCTCCGTCTCTGCGTAGGCTCAGCCCGCGCTTTCTGTCTGCGTTTACTCAATCACTTTCACCCCCTTGAATCACCGCCAAACCACGCGACGGCTTTCTGTCGTTTGTCCATGTTTTCCAGGTACCGGATGCAGGCAAATACTGAGGCATCGAAAAGGTCAATCCGGTGTTCAGGCTGTACCTTTTCGTACTGAATCATATCGTCGGTCTTCTCAACGGCTGCGACGTTCTCCACGCAATACTCAAACGCTTCAGAGTGCAGGTAGTACAGTTTGCCATTTTTGGCCGAATGTTCCAGATACCGGAACCCCTCAGATTTTTTGTAATAGTATTGCGGTTGGTCGATGATCTTAAACCCGGCTTCTTTCATACCGAGAAAATACTCTCGGCAAAATTTCCGGTCGTGCCCAACCTGTCGGATACGAAAGCCCATCTGCCGCATATCAGAAAACCAGGCTACCACATCCTGGTGATTTACCGTGGGGCTGTTGCACAGCGTCAACCAGCCGTCTTCTGCCCAACCGAACAACGGGATATTGTCCTGGTCCGCTTTTAGGTGAGCGGCCACAACAGGGAAAAATGCGTGGGTTATCACGATATCGACGCCCTTGTAATGGCCGAACAGCGCCGCAGCGGTCAGGTCGTGGAGTTTGGACAGGTCAGCCCCGCCGTACCAGTCAATCGGGAGTTTGGCCAGCTCTTCCAGTGTCCAATGATATTCATTATCACTGGCCCGGAACTCATCGACATTGAAATAGGCCCGCATCGCGTTCGTATACACGTTCAAGCTCTTTGCAAAAAAGTCTTTTCGCTGTTGCGGGTCGTTCTGGGCCTGTAAACTGTCGTTCAGAATTTCCTCCGGTCGGATGCTCACACCATAAGCAGGGTTCGCCATTTCATGCACCGCTGGGTCGGTGAAATCTACCGAGCCGTCCCGCACACCATCCGGGGCGCAGCACATAAAAATAAAATACTGTTCGTCGGAAACTGTACCGTCCAGGACCTTCCGACAGTATTTCAATCGCTGACCAAGAAAAGCCTGCTCATTATCGCCTGCTGTGGAAATACCGATCAGCAGTTTATTTGTATAGGCTTTCATAGCTTCCTTGAACAGGTTGTATTGTTTGGGTTGCTTGAAAGCGTGAATTTCATCGCAGATAGCAATGTTCGCATTCAAGGAATCCTGACTGTCTGGGTTTGCGGCTAATGCCCGGATGAAAAAGGAACCGTCCCCAAGATCAGCAGAGAGACTATGTTCGTTGTGGTTGTCTACAATGCGGACGCTTCCGCCGTCTTTGGAATCCTCACCCAGCCGCCGGATGTTGTAGGCTAGGAAATTGTAAGATTCCATCGACTGCATGAGCGCAGCGGACGCAATATACATTTTCGACCCGGAACGCCGGTACAGCAGGGACAGCGCCCAGGCAAGAGAAGCAGCAAAAGAGGTTTTGATATTTTTGCGCGGGATATATATCAATGCTTCATGATACCTGACAATCTTTGTCCCGGCTAGCTTGAAACCAACCAGGTTGTAAATGATGAACTTATGAAAAGGCTCTAGCAGGAACGGCTTACCTCTCAGCGGCTCACCGTCCAGCCGTTCGCCCTGCTGGTGGCACATCGTTTTCTCGATGATGCCGATGCAAAACTCAGGCGCTTTGTAATCCATCCAGTAATCAGGATTTTCCAAATCCCGGAAAAACCGCTCGACCGTCTGTTTCAGTTCGTCGCAGGCAATTTTACGGCCCTCCCGGATGGAGTTGGCGTATTCCAGCACCGCGGGCCAGTTGCGGCCCGGTTTGTTCTCGCGCTTACTCAAGGGATGCCAGCGCCGCCGCAAGTGGCGGCAGCTTCTTATCCTTTCGGTTTTCGTCCCCAGCCACCTTTTTATAGCTGGCCGGGGTCAGGCCCATCTCCCGCCAATACGCCAAGGCGGTTTTATTCAGGTCATCCCATGCCATGAGCAGGGGGTTTTTCCGCGTCACCCCGCTGGCCGTCGGCTCACTGAGCGAGCTAGCCCCCTCAGCGTCAAACTCTGCACGGGTCGCGTCGCGTTGGGCCAGGATACCGGCCAGCGCGTCGATTTGCGGGGCGTATGGTACCGGGTCAGTACCTAAACGCTCTAATTGTTCAGAAATATTCTGAAACCAGGTCTCTTTATCCATTTCTAGCTCCTAAAAGTTCAGTTTTGCCCTAAAAACAAGCAAAAAGGGTCATACCAGTTTCTGACAGCGTGTCAGAATGGGAAAAACCTCACCAGGCCAGATCGGAAGAGC
>NFZD01002841.1_pt1 | contig 19574 bp, 27 predicted proteins | sample 1095381 | NCBI WGS metagenome assembly NFZD01 (sample SAMN03609891, study PRJNA323583) | gut metagenome | isolation source: feces | host: Rattus norvegicus | place: Denmark: Riget | collected 2013 | reverse complement strand
AAAACCGAGGCAAAGCCGTATTATTTTTATATATTATGTACATATATAATATACTATTATACGTATTATTATATATATTATTATACGTATTATAATACGTATTATATACGTACTATAAACGTATTCCTTTACTTACACTAGTATGTGAACTTTTCCAACAAACCCACTAAATTTTTACTACCAAAATTTTCAAAAATTCCCAAGAAAAATGACTTGTGCGGCCGAGTGGTAGTCTCCCGCAACCCAAATAAAAAAAGAGGATTAAATATCCCCATTACAAATCATTGTTAGAATCATGCGGTTAAGATTATCTTTCAAATCTTTATCTAGCTCTTCCCCGAAAGAATCTTTCTTATGGCTATCAGAATTAACCCGCTTCGCCGCACAAGTCTTTTCACTTTCTTCTGGAGTTGAAATTCCTTGTGTTTTTTTATAATTTTCAATAAACTCGCGGATAGAGCAATCAGAACCCTTTTTTGTTTCTTCTGTTGTTTTATTTAGGAAGTTTAGATAATCTTTATAGGCATCATAGCACCATTTGTTGTTATCTTTGGTAATTTTATCGTATACTTCCTTTGATACGTCTGCCATATCAGTAATTTCTCCATAAGGAGCTGTATCTGTAAAAGAAATCTCTGGCCAGCCATGATATTCTTTACTAAGACAAAGGTTAATTTTATGAAAGATTGCGTTTGCTAATCTTTTCTGCGAATAAGGAAGTGTGCAAACATTTACAAGTCCATGTTTATCAGTTAAGACTTCGATATTAATTACTTTATCATCAGATACTAGTAAATGAGCGGAATAGAAATCATCACTGATAGCTAAATCTTTATCTGCGGCCAATGATAAATTTGGGTCTTCAAAGTTAATATAAATACGTGTCATTTTATTACCTCTTTCTATATATAATGTTCTACTAAATCATCAAAGATTTTTAATTGAATGTATACTTACCTCTTTCTAGTAAATTGAATCCAAGAACGATTCTTTGATACGTCCGCAGATTTGATAGATTGGAGAAGGAAGAACTAGAAATAATACTGTTGCAATTAAGCCCCATTCTCCAACAGACATTAGTTTTTCGTGCTGTAAAGATAACCCTACGAAATAAGTAGAGCCGAAAATTAATCCAATACTTGCACATAGCACAGTATAACCACTAGAATCTAAAAAAGTTTTTAAGTGAAAACGTTTTTTCTTCTTCTCAGTTGATTTGTTTTCTACTACCTTCGCGGCCGAGTCATTAGTTTGAGTTGCCGTAGCTACTTTAGCTTTATTAACAGCTCTTGCTGAAGGCTTCGCAGTAGTTGTAACTTTAGTTGTTGTTTCTTTAGTAGTAAATTCTCCGTTTGTCTTTGTTGTTGTTGCCATTCTATTTACCTCCTCTATTACATTCCAAAATCTAATACTTTAGGCGTCCCACACAAAGAGAACCCAATGTTCCCATCGTGAAGGTCGCAGACATCTAATTCTTCTTGTAAATATGCTTTTACATCTTCTAGTTTATCAAAATCATACTCTTCATCGTAGTTACTTCCAGCAGTTTCGTATGGGATACAGCGTTCTACTAATTCGATACCATAGTTAGAAGTAAAGCCATAAATTTGAGCGAAATACATTTTATCACTTTCGCAGATTTCTTCAAATGATAGGCACTCATATTTTGATTGTTTGTTATCATTTTCAGTTGTTTTCGTTAGTTCTTCTAAGACTTCTTCAGCATCTAGAATTTTTTCTAAACCATAATATAGCTTGCTGTTTCTTCCACTAAAATCTGTCGTTCCATTATTTTCATATAGAAAATCGTAATCAAATTCTGGAGAGGATAATTCTAAAATCCTTCTCCCAAATGCAGAATTGATTTTTAACACAATTTCTTCATCAACAAAGAAAGCCATTCTATCAATTCCATTCCCAAGATAATTTTCCATACTACAAACGCGGCGAGCTACTTCGTATAAGAAATCATCATTACTTAAATCTTCTCTTAAGTTGAATTTATTCATTAATTTTTCTTTAATTGTACCTACCATTTTAAAAACTCTCTTTCCTTATTTACATATATATTATATATAATTTTTATAAGAAAATCAAAAAATTATTTTTTCTTTAGGTATGGAGATACTAGTTTAAATACTAAAGATTCTTTAATTTTTCTATACAGTTCACTATTTATACTTAATAGACGAAAAGAGAAGACAATATAAGATAAAATACCAACAGCCTTAATCCACAATGGGCGGAGAAAAATTATTTTCCCCACTCCATAAGCAGATAATAAGATTGATAAAATAACTGGAAGATTTGTAAGAGTGAAATTGATGAAAAAGTTTAAATAGTATCTTTTAATCATAGTTTCTTTATCAGCTATAGAAACTCTTATAAAACCTTTTATTTCTAAATCTTCTAAAATATCGTTTATATTTTTATCTAATACTATGTCTTTTTTTACTCTCATTCATCGTCCCCTCTTTCATCATCTTCTTCGTCTTCTGACTCTCTCTTCCACTCTAGATAAGTTTCATAACACGAAGAACATAGTACATCCCCCTCTTCTGTTTCTCTTAAGTCGTCTATATCATGAACATATTCTCCACAATCTTCACAGAAACCTCCATCATAGTTAGATACGTCCGCCCAAAAAAGGGCATTTTCATCATATAACAATTCCATAAAAGTGTCGCTATATGGATCATAAATAGGGCTTCCTAGGGGAGTGTAATAGATTTTACTGTTATCTATATTATTAACGTCTAAACTGTCAATAATATCATTATTAATATAGAAGAATGGATTTGATAAATCATTGTACATATATTCATCAGTGACCTCTAAAGTAACATTAGCTTCGGTATTACTAACCCAGACTTGAGGCGTTAGACTAAAAATCCAACTATAAATAAAATTAGAAATATTCTCATTCTGATAAGGATAACCTTTATTTACAACAATCGCATTGTTGTCTAAATGTACCCAAGCTCTCCACGTTTTGTTTGAACAAGTGCGGCCGTCCGCAAATACGTATGGAGTTTTTGATTCAAAATACGCAATACAAGTATTTTCAGATAATAAAGCAGAATAACTTCCACGATTATATTCTCCACAATTAATTACTGCAAAACAACTTCTCCAATGATTAGTATTATCACTTGCGGATAGAAAGTCAATTGGGTCAATAGATAGAGTTAAATCTCCTTCTGTAACACAAGCCTGTTTTAGCATAGAATAATCTATTTGGATTTTCTCTAATAGGTCATACGCTCTTTTGTCCGAGTTAAGAGCATCTAGCAATTTTTTAGTAAATTTATATGGTTTTAATCTATCAGGAATTACCTTTCCATTTTTTTGTAAAAACTTATTAAAGATATCGTCTAAAGTTTCTATTTTAATAGAAGCTACTCTCATACTAGCCCAATAATGACGAGTGCAATAGATATTCTCAGAAGTTTTCTCTTTACTGATGCCTTCTTTTACTTTTTCGACATAGGCAGTATACAAATCTTTTATTTCATCTTCTGACAAGATATAAGGATAATATTTTTTTTCTCTTCTCCTATTAAATCGAATGTATTCCTCCCCTTCTTTTAATGCTCTTTCAATATATCTGTCGTAATTATTATGTATAAAAAAAGCTATTAAACGAACTTGAAAAGTATCTTTTATATAAAATGAGAAACCTTCAAATGTTATAGATGTTTCTGGAAGATTTTTAATATATTCTAACATATCTTTTTTATTTCTTTGAACCTTTCCACAAATCATTTGTGTTAATTCTTTAATAGAAGCCATGTAGTTACTGTATCTTTGAACATCTTCTTTATTCTCGCTGTTTTCCATTTTACTATAGGGAAAAGAATAATTGATACGCTTCTTAATTTTAAGTTTATCTCCAAAAATGCTAGTTAATACTTTATTGTTACTTTTTTTAAAGCTTGCTACCTCTAAGATTTTTTGTGCTTGAGTTTTGTTAAAATCTTTTGGGAAAACATCAGTACCTTCTAGATAAGAATAAAAATCCTCTGTTCTGTTTAAATAATTAATCATTTTACCCCACCTTTACTTTATATATATATTATATATTAATTTTAATATAAAATCAATTTATTTTTTTTGAAAACCTATTCAAATAAACTCCCTTCCTGTTTATTACATATATATTATATGTCCTTTTTATTAATTTTGCAAATTACTTCGCGGCCAAAGCATAAAAAAAAGAAGCATAAAATACTTCTCTTTACTATCTAATTCTGGCCTTTGCACTTTGTATTAGTGTATTATAATTAACCTCTAAGATAACATTGGCTTTGATTAGTCTTGCCGCCTGCTCTGCTGAAGAATCTACAAAATTATGTCCTTGATAACGTTCATTAATCGCAGGGCGGTAATAGCCATAAGTATGTTTCCCCGCATTTATTGGGGCAGTAAATGAAATATTAGAACTCATTGATTCAGTTCCCATTTCAAGACTGTCCATTAAAGCTCCTACCATTACTGAAGGAGGAATTAAACGTCCCGATACTATAAACATAGTATTAATGTGTAATCCTTGCTTCGCTAAATCTCCGATGGGAGAGTCCGCTTGAAAAGTCTTATCAACCCCCAACATTTTATCTGAATATGATAATAATAAGTCTTTCGTAGATTCTACCGCGCCCGCGACTTCTCCATGGAGTGCAAATCTTCCAGAGCCATTTGGCTGGTTAAATTGATATGCCCCAAACAATTCAACAATAGCTTCTCCAAAAGGAACATTCCATGATTTTACCAACCCAGGAATAGTATAGGTTCTTTTAATAGTTTTACTACCAGAACTTTTTAGAGCGAAGTTCTTTACCTGGAAATTAAAATATTTCCCTAATACTTTAGCAAGTAAGTCAACAGAAATTTTCTTTTTTGTCGTAATATCAGCTAATTCCCCGACTAGCTGTGGATCTCTTAAGGCGGGGTATTTTTTTCCTAATTCCTCCATAGCTATTGCCGCGGCAGCTTCTCCTATTGCTCCAGCTATCCCCAGAATATTAGCGTTAATACCTATAGAATTTGAAAGTAAATACTTCCTCATTCTTTCTGCCATATAGCTATCTAAGTTTTTAGCATAATCATAAAAGGCTTCTGCTACATTTTCTCTGATATTAGTACTCTCGAGATCCCGGTTCTTTAATATATTTCTAGCCTTTTTCTCTGTATACGATAACTTCGCTATATTATTTGTATTCTCAATCTTATTTAAAAAGTAAACATACAGGTCTTTAGAAAAATTTTCAAAAAGAGAGAAATCTTTTTCCCCAGGTTTAATACTTATTTCTCCTTCTTCTGAGATAATAAAAATTCTAAAGACACTACTCATTTTATATCCTCGTCTTTTTTCAATACTGCTTTTTCTTTTTTCTGAATATGAGCTATTAATTGCTTTATATGGTTGGCGCATTCGTCTTCCAGCATTTGCCGCGTTTTGGATAAATCCTGCAACCATTTGGGCGCTATCTACGGTTAAATCTCCCACATTCGCAGCAACGCTATCCTTTAGTATTGTATCAAAATCAAATATTTGTAACAATTCGTTTGCTGTAAATTTATTATCATTTAGTTGATGGGTTTTTTCATAATATTTTATAAAAGGACTACTTGTACCTTTGGAAGCCAGTTTTAAGACGGGGTTATTAAAAATTACATCAAAATCATTTGCTAACTTTTCAAACATTTGCCCTAAAGGTACGCTAGTATCGAACCCAAGTCTGCGATAGAAATCTTTTTCATTTCCCTCTAACACTCTTTTTAGAGTTGCAAGTCTTTTTTGGGCATTATTATAGTAGCTGTTTTTGGAATCTTTTTTGTAAAGAGAGCCACTCAAATTCCCTTTTGCTAGTCCATCGCTGATGGCTTCTTCGGATAAATAGAGTCCATTCATCATATAATAAGTTTTAGAAAGATCGCTCATATTATCACCTCTATTATAAAGTAAAAAAAAGAGAGAATTACTCAATTCCCTCTTCTTTGTATTCTTCTAAATATTGAGCCATGACATATCCTTTAATGTCAGTATCTTTAATTCTGATATATACCCATTCATCAGATAGAGAACCTTGTAAAAGTTCACAAATATTATCTTTATATAATCCTCCAATGATTGTGCCATTAGGAGTTTGTCTGATATTAACAATAAAAGATGGCTTGCATGACTTCATAAATTTTACCTCTTTGGCTAGTTCCGCGGCCGAGTCATCTTTTTGAATTATGACACGCGACTGTTTAGTATTTGATTTTCCCGTATTAATCTTTACGTTTTTCATATATACCTCCATAAAGACAAAAGGTCTAATAATTAATAATCTATGGAAAAGGCATAAAAGCCTCTGTATTAAAAGTAGGAAAATAAAAAAGAGGGTATAATATTGTATATACAAGATAGACTCTTTAATGGTAACATATAGCTTATTTATTTATATTCTTCAAATCCTTCATAATCACTTTCTGTGCAGTCTACCACCTCGTAGGTTTTAGAAAAAATATCCGGCTTACAAGGATAAAATTCTCCATCGATTCCCTTTATGATAAAATCATTTCTACTGGCTATCACATCCCCTTCAAGGGTATGTATAATGAGTTCTTCGTGTGGGGCGCCTTTTCCAACCCTCCATGCGCTATCTTCTACATTGTAAGAACATTTGTCTCCATAAAATTCTTTTATTCTAGTTGTATTGTCAATCCATTGGATTGCTTCTATCACTACAGGTTTCTTTCTATATTTCGTTCCTTCTTCGCTCCAATTCATCAATTCTCTGTCCCCTCAATTAGCTTTAATTTATTCATTGCCCTCACTCCAATCTATTTTCCTTCACGATGTTCGCAATATGGTATTCTATAGGACCAGTTAATCAAAATTTCTTCGCAATGAGGACATCTCTATCTTGGTAAAACACAATTCTCTATATTCTCCTCTATCGGTCTTTTTATTACTTCTTTGTTCGTATTACTCACCTTCAAGTTCAATCTCATAATACCTTGCATCTATATTTTTATCATTAAATACCATAGCAATCCCACCCTTGCAGCATACACACTACTTCTTCATAAATTTTTTGCCAAGTTAAAGAATTGCTAGGAAGTTGATCAAGTCCAAACCCCCTATAAATCTCTCTTTTTGATTTAGCATCTTCATCTATCCCGTATGTTTCTAAATAATATTGTTCTTTATCTTTCTGATGGATATTAAATAAATTTTTATCTATTTTCTGCGCGGCGATTGAGTTAGTTTTATCCATAACTAAATTATATTCAAGTATATCATGACTTTCATTTCTTAGTTTATTAATTAAATTATCCCTATACTTTACGAATAGTTGAGGGTACTCTTTTATAACCACATTTTTATTTTTCTTATTTTCATAATCAGAATAAATCAAAGGAACATTAGCAATATAAACTTCTACATCATCATTAATAGCTGAATCTATATTCTGCTCTAGAAAATACTCATAATCAATTATGGATAAAGGATATCTTGCAGAATAACTCAAATCTTGTAAAACCAATTCAGCTTTAACCCCTCTTTCTTTTAACTTAGTATATAGACTTGCCGCAGCAGTATCACATTCACTAAATCTATCCCCATACAATAAAACAACTAACATAATATCACCCTTTCTAACACACACTAAAATAAATATTCTCTAAACCGTCAAATTTGCTATATTCAATCACTTTTTTATAAAGCTTTTCCACAAAGAAAAAAGTCGTTTCATAAGTTCCCCACCCATTTGGAGAATTGAATTGTTTATAATACTCTGGACGAGTAGCCATATCCTTAACGCCTTTTTCAAGAATAGGTAACCACTGTGCCGCAGGACGGTCATGCCAAGTATAAAAGCAATCTTTACCAAAAGCATTATCTATCATCTCTTTTACATTGTAAGTTAGATTATCTGTATAATCATAGTAAACTGCATAATCTGTATCAACAAGCCCTTTCCTATATAAAGAAACATCATAGCTCATAGTCTTTCCTCACTTTCTATAATAATTATATCTAATTTTTATATAAAAATCAAAATAAAAAAAAGAGAAAGAATTTCTTCTCTCTCTTATTTTATAGAGAATCGTAACACTCTCCCTTGCACATATTAACTAAATCGGAATGTTTATATCCCTGGGTTTTTGTTTTACAAGTACAAATCCCACAAGAACAATGCACTTTACCTTTATTTAGCTTATGTGGTTTTTCAAGAAGTTTATTGTCTGGACTCTTATAAACTTCAGTCAAAATCTTTTCTTTTCTTTTTTGATGAATGTAGTCTTTATGACGTCTATAAGCTTCATTATGTTTATTTTCCATACAATTCCTCCTTTTGATAGAAATCTATCTTTAAGTGAATATTAAATTCACTCGATTGGATAAAATGGTGGACTTTACAGGACTTGAACCTGTGACAGGCCGCTTATGAGGCGGAAGCTCTAACCAGCTGAGCTAAAAGTCCAGAAGTAAACTACTTGTCTATATGCAATTAAAACTTTCCTATGATGTAGAATTAGAACTCAAACCTAACTCCTCCAACCTTTACCGTGGTTTCCCCAATTAAACTATCTACGATATAAATTGAATAGGGCAACAGTAAAACCTATTCTCGAGTTGGCACATTTTACGTTGCTCATTATAGCCTTCTCTTTTCCTTTCAACAGTCTGCAACGAACCATCGGGACTGTTTTGGGTTGAGAATTATCGGAATTGCACCAATACGAACCTTCTAAGGACTCTCATTTAGTCTTAGATTTTTTACAATGAAAATACTCGGTTCAAAATGCTCACTAACATTCCTTTAGGTACTTATAAATGCTAAAACATAATACCACCAACCAATTTTCATTGAAAAAATTTATTCTCTCAAAGTTAAAAATTATTTGACCTTCGCCATACATGGATTATTTCTTCTAAACTATGTTCAGACACTAGCAACTAAGGGCTGAGATATAATTAGCTAGACCATACCTTCCTTAGTTATAACAAGGCTAGAGAGGAATTGGCTATCCCCTAAGTTTCACCCACTTTTCAGCAATAGTTTTGTCTTTAAATTGAATCTTATATACAATTCCATTCCAATAAGTAACACCGCCTCATCGCCTTGGGCTACTCCAGCTTACGTAAAATCTTATACGGATGTTTCTATCCTTCACGGCAAATGGCTTGTTGGTATTTCCTAGGTTTGAAAAATACTACCACATATCTTTCCTAACTAGGATTCATGTGCCTTTTGAGCACCATCTATTAGACCACGATAATACGTAACTCTTTTAGTTGCGAAATTCCATGCACCACCTTTTGTTATTTAGGAGCGGTCATCCCTTACCTAAAGTATCTCTACAATAGGTTGTTATATCAAAATAAGTATCCCTATTTATCAATAGCAAACTTACAAGGTGTCTTAGCCTCCGTAGTTTAAGAGGTTTCGCACTAAGATAATAATTTTTAACTTTCAAAGAACAAATATTTAATCTAGTTTATCTTTAGGAATATTTCCTTCATCATCCATACAAGACGCTTCACGGAGCCAACGAACAGAACATAATAAAAGACAAATGTTTATCAATAACAGTACACTTGTAAATATATAGAATCCGTTCATTCCTTTCGTTCCTTCGATATAGATAATTTCTTTTTACACATGGCGGGGAGTGAAGGATGCGAACCCTCGAGCCGTTTTCACGACTGACTGATTAGCACTCAGCTGCAATCAACCTCTCTGCCAACTCCCCGTATTGGTGCTGATGACGGGAGTTAAACCAGTATGATGTTTCCATCGAGGGATTTTAAGTCCCTTGCGTCTGCATATTCCGCCACATCAGCTAATTGATAATGGTGTTCCCCGAAGAGAGTCGAACTCTTACGCGTAAAGCACTAGATTCTAAGTCTAGCGTGTCTACCAATTCCACCACGAGAACATAATGGTTGCAGGAGAGGGATTTGAACCCTCGACCTCTTGGTTATGAGCCAAGCGAGATACCAAACTTCTCCATCCTGTAATATAGCGGATAATGAAGAATTTTAATCCTCAAACCAAATAGCTTTATTATTAAATCGTTTTCTATTGATTTATTTCCAGCAATTCAGTCTTTCCGCAAATTGTGAACAATACGTAATTGTTATTTAATAAGGATAATTACTCCTTTGTAATGCATACAACACTAATAATAGAACTATAATCTAAAGAAGTGATAAAAGAAAACCCCTTTTTATTTTTTTCTATGATATCTAAACCGTAATCATGAAAATCAATAGAAGTAATTTGTTTTATTGGCTTGTCTTCTGGAAAGGCATTCATAACGAATTGATAGAAATCAATTCCATTAATTCCCAATCCATAAGGAATATTAGTTCTAATAATAAATTTATTTCCAGATACTTTGGCATCTTTATAAGCCTGTTTAATCATATATTTTTGCATACTCAAGTGTCCTTTCCTTATTTACAATATAATTATATATTTTTTTTAATTACTTTTCAAATTTTCTTTATTGTATTTTCTCCAGAAATCAGAATCGACAATAAATCTGTTCATCTCTTGATAGTGTTTATTACGAATTAGAATCTCCCCTTCATCTAATCTAAATAAATAATTTCTTTCGGACTGTTCATTATCTTTCAGTAACAAGATATACCAATGATAACTTCTATACCAATCCATACCATGCTTACTTATTTGTACTAACTCAAAACGCTTTCCAAATACATCTTTTTGGATTAAGCGATTTAACTTTCTAATTGACCTATTAACTCTTTTATCAGATTTTGTTTTCATTTCCCCACCTCATTTACATATTAAGTATATAATATTTTTAAAAATATTACAAATTCTTAACCGCGCGGCGAAGTCATAAAATAATCACAAAAGAGGAAGTAAAGAGGTAGTTGATAACTACCAATTTACATAGACATCAAGTGTGCCGCTTGCGCAACCACTATCATATACTCGTCCAGCCTTCCCAAAAGGTGTACTTATCACTGTTCCTTTTGGTAAATCGCTAGAAGCTAAACAAATATACCCCTCTCCATCGCAAATGAAACCATTTTCATCTCCATGGCGCCCAGGAATATTTAATCCACCACCAGGCAATACACGTTCACTATACCAAGTCCAGCGATAGCCTCCCCAATACAGTACTCCCATAACCATTAAATCGTTAGGATTGTATGTTCCTCCAGTGTTAGCTGGCGGAGTAGGTTCTGGCTGATATGCAGGTTCTTGGATAACAGGTTCTTGCATAACTGGTTCTACATATTGCGCGGGTTGTAAAGTTTCTTGAATCTGAGGTTCAACTGGCACTCCCTCTACATTCTCTTCTTTTTTTTCTTCCTTTTTAATAATCTTTTTCTTAGTTTTTTCTGGTTGTTTATCTGCTTTTACTACAACTGGCTGATTAGCCATTTGAGCAGAAATAGGATACACAACAGAAAAACTGACTCCTGCTGCAATTAGTACTCCTATAATTCTCTTTCTCATTATTTCTTCCTCCTTCTAGTATTCTTCGGAAACCTCTAAACGCTATAAAGAATTAGAAAATAATTAAAATTCAAATTATTTCCTTTTTGATACAGAAGTATGTATCTATTAATTTTCTTTATAAACAAATTTGAATCAAAGCACAAGTTTTAGCTTATGATTTGATTTATAACATCTTAGCATTACCCAACTCTTACCTCGTGGCGGTGTGTTACTCAAGAGTCTTGCTGAGTGCGGGAGTCGAACCTGCTATCATTAGGATATGAACCTAATATGGTATTCCGTTCCACTCACCCGCAATATAAACTGGCGGGGACAGGAGGTAACGCTCCTCCGTTCTTTGGTTAACAGCCAAGCGTTCTACTTTTGAACTATGTCCCCAAATGGTCAAGGTACTATGAATTGAACATAGATCAAGCCCTTATCAAGAGACCGCTCTGCCATTGAGCTATACCTCGATATATAAATCACTCCATTTATTCCATCACTGGGTTATCCTATGTACCGAAGGCATACAAGAAATATTTTAAGAAAATATTTCTAATCTCAAGCATAAAAGGTAAATAATCAAGGTAAGGTAGGTGAAGAAAGGATATGCCTGAGATTACAAATATTTTCTTTTGTTTATTTGACAAAATTATTATACCAATTTTTTATAATTTTGTCAAAATTTTATAGAGTTACTTTGCTTCTTTATATACCGTTTATCACTAAGCCACATATCACGACTGTGTCGCGCCGGTGGTAGTTTACTCTATAAATCCATGTTAACGGTCAGCCCGAGGGCTTAGTTCTACAACATCTTTTAAAGGAAAGCATCTGAACTAAAAACAGTACAACCTTTTTATATATATAGATATATAAATAAATAAATAAGTTTTCCTTATTTACTTAATAAGTATATCAATTTTTTAAAATAATTTCAAATTTTACTTACTTTACTATTTTAATCTTTATTTTTTTACGATTTGATTGAACTACTATTTTTTCATAAGAATCGTACAATTTTAAGTGATTTTTTATGGCATTGTATTCAGTAGATGATAAAATCAAAACTTCTTTTTTAGAAAAAACATAGTGATAACATGACTCGCGCGGCCGCACTAGTGTCCCAAAAATAGAATAAATTTCTTTTTGTGCAACGTTCGGCTGAAAGTCATCAATTATAAACCCTATTTCAAACAAGCTGTCTAATATCGTTAAACATTAAAACAGTCTTATCATCTAACATTCTATCGTCATGAAAATGACCGCAAAACCATTTTTTATAACTTAAATTATGATGAATCTCATCTAACCATTTCTCAGTAGTTCTATCTTCTACAATATCGTCATGCTTTAAGAACAAATCGACAGGCATTAACTCTTCTCTACAAGTATGAGAAAAGACATAATCAACTTTCCAATCTTCTCTCGATAATATTGCTGATGCAGCTTGACGTCTTATATCTGTCATTTGTTCTTCTGGAAACCAACGAACCTCTTTAGCTCCGTTTTTGATTTCATTTAATCTATAGTTTTTATCAACAGAATATGCCCCGCCTAAAACCACACATTTTTTATTTAAAAAATAATAAATATTTCCATTAATAGCAAAGAATTGGTTACGATAATCTTTGTTAAAATATACTGTGTTTCCAAATTTATAATAAGGCACATATCCTTTTACATAACTTGCTGGAGCCTCATGATTCCCTTGAATAAAGAAGAAAGTAATAGGAAGTTTGGCTAAACGTAATTTAATATCCAAACTTTCTAACGTATCTTCGTATTTCGGGTGTACATATTTTGTTTTGTTAACATAATAATTCAACCCACTATCTCCTAAAACAATTAAAACATCTTGTTTTGTAGTTTTATTTTCTTTACAAAATTTTTCAATAGAGGAAAAATTTCCGTGCTTATCTCCTGTAATATAAATCATTTTTTCCCTTCTTTCTATTCTTAATACGTTTATGACATAATTTTATCACTTCGCCGCCTTGTTATTATATATTTATAATAAAACTTTTTAAAAATAAAATCAAATTTAATATTCATCAGAATATTTTTGTTTGTATTTTTCCTTTCGGTTATACTTCTTTTTATTAGGTATGGCACGCTGAACGGGATTAACTCCATTCCAATCTTTTCTAATAGATTTATATATATCAAAAGTCGATATTTTTGATGCTTTTTTCTTTTTCATTTATATCTCCTTTCAATATATTTATAATATACAATTTTTATTCAGAAATCAATTTTAAAATATCTTCAATTTCTCTATTTAAAATAGCCACAAGTGCTGTAGGTTTAATTGGAAAAAGAGGATATGGGTAGTAAGCATTTTTCCCACGAATTTTAGCCCCATGTTCATCTCGACAATATCTCAACCAATCAGCAAAACTTAAACCTAATACTCGCGCGGCCAAGACACCATAACTGCCCATAAACTTATTTTTTTCAAAGTCTAAAACTTCATAATTAACTTTAATCATATATCCTTCTGGGTGTTCTTCTGCGAAAAAAATCTTTTTATTCATGGAAATACCTACCTTTCTAAACTAAAATTTCCTTTTGTAATTCTTTAATTTCTTTTTCTTCTTCTGTAGATAATACCGAAAGTAAGTTCCAGTTACGCTTTTTAAAAACATTCAAAATTTCATCTTTATTAGGATTATCTTTAATATGATAAATCACTTTATCAAATTTTTTAATTTTTCTATCTTTTTCGCTAACATAATCTTTTTGAATATACTTCTTTACCGTACTTGCAGAGAATCCTACAATTCTTGACACTGCTGCGTAAGTCTTATGTTCTAAATATAATTCGTTCATACGAATAATATCATTTTCAGTAACTTTATTCGCCATAATTTACCTCTTTTCCTAACATCTTATTCTTAACCGCTAAATTATCAACATAATTATTGAATTTATCAGTTGAATGTCCTTTAACTTTTACATATGTAATATTATCATAATTTAAAATATATTTCAAAATTTTTTCCCACAGCTCTCTGTTTTTAACTGGTTCTTTTTTACTATTAACCCAACCATTTTGCTTCCATTTAACGTACCATTTTTGTGTAAGACAATTATAAATATAAGCAGAATCAGTATAAAGTGTTAAAGTATATTTATTTTGACTATCTTTATCTTTAGTATATTCTACAAAAGCTTGTAGTGCTCCTAGAAACGCTTTCATCTCCATAATATTATTAGTTGTATCGAATTCGCATTCACCGCCTGACCCCAAGTAATTTCTAGGGTCAGTTGTATCTTCATAGTAAAGTGTATAAGCGTATCCGCCAACCCAATCACCATTATTACTACAAGCCCCATCACTATAGGCTTTTAATCTAATTTCTTTCATAACCTACCTCTTTTCTTTATATAAATATAATATAATAATTTTAAATTTTTTTCAAATAAAAAAAAGAGAGGATTACCCTCTCATTTCTTCGTTGTCCGCTTCTCTTGCTTCACCGTGATTCACCAAGGCGCGAGTTTCTTCGGAGTTATCTAACATATCTTCCATACGCTCTAACGCCTCATCAACCCATTCTTTAAATGTATTAAAAGGAACCACTTGTACCCAAGGAAATCTCTTTAATGCTTGGTCGTAAACAGAACGCAATTTTAAAGTTCCTGTTCCTGTTCCTAATTCGGCTTGCGCGCAAGTTACTGCGTATAATAGCCATTCTTTAATGTTTTTAATTTTTTCTGACTTTGGCTTAGAGAACCATTGATAAGTACCAATACCAATGGCTGCTCCAACGCAAGCAGAACAAATCAATAACATCCAGTTATCAATTAAAAACTGCATTTTATCTCTCCTTTATAATATTAAATTTATATTATATTTATTCTTATAGAAAATCAATTATTTGAAAATACTTAAAATCTTTTCAAAGAAATTAATTAATAGTGAAAGTAATTTATTAACTAAACCACCATTGATAGGTTCATTATCCTCTGGTTTAATCTCTGGCTTTTCTTCCGGTTTGACTTCTGGTTTATCTCCATTTTTAGCTTCTTCTAAAAATTCCATAATCATATCTACATATCGATCCCATCCAAGATCTAATGTTTTATGAGGGCAATATTTATTAGCAAAATCTTGATGTTTTTTGATCGTCTCTTTATCCCAACCATTTTGATACATTAATTCTGCGACTAAGATTGCGCCATTACGTTCAGCCATTTCAAACTTATCAGAATTAACTCCATCCATATCTCGGCAGATTTCTAAGTTAATTCCATTCTTAGATTTCCATCCACTGCTATAATCGCCTGCAGCCCAGCAGTTACGATTTAATGGCAAGTTCTGGATAATTGTACTTTCATCAACAGAAAAATGCCAAGATTTTTGTTCTTTAGAGTTAGCCATAGATTTACTTAATATTTCTGCACTTGGGTTTCCATTAGTTCCAGAGTTATGAGTAATAGTAAATGCCTTATTTATTAAGAAAGGGCATTTATATGGCATTAAATCTTTAGGAATGATATTGGTAACTAATTTAATTCCATACTTTTTAAACAAATGAGATTTTGGCTCAAATATCTCAAATGGAGTATCTGGTTTCTCTAAGAAGTTATCATCATTAGGGTCGTCAGAGAACTCTGGTTTTGGTTTTTCTGGCTTTGGCTGCGGTTTTGGCTCTTCAGGCTTTGGTTGAGAAGTTCCTTCTCCTCCATATGGTCCAAAAGTAGCCCACTGGTCATCACTTCCTTCTGCAGGGCGAGCTTCTGTCGCAGAAACGGCAGCGTAACATCTAGCATTCCCCACAACAGGATCCAGCCAAGAAATATATCTATGCCCATTTCCTACATATTTTTCAGTATAATCCTGCTCTTCTCCTTTTACAAATTGCCCAACTCTAGAGCCAGTAGGACTATCTTTATGGATAATAATAGGAATAGTATTTCTAAAATAAGCTCTACCTTTTTCTGGAACTAGTTTATTTTTTTCCTCGTTATTTCCACCTGGCTGCGGTTGGGGTTGTGGCTGAGGTGCTGGTGTAGGAACAACATCAAAAGTTGCCCACGTATCCACTCCACGTTGTTCAGAACCGCTGACTGCGGCGAATAGACGAGCTCCCCCTTCATTCCATGAGATATAACGATGTCCATTACCAACCCATTTAGCATTATACTGTACTTTATTGCCTGTATTAAAACGCTTTCCTGTATCTTGTCCAGTAGGAGAACCACTTCTTACAACAATTTTATCTCGTGTGAAAGTTGCAACCCCATCTTCTTTTACTAATTGACTATCATTATACGACACTACTAAGCATTTTGGTCTTAGATAACCGTAAATTTGTCCTTGATAAGACAAAGGATATAAAACTGCTTTAGGGTTATTACAACAGTTTTGAGTAAATGCTTGTCCGTCTTTCCAAATAAAGATATGTCCATAACGAGGATCGCCACCCGCGGAGACAACAATATCCCCATTTTGTGGGTTTGATACAACGTTACATACATTTAAAATTCCATTACTATTTCTATTACGCCAATAGTCAATAGCATTACCATAAGCTTTTAGTCCATATCCTAGATAATTAAGATATGTTTTGATTAGAGAAACACATTGGCCGCCAAGTGGATAGTCCCACTGAACAATACCTGATGTATTCTCTAATCCATAAGTATTCCAAGACTTACCTGCGGCATAGTTATAAAAATCATCAAATTTAGACATAATCTATACCTCCTTTTAACTATTATCCTTTAATAATTTCGTTATATTGTTCTTGAGTAATTTTACCTGCTTTTAATAAATTATCAATACGTTGTTTATTCCATAATTCTGGGTAATATTTTTTTGCTAATTCAAATGCATTCATTATAGTACCTCCTATAATTCTACATTGGACATGATAGCTAAATAATCAATGTCCGCGCTATTTTGGTCAACCTGTTCACTAAGTCCAGCTTGTTCCAGGATAACTTCAACAACATCTCCAAATACGGCAGGGACATCTACCGATTCTGCACTCATTACCTGTTTTCCGTCCTCATCTAACACAGGAGCACCAAATTCATCTAACATTGGTTTCTCCACTGTTTTTTGAGTAGCTGGAATGATTTCCATTCCATATGTTTTTCTCAAAGTAGGATTTAGACGAGTAAAACCAGTAGCAATTTGAGTAACACGTCCTTTCTCATCTGATAAAGTTAATATTTTTGTTAATGACTTATCAGAAAAGGTTTTAAAAATTTGTTCTAATGAAAGTTCTGTTTTAATTTGAATGATACATAACCCTGGAGTGATATTAAATCCATTGGAAATCACTTCATAAGTAGTACCATCTACTAGTTTTAAATGTTCCATTTTCGTCTCCTTCGCGCTGCGCGGCGCGGAATTTCAAATAATCGAGTACAATAAGTTGTAATTATTGTACTCGCTCTATGTTTATGTGAGATTTTTTACTGTTTTTTATAATGCTTTATTATGATATTCTTCGCCACATATTAACGGCTATATGTGGTTGAATTGTTGTTGGTTGTGAACCATCTGACTGTAATATTAAAGTTGAGTGACTTATTCGTCCAGGCGAAATACCAGTACTAGGAGAACCATGACGGAAACCAAATCTATAATCATAGTCTTTAACTGGATCTACTGGCCGATACCCCAAAGCACCTATATCGCTATCATATGCCCCAATTAATGCTCTTAAAGGCTGGGTAAATTTCCCTCCATGTTCCATATTGACGAAATTTTTTTGAACCTCTCCATCATTATAATAACCGGCTCCTACTAATGTAAGACCTTGAGCGAAAGGAAGCCAGGTTCCTCCCAAATAACTAGAAGGGCTCAGGTCGTTTGTAGTAATATAAATTGCTCCAACAGGATAAAGAATATCCAGCAAGTCTTTATCTAATACTAGATTCTTTTGAGATGATTTTGATTTTACTTTAAGCACACAAAATCACCTCCTTTTTGTCTAAGCTGTTCTTTTCCAAACTTTGATAACAAGGTAGGGTGATAAGTTGTTGTGTGGAACCCCCCCCCCGTATTTTCAATCCAATCAAAGTCATAAGGGTTAATATTAGTTGTACTACTTCCTTGGATAGCAGCACCACCAGCTCCATTCCATTGTGTAGCAAACCTTGTAATTAGACTATGACGATGACTCGGCATTTCATCAATAATCAGCTTGTGCGTTTTTTCTCCTCCGGTCTTCTCTACTTCATTAAAATCACCATCATTAGCGTCATAACCTACAAGACATTTACCTGGAGCAACAAGAGTCCATGTTCCTCCAAGAGTTGTCTGAGGATTTGCGGCCGAAGTGGTTAAATACAGTGATCCGACTGGATACAGAATATTCAAAATATCTTTGTCTAACATTAATTTTTTTGATGTACTTTTTGATTTTACTGTTAGCATTTCTCTCTCCTCTATTGAGAGAAATTTATTAAGCTGTCCTTTTATAGATTTTTACAACAAAGTATGGTTGAAGATTGTTATGGTACTGTCCACTACCTTGAGGAGCAGTATTTTTTGACCCATATTGATTAGCTCCGCTGATTAAAGTATAATATGCCTTAGTTCCAAAATTATCAGAATATCCAGATATATAATGAGTATGCTCAGGCATTTCATCAATAGTCAGCTTGTGCGTTTCCACACATTCACTACAAAGTATGGTTGAAGATTGTTATGAGGTTTGCTTCCGCCAGTTCGACTAACGGCATTATGTGAGTCAAACTGCCAAAAGGGCGAATTCGTTGTGACAATACTACGATAATTTCCAGCGTCTCCTCCCCACTTGATTGCTACATTTGGATTGTGAGTATGTTCAGGCATTTCATCAATAATCAGCTTGTGCGTTTGTATATGTAACAAACAAAATATGGTTGTATACTTGAATGAGGGGTATTTTTTCCAACGCGTATAAGTCCAGCATCATGAGAGCCAGCTCCGGCTCTACAAAGTGCCATACTCCAAAACGGGCCATTGTTACCACCAACTCCAGTTTGTATTCTAAAATCACCTTGGGGATTGTTATCAGCACTGAGGGTAGTTCCAGATACCTGGATGCCATGTTGATGACTCGGCATTTCATCAATAGTCAGCTTGTG
>NFZD01005653.1_pt1 | contig 19628 bp, 33 predicted proteins | sample 1095381 | NCBI WGS metagenome assembly NFZD01 (sample SAMN03609891, study PRJNA323583) | gut metagenome | isolation source: feces | host: Rattus norvegicus | place: Denmark: Riget | collected 2013 | reverse complement strand
AAATTATTTTAAAGATTTATTAACAAAAATTTTGATTTTATTATTTTTTTTTATATCTTTGCAATAGTTAATAATTTTAATATAATAAATGATTCAAGTTAACAATTCTTTAGAAAGAGCTATAACAGTTTATTGCAAGGCAAATGGAATTGATGATATTGATACTTTTGCAAACAACTGCATGAGGCAAGGTTTCAACATTGTCAAATATGGGATTTCCCCCAAGGATAATATAGAGAGGGAAGACAAGGGAATTGTTGATGTTAATACTTTTAATTCTTATGAACCTACAAGAGAAGAAAAAATTGAACGAGAACATGAGGAAAGTAGCGAACTATGTGGCGAACAAATGCTTGGACGACAAGAAGGAAACAAGAGACGAGCTATTGAGGATACTCAAGTTAAAGAAGTGAAAAAAGCTGTAAGGGTAAGAAAGGTAAAAGTTATCAAGAAAGATGGTTGAAGTTAACAAGAAATCGAAAATCCATATACATTGGAAGGTTTCACCATATGACTACTCCAAGGAGAAGCTCAACTCCATGATTGCCAAGGCAAGTGCCAAGTATGGGATAACGAAAGACAAAATAAAAGTCATACCCCAATTTATTATGAGCGAGAGTGGAGAAGGTGATATTGCCACGGCTACGGATATAATACAGAATATACAAGACCCTCAATTCCAATTGAAATTATTCCAAGACTACTTGGATATCAACAAGGTTGAGGATTATGATTTTGAACTGATAAGAAAAATAGACTCTGAGATAAATGCGCAGATTGACTACCAAGTTTATGACAAGTATAGGAGATATTCCATCAAGTGGATACGATGGGATAATTTTCTCTCATATGGAAGTGGCAACTATTTTGACTTTACAAGTATTAAGGGCTTGGTTTTGCTGAGCGGTGAGCCAGCAAATCAGAGCGGCAAGACGACATTCGCGATAGACCTACTCCATTTTCTGCTGTTCGGTAACACAAACAGATTCAAGACTCAAGATAAGTTGTTTAACAAGCATCTTGGAGAAGCTACGAATGTTGTCGTTGAAGGATGTATCAATGTTGACGGTGTTGACTATATAATCAAGAGAACACTATCAAGACCATCCCTCTCCAAAAGAACCGCAAAGAGCAAGACGACCCAAAAGGTTGAATATTACAAAGTTGTCGGTGGCAATAAGGAGGAACTTGAGGATTACGCTGATAACCAACAAGAGGAGAATTCGGTTCAAACCAACAAGGTTATCAAGGAGGCCATTGGAAGGGAAAGTGACTTCGACCTTATTATGACAGTCACAGAGTCTACACTTGATGAGCTTATTGAGAAGAAGGAGGCTGAAAGGGGAAGGCTCTTGTCAAGATGGATTGGGTTGTTACCAATTGAGGAAAAGGATGTTATTGCCAGAAACAAGTTCAATTCAGAGGTAAAACCAAGACTCGCGTCAAATCAATACTCGGAAGAGGTATTAAGGCAAGAGATTGGCGCTTTTGAGATAAGTTTGAAGACATTGAAGGAAGATAACCAGAAATATGCATCTTCCAATAAAAAGCTTGAAAAGGAAATAACCAACTTGGAAGCCAATAAGGCTGCTTTATTGTTGTCAAAAAGAAATATTGACGAGAGCCTTCTGAAAATTGATATTACAACCCTAAACACGACAATCGAAAGAAATGTCAATGAGGGAAAGAAAAAGGCCAACGAGATAGAATCAATCAATGGAGAGCTCAAGGAAATAGGTGATGTTGATTTTTCCGTTGAGGAATACGAGAAACTTTCCCAAGAACGCTCAAAGATGATTAGCGACATGGCGGTGCTGAGGGAAAGGTACAAGACAATTGAGCATAATATCACCCATCTCAAATCAAGCGAGATTTGTCCGACATGCCATAGGAAACTTGACAACGTGGACAATTCTGAGAGAATAGGGGAACTTGAGAAGGAGCTGCAAGATATAACCAATCAAGGAAAGGTCCTCAGAGCTCAGGAAACCACCCTACAATCGACGATTGAGTCTCTCATGAACAATCGTACCCTCTATGATAAAAAGAGCCAACTGACGGTAAAGAAGGCTGCCCTTGAGGTTAATGTCGAGAGGCTGAGGAATGAGTATAAGGATAATATTTCCCTCAAGAAGGAATATATCAAGAACAGTGAGGCTATCGACAAGAACAATGAGATAGACATGCAGATTAGGAACACTGACGCCTTCATAAGGGACAAGAGGAACACAAGGGAGACAAACTCCGCCTATATTGCGAAGAACGAGTCTGACATCAATTTCCAACAAGAGCAGATTAATATAAGAAAGAACTTGATAGAGAAGATTAGGGAAGAGGAAAAGCTTGTCAAGAATTGGAAAATATACATTGAGCTTGTGGGAAAGAACGGTATCACGAAGATGGTGTTAAGGAAGACACTTCCAATAATCAACGCGAGATTGGCACAGCTGTTAGGTGATATATGTGACTTTGATGTTGAAGTTGGAATCAATCTCAAGAACGAGGTTATGTTTTATCTTATAAAGGACGGTGTATATTCCGACTTATACAGTGGCAGCGGATTTGAGAGAACGGCAGCTGCACTTGCTTTAAGAGCTGTACTTGCTGACATGTCAACCATACCACGTTGTTCTGGAATTGTCCTCGATGAGGTCCTTGGCCGTGTTGCCAAGGAAAACTACGATAATATCAAGCACTTGATGGAGAAGATATTGAACAGTTATGACTTTATCATCAACATCACGCACCTTGATGACTTCAAGGACTTCTGTGACTACCATATCACAGTATCCAAGGAAAATAATGTTTCAAGAATCAGCTTGAAATAAGAATAGAATGTTTCACAATTAAAATGAGTGATTATGCAAATGATTTTACAGATTCTTTAAGGACATACTATAAGGACTTGAAAAAGAGGAAGCCCATTACAAGGGAGAAGGAAAGAAGGCTTCTCATGAAATGTAAGAAGGGGAACCTCAAGGCAAGAAACGAGCTGTTGGAGGCGAATTTGAGGTTTGTCTTTGATACGGCGAAGAAATACAGCGGACATGGGGTCTCGATGCCAGATTTGGTGTCTGAAGGCAACATGGGACTCATGAGGGCCGTTGAGAAGTTCGATATTGACAGGGATGTCAAGTTCATTTCCTATGCCGTATGGTGGATAAGGCAAGCGATGATTGACGCAATCAAGAAGAGCAACAAGATGACGTTTGTCGAGATTGAGAGGGGAAGCAATAATGACATCTACCTTGAAGGAAGCATCTACGACGAGGAGGATGACATTGAGCTTGTGGATGAGAGTGGTTCCCTTACCATGTGCAAGACTTACACCGATGAGGAGGATATACAACATAGGGAGGCTTCAGAATATCATAAGTCAATACTTGGCAATGCCATACAAGCCCTCAACAATAGGGAGAGGGATATCATCGAAAGCTATTATGGCATCAATGGCAATGTCGAGCACACATTGGCGTCAATAGGGAAGAAATACCATCTTAGCTGTGAGAGGGTAAGGCAGATTAAGCTGAGGGCAATGTCCAAACTCCAAGCAAGCATATCATACAAGGAAAACGTGGAAGAGATTTTTGCATAACCGACTATTTATAGAATATAATAAATTCAATAGAATAAAGCATAATAATGGCAAAGGAAAAGACAAAGGCCAAGGCAACGGATACCAAGAAGAGGGCAAAGAAGCCAAGCGCTACAGAAATGGCCAAGGAAGAGGTAATGGAGGTTACTGAAGTCCAAGAAGTTGAGGCAGAGAAGGTTGAAGAGGAAACTAAGACTGAAGAAATGGAGACCGTGTCGGTTTCTCATACGGAGGCAAGTGAGCCTATCATGGAAGAGGCTGTTTCTAATGAAGAGGAAACAGAGAAAGGCGCTCCAATTGTATCTCAAGAGGAAATTGAGTCAGTTGTTGACGAGAGCAAGGGGATTGTGGAGCAAGACTATAAGAAAATAAGTGGCAAGCGTGCCTCAAGCAACATCGATTTGATGTTTGGGTTCACGTGGAACGGACAAGCGATGGATTAATGACCATGAGTGAAATGTCAATTACAAAGAAAATGCTTGACACCTTGAGGCAAGGAAAGGTTGAGCAAGCAAGGAAAGCAGCACAGACCTTTGTCAAGGAGGATGTTGAGAAAGATAATTTCTTGACAAGGGCGAGAATCCTCATGGAGGAGGCTGTCGATAAAAAAAAAATCTTGAGGGAAGAGGAAACTGACGACAATCATCAGAACAGATATGTCATCAAGCAAGACACACCACAATTCGGTGATGTGAGGACATCGCAAGAGGAAATGCTTAGGAAAACAATTGGGGAGAATATCACACTTGAGAGGAACGCGCTTGTATATTATCCCAATTCGGACGATATGACGCTTAACGGAAAGATTAACACGTTAAACCTTTCTTTCCAATTCAGATACAATGACCCAAGCGGTGACGGATGCTACATCTGGACTGACGCCATGCAGCTCACTGAGACAAACGCGAGGACACTTGGGAAGATTAGGGACGCTTTCGGAAATTGGAAGGACTCTATCACACAAGACGGAGACCTTATGATTAAGCTGAAAAAAGCTGCGATGAGTGACTAATAAATTAGCAAATTGTTATGGAAGAAAAGAAAACATGTTGGTTTTTAGAAATTTCTCAGCAATTAGACACTGATATTGTTTATAATATAACTTGGAGCGAAAACACGGACGTGGCTTTTTTGGATGTTTTGTATGATGCAGAAAACCGATGCATAACACAAAATTTCTTCAAGAACGGCTACATTGTGATGACACCATCTTATGGGAAAGGCTATAGAACTCATTGGTCTTTATTCCGCAATAAGATAAATTCATTGGAAGCATGCAAGAAATGTTGCCGTTCAGCATTCTATTCCAAATATGATTGCGATTCAATCAAGCTTTATCAAGCATGTAAGAAATATTTGAAAGAACAAGGAGAAGCAAATTAATGTTTCCCCTTTTTTTATTTCTATGAATAAACTATTTATAATAAAATAACGATTTTGCGATGATAACAAGTGCGAGGATAAATGAGATTTTGAACGAGGAGATAACAAAGAGCGAGGTGGAGTCTATAGCTTCACGAGAGGTGTCGTCGTCATATAACTCAAAGGAATTCGAGAGGGCTGTGAAAAAGGTTACGGCAGATGTCATCGAGAATCTCTTCCGCACGTTATGGAACCGCAGCAGTTCATGGAAGGGAGGGATAAGCCGATGAAGAGGATACACTTGACAGAAGACAAATTCAATATGGTCCTCAAAGAAGCCACAGAATTGCCTTTTCAGACGTTTTATGAGCAAACCCTACAGTTTATCAAGGACCTCCTAAATAAGCCGATAGAAGCAAAGCCAAGTGCCTTATTGACGAAATTTGGACTTGATAACGGAACCCTTAGAAAGAAACTCTATGATTTTGGTGTTATTGGCAAGAAGGAAGACATCCGTGAGCCGTATGATGAGACGGAAGGGAAACAGTCATCAAGATATTATGTCTCATACAAGGTTCCAAGGGTAAATTTTAAGGACAAGCTAAGAAGATTATACAACTCATTGGAAAATGTCAATGAGTCATACCATACACCACAAGGCTTGATGCTTCATGATAACGCATTGGGGAATGATGTGACAGAGAGGGGAAAATTGACATGATGCTCAATTCTCCACTGACAATGGGCGTTGTCTCGGATGAGAGAGCCCCATCATATGTGAAGCAAGCCGCGGACATCTATAACAAGAAGATAAAGCCCAAGAACAAGTTTAGGGAAGAAATTGAAAGAGGAAGATATCTTGTGACTTTTGCCATAATGCGTGATGGCTATAATGCGACAAAAGTGGGAACCTTTTCCACGGATGACTTCATGGAAGCGATGGAGGCATCAAATGATTTCCATTATGAGCATAGGGGAGAGAGAGTGATGGTAACTATATTTGATAATCAAGACCAAGTATTTCTGCCTTCAATCAGATAAAATAGATAAAAAAATAATCACAATAATACATAATAAAGAAAATGAATAAGAATAACAAACCGATACAGCTTTCAGAGAATGACCTTCATTTCCTCGTTGAAAGCGCTGTTAAAACGTATCTCAAGGAGAATGGTATGGACGAAAGCCTATGGGGCGGTCTCAGTTCATTAGGACAGAAATTCGGCAACGGTGCAAAGAGAGGCATTGGTAATGCTGAAAATAAGATGAACAGCATGTATAACTCAGCCAAAAATGCCGTAGGCAATATGGCAACTAAGGCTAGCAACGCCATGGGTAATGCCTATAACAATGCGGCTACCAAGGTTGGTAACGCTTATAACCAAGGCAAGAATGTCTACATGGCAGGCTCTGCAAACGCCGATGCGCAAAAGGCCATCAAGAACGCAGCAAGCGCATTGAATGCACTTCTTCAAGCCGACAACAAGCTCGTGCAGATTGGCCAACCAAGTGTCATAGGCAATGGCCGTCAGAAACAGCAGATTATGCAGCTTTCCAAGAGCCTTGGCAGCATAGGCGGAAGGTTTCAAGCAAACAAGTCTGCATGGTCAAGATAACTATCCGAAAATAAACTCCATAGTTTTGGATAAAAACGATTTTTTAGGCACGTTCTTGTTCTTTTTGAATGAGAACGTGTCTTTCTTTATCTCAATGTTCAACCCATATTTCTCATTGAGCTCGTTCATCATTTTCTTAAAGGCGTTCCCATGATGGTTCTTAGTGTCAATGCCATTGTACATGACATAATAATGGATTATCTCATGGGTCATAATGTCAATGAAATCCTTTTCATCAAAATCATAGTAATCTGTCATTAAGATGGTTGGATTAGATATTGGATGCTTCTTGTGCCTTCCGCAATTCTTGTAGTATGAAAAACAACCGAAAAGATATTTTTTATGCATAACTGCAAACTTTGGGGTGGGAAGCTTGCAGTCACCAAAATACTTGACCTTGCATTCGTGGTACATTCTCGGCATGTTGTTCAAATCTGCTATCATAGTCTCAATTCTTTTATTTTATAATGCAATTATACTGAAAAAACTTGGAATAGCCAAGGAAAAACATATTTATTTTGGAAATAAAAAACTATTTATATATAAATAAAATCAAGCATTTATAATGAAGAGAATAGTTAGGCTTACTGAAAGTGAGCTTCATAAGATTATAGAGAATACCGTCAAGAGAATCATCAAGGAGGATGGCGAGATTGGCGGTGGCGGCGCTACCAACTGTGTCGGAATCAATGTGGGCGGCGCCATGGGGCAAGCCAAGAACCATATCGACGCGGCTCCGTTCGCAAACAAGCCGTTGAAGCAGAAGCACAACTTGGGAAGTCCGACCACAAAGAAGACAAACGGCATTGACATGACGGATACGTTGGATAGAACCCCTGGTTTCTCTGTGCGTGGCCGTGTCGGCGGAAAGAAAAGCAAGTAAGTCCAATGGATACATACAAGACAAACCAAGAAGTCATGAACTCGGTGATGGAGATTAACGAGAGGCTTCAGACCGAGGAGGATGGCGAGGAGAGGACAAGGCTCTTATTCGAACAGATGCTGAGAGGAATACAATATTCTCCAATATAATATAGAAAAAAAAACGAATTAAATAAACACTTAAAGATGATTACAACTATTAACGTAGGCGAACTGAGAAGAGTTATCAAGGAAAGCCAAAATGAGTTCAAACCGCTTGTTTTTGGAAGTGATGAGTCAAAGAAAATCAACGACAAGGCCTATGCTGACATCAAGAGGGAAACCGACAAGTACGACGGAGGGCTCTCAAGTCAAGGCAAGAAGAAGTTGGGCGGAGGGATTGCGTCGACCGACAATAGGGGGATGCACGACCTCGAATATGACAACATCAACAAGCCGTTCAAGGACAAGGTGAAGTCACAGATAAAGGGCTACACGTCCAAGGACGCGGAGGACAAGCACAAGAACGACGAGTTCGGAAACGCTACATTTGACAACCAAGGCAACATCTACAACGCAGCCAAGGCACACGCGGACGCGGTAAAGCAAGGAAAGGACACCGCAGCAGAGATTGGCCTCACAGGCCGAGAGCTTAATAAACAAGATATTGAAAAAGAAAAAGAGACAATGGGAGAATCCAAGCAGATTCAAATGCTCTCCTTCAAGAAGGAGAAGTTCATATCGGAAGGACATATGATGACGTTGATACCTGATGAGTACAAGAAGGTGGGCAATAGGTTCATCATGCGAGACAAAGCTGACAACCAATACCTCGTGGAATGGACGGACAAGGAGCCTAATGTAAAGAAGAAGCTCAACATGACGCTCGTCAACGAGGAGAAGGAGAGAATCAAGCAGCTTTGGGGATACAAGAGCGCAGAGACGCAGACAAGGACAGACTCAAGCTTCAGACTCCAAGAGGACAAGGGATTCTCAGATATGGTGAACAAGGCTAGAAAGCTGATGAAATAAGATTTGACGCAAGGTTAATAGAACAGTGAAAGCTAACGATATTCATATAAACCTAAATCCAAGTAGTAGTCAAGAGCCGAAGGTTTCAGTCGTTGCGAAGACAGTCGAGAATGTTGTGGAGACAGTTGCGAACTCATCTTGGCAACGAATCGCAAAAGTATATTTAGTATTGTTGTGCTTTCTATCTACGATATTAGGAGGCTTCTTCGCATACAATGTTGTAAGCGACAAGGAAGCGGTACACCAAGCAGCCATGAAGATGGCGAAGGACGAGAAGGAGGAAGGAATAAGGGACTTCGTGATTACACCGAAGATACAGAAGAACTTGGACGCCATACTCTATACGCTCAACGCAGACAGGGCATACCTCATAGAGTTCCATAACGGAAAGAAGAACGCTACTGGTCTTCCCTTTCGTTACATGGACATCTCCTACGAGGTGATAAACGTCGAGACTAAGGCCACGAAGGTTGGTATACAGTACCAAAACATACCGACAACGCTTCATAAGTTCCCATACTACCTACAGCAGCATAGAATGTATATAGGAACAGTGGAGGACTTCAAGAAGATTGACACGGACTTGGCAATACAGATGGAGGGCAATTTCGCAAGGTATTTCGCCATGATAACACTCAACAGTGACGGTACGCCGTTGGGATACTTGGGCGTGACATGGTGCAATATGGAGGATATTCCAGATAAAGCGACAATCAAGAACAAGCTCCTTACCTATGATAGGGTATTCTCGCCGCTTCTTGACTTACGCATACAGACGCAAGGAGAATGACAAGACAGATTCATGATTTTTTGGAGAAGCTTTATGACAAGTTTTCCCCATGGCTCATAATAGGGCTCATAATAACAATAATCGCGATGGGCATATGCTCGAACCACGCGATAGACGAGAAGCAAGATAGGATAGACGAGTTCGAGTATATCGACACGCTTGACACTTATCATCAATACTATTATGAGAAGAAGTACAAGGAATTGAAGAAGACCAACAAGGAACTCTATGACTCCTTGAAGGCATACAAGGACAAAATAAACTACATAGTGCAGTTCACACATGAGAAGGACTATGAGAGCGGCATTGTCCAAGTCAAGCCGAATGACATATCCAAGGACACTATCATGACGCCAAGGACGTTCGAGTATGAGAGCGAGCCTAACGACACGTTCCAATACAACTTGAAGATAAATTCTCTGACAGAGCCCAATTGGTATTCAATAAAGGCTCACATGAGAAACAAGTTCACCATTGTCAACAAGGAGGAAGGTGGAATGAACCACGTCACGATAGATACGGAGAACGGAGGGAAGATAACCAACCCCACAATCTACAAGAAACAAGAGAAAAGGAAGTTTTTGGATAGGGTTTCAATCGGTCCTTCAGTCACCTACGGATATGATATGATTAACCATCAATGGGGACTCATGATAGGAGCTTCAGTGACAATAAATCTAAGGAAATAAGGAATAAATGCTCAGCTTTTCTATTGAAAGTTGGGCATTTTTCTTTTATATTTTAATTAGAAGACTACTTATAAAGAAAATAAAGCGCTATTTTAATTAAATAAGAAAGTTATGACCTTACTTTTACTTCAAATAAAGGTATTCCTCTTCATAATGGCGATATTCGTCGTTTTAAGCGGAATCATCCATACAATCACCATTTTCAGACTCAAGAGAGGAAAATTGGTCTCATCCGAGCAGTCATTAGTACTATTCGGAGCCTCAATCGCATATATACTAACAATGCTAATCTGTGGATTTTAACCGATGAAGAGCTTACAAGAGAGAATGACAGCCATGACGCCGTATTTTAGGGGTATAGAGATGTATAATGAGGCACTTATGGTAAAGATGGTATACCCCAACAAGTGGAAGGCGTTTCCAAGTGAGGACGGAAGGATAAAGACAACGCCGTCTGACACTGACCCAACACTTACATACTACTACGCGAGTTCCAAGGACACCACGTATGACGAGATGTTTGACCTAATCGAGCAGACGATAAAGGTGAACCAAGATATTATCCTTAAATTGGAGCTCCTCAAGTCCAAGGTAAACGAGCTCAAGGAACTGTTCCAAGCAACCGAGTATGACGATTTGACACGCTTGAAGTTTATTATAGAAAAGGAAGAAGCGAAGAAGCCTAAGAGGAAATACAATAGGAAGAAGAAAGAGGTTGCAAATGAGACAGTTACAGTAGAATCCACTGATATAATCGAAGAAAAGAAAGAGGAGGAAATGAGAAATGATGAGTAGTTGGGCGATAATATTCATATTTTCGATATTGTCATATGCGATTTCAAATCATTTCGTATATGCCCATGGCCCCATGCACCTATATGACAAGATAAGGGATACCGCTGAGAGAATACACCCCAACTTGGGAGAGCTCTTCGCTTGTATGATATGCTTCCCCACATGGGTGGGGTTTGTGTTAAGCGCGGCAAATTCACTTTTTATTCCAAATGTTTCATTAACCCCAATGACGCTGCTCCTCAACGGACTTGCCCCATGGTGGATAATAATGGTATTGGATGGCTTCTTTGCCTCTGGCATCGTTTGGCTCATCAATACCATCCAAGAAACGTTTGAAAGGAGCAACACCAATGAATAGAGAAACACATATGGAACTCCGTACCCTTGAAAGTGAGAAGCGTATGGATAAGTTGGCACTGATGGGATACCAACATGGCATTGCGGAACAACTGAACGGAAGCATGGGCAGAGACATGATGGATGTCCTTGAGGGGAAGAAACAAGTGAAACTTTCCTTATGGGAGAGAATAAAACACAAGATGGATAATCTGCTATGGCATTTCAGCTTGGGGCAATGAACATATTTGAGCTTGGGCAGATGGTAATTGGGAAACTGAAGGAATGTGGGGTCAAGAAACCTTCAGAACTCACCATACGTGTCGGAAAAGAGGAATTTGGAAAAATTGACGAGGACTTGTACTATAGAAACAGAAATAAGGATAAGGGGGAATTTATTCCCTCAGAAGGCGAAATTGTGATTAATTTCGATAATTTGAGAATTGTGATTGAAGAAACCGAGAATTAAATGTTTTTCTTTTTTTTTTTATGATAATGCATATTTCATTGAAAACCAATAACTTATGAAATATTAATAATGTTTTATGGTTGTATGGATTTTTCAAAAAAGTAGTTATCAAATATTAAATATTTGATAACTAATGAGAAACAGTATAATTAACAAATGAAAAACATCGACCATATACAGCATATCCATAGCAATGAGGTGACAGAGAATGGGGTTAAGCTGCCTAATTCAAACCAACTCTTGGACGGTGAGATTGCAGTCAATAACAACTACGGTAATGAGGTTATTGCTATTAAAAACAGCAAGAGCGGCATAACTACGTTCTCAAGTGATAACGTGTTGGTTCCGAGGATTAGCCGCACTGAGCATGGTCTTGACGACTTGAATTACGTTGTGTCCATGCTGACATCCAACAACACAAGTGGCGCGAGAGGCTACGGCGAGGAGAGTCCCACGCTTCAGATGATGGAGGGGGACAAGGAGAAACTGTGGTCGGTACTGAGGCATTTCAAGATGGGTTGGTTTGATGGCGAGGGTAGATTGGTTAGGGAATGTAGGGGAGGTTGTATCTCAGTTGACGTTGACGGTAACGACATTCCCATTGACGGCTCATTGAAGGATGCGAGTGGCAACACTTGTGACCTCATGGTATATGTTGATACGGACTTATATGTTGATAGGTGTACTGTGAGTGGACTTAATGTGGAGGACAGTAGTGCGACAACACATAATGTTATTGGATTAGGGTTAAAACCGCATAAGGTGGGAGAAAGGGAGGCAAAGAAATTCGAGCCCTTCGGATTCACGCCGCAGAGGGTGATTGAAATTGGCGGCAAATACTATTCCTACTTCAACAATAATAGGGACAGTGGTAGGGGAGAAGACTTTTATGAAGCTAATCTCAAGTCTTTGGCTAAGGGCAATGGATATATGGGCCTTTACTATGAGTTCTACGAAATATGGTTCATCGCCATGTACCTTGAGATGGGGACATTGGATTTCACGGCTCAAGACCGCTTGGGTCTTGGGTGGGGTAATTATACACCATCCTCCACACTGCCATGGTTTGACGAGAGCAAGGTCGGATGCAGTGGCGGTCTCACAAGCGGTGGCACGTATGTGGGACATTGGGGAAGTACAACGCTAGATTGGAGAAATGAGTGTTTTTCCGCCCAACTTCTTGCCCATGCCATGATGGACGGTGTTGTGAAGGCCAATCTTACGGATAAGATTGGCAATACGCACCTCTTTGAGTTCAGCGGTGGTCCGAGCAGCTATGTTGTTACTGATGCCCCAAGTGATGTGGATGTGACTAATTATGCCAAGGTACCGACTGGAAGGACGTTTTTCACCGTCTATACCCCAAGTGGTTGTCAAGGCTTGAAGGATGGCGTCATGACGGCTGTTGTCAACGTGTATTCTAATGAACGCAACATGATACTCAAGCGCCAGTACTCTGTATACCGTGGTGTAACCTTCAACGACTCTGTGTATAGGCAGCTTGTGGGTATCAATTACGTGGTGAGGCAGACGGCGGCAACAAGGGGCAGCTTCGCTCCTAAGCAAGAGTTTTTCTATGCAGCTGATTGGCGCAAGGTACCTACTGCCACAACAATGTATGATAGCAGTAATGGCTTTGTGAGCGGCGCTACAGATGCCGATGTGACTGGCGTGACATTGCCGATGGTGGCAACATATCAGAGGAGCGGCGAGTTCGACTCAAGGAGTGACGGATGGGCGACAACTACTGATTATGATAAGTCGCTTTTCGCTCATGGGGTCATTGGGGGTAGACAGAGTACATATGAATGTGGCCACATATGGTGGCGAGGAACATCATGGAATGCTCCCAACGATAGTACCAATAGTAACGGCTGTTTGACTGTTGTAGCTAAGAGTCTCAATGCCTCTCGTTGTGGTTGCCACGCTGGCAATGTTGCTGCTGGGCGTTCGCTCTATGCGGTTTACTCGGCTTCGTATGGCGCTGCCGACTCCGCTGGGGGCTTCGCCCACCCCTACATAAAACTAAAATAAAAGGAGATAACTGTGGTTTATCTCCTTTTTTAGTCTCTTGTCGTCATTCTTTTCACTTTTTTCCTACTCCAATTTGTCCATGCCACAAGTTTATCAATCCATTCATCTCTAAACTTGCTTTTGCTTATATCACCCATGAATGCTATGTATTTGAATTTTTTTTTCAAGCACCATTGCTCAAGTAGGTTATAGAATCTGATGGAATCACTTTTGTTTTTACACAGAACAATCTCAAGATGATTATCGCATTCGAATATCACCTTATTATGATATATCTGTATGGTTTTGAACTTATTTTTGTCTTTTGCCCCATCTGCGACAAAATTGTCAAACACCCATTGGAATGTCTTTCTCTGTAGCCTTGGGTGATAGCCATACACCCAAAAGGTCTCCTCTATGTTATATGCGGCCCTATCAACCACAATCCAATCCTCGTCATTTGACTCGTAGTTGACGTACTGTCCGTTCCTATCTTTAATCTTGTTGACGTTACTGTCTCCGAATTGTTTGCACTTGATTACCACAAGCTCATAATCCGCGTCAACCATTACATGCTCATGGTTGTTGAACATCATTGGGAATATCACTTTTTCATTCTCTTTCAACAGCTTTTGCAGCCTGTCGTTTATCTTTTTCTCCGTGGGTTCAGCGCATATCGTCTTCAACTGTTTTCCATGATTCGTTAATATGATACGGTATATCCTTACTTTGTTTCTTCGTCCCATTGGTATGTCTTAATTCTTTTCTCTATTAAAAAATAATGTTATTTTAATAATAATTAAACGAATATTTGTTTTTTTAACATTTTTTTTATATCTTTGCGAAGAAAATATTCAATAACAAAACAATCAATCATAAATGATAACAAGAAAAGACATTATTCAAAACCTTCTACTATGCATAGAGATATGCGGTGATGGCGGACCCAAGCCATTCAGTGATAAATTCGGAAAGCCGAAGAACAATTTCCATAGTGCGTATATTGGCATCGATTGGGCGCTTCAGAATTTTGTGGACAAACAACCGATGGAAGATTCAGATGAAGAAGAATAATGGAATTATTTAACAAAGCTTATTTCGGAAAATCATTCATGATGATTGGCGACAGTCTCCCTAAGTGTCTTAACTGCTCCTATTGTAGGGCAAACGATAATGAGGAGAGGCATTTCAATATACTCCCAACAGAGATAAATCCTTTATTTAATAACATCCCAATTGCCGTTAATTTGTTTTATGGAGACCCAATGCTTCAAATTGATAACACATTGAATTATCTTGAACGATTAGAGAAAGTGGGGCACAAGGGGCCAATTATTATCATTACAAAGGGTGATTTAAGGCGTTTTCCAAAAGATAGAAAATTCAATCTCAATTTGCATTTTGGCCTATCTACTTTTGGCATCAACTCCAAATATGATGGAGGAGCAATGGAAAGGTTTGTTTCCAATTTGGATTATGCCAAGGAATTAGGATATAATTATTCAATTGAGTTCCGTCCAATCATAAGGGATATAAATGACTCAAAAGGAGTCATAGAGGGCATTTTAAAGCTCGCTGAGGCCCATAAAACAAGTGTGGGGTATTGCGGACTGCAAGTGTCAAATAAGCTTGCTGAGACGCTTAAAAACGAGGGAATTGAGTTTAAGCCATACGAGGGGCATTCATTTGGAATGAAGAAATATGTCTCTCAAGAAGTGCATGATATTTTTCAAACTAATCCCAATGTTCACCCTTTCAAAAAGACATCTTGCCTCATAGCATGGAAACATGGACTTGAAAGAGACCCAAACGCCCATTATTATCGACCAACTGAAGTGGGATGTGATAATTGCCCAATGTATGAGAAGTGCATGGCATTCAAGGATAAGCTCCCAAATAAGCTTGACATTGACTTACCTTTTGATTATGATATAGTTAAGAAGGAAAAACATGTATGCGGACTTGTTAAATTGGGGGTATGCAAGTTTCCCTCTGAGGATTGCAAGAACCTCAAAGGTAAATTCATTAAGATAGATAAGGAGATATCAACGAGTGATGTGAGACTTATCAAATGGTTAACTGGCTTCACTGTTGATGCTCCATTTGTAGAATCTCCCTATATTTCAACAAATTGGACAAAATAAACCATATAAACAAATAAATTTTAATAATAAAACATGGCAAAACTTTTTAAGACAAGCGAGGATATCGCTGACATGGCTCAAATGATATTTGACAAGACAAGTCTTCCGCAGATGGGAATTGAGCTCAAGATTCTCTCAACGACGAAGGCAAAGAGCATCGTTAAGGTGTCAAAGACAAATCCGACACTTCAGTACCTAACAAACCAAGACGCTATCCTTATCGTGTATGAGGAGGCTTTTGACCGCCTATCAGACGAATACAAGGAAAGACTTATGGAGGGCGCTCTCAGCAATATCTCGTATGATACCGAGAAGGACAAACTCAATGTTGATGGTGACATTGCGAAGGAAATGTTCCGTATGAGGAAGAAGTATGATAACTACGTTGACATTATGGAAGCCTCGTATATCGTGATAGATACCATCGAGGAAGAGGAGAAACAGAAGAAGGAGGAAGAGAAGGCACGCAAGGCCGAGGCCAAGGCAATGAAGAGAAGAAACGGATAGCAAACATGTCATCAAGTCAAGCGAGAAGGGAAAGAAAGAAAAACGAGAAGCTTCGCAACAAGGCTAAAGAAATGGTTATGAGGGAATACAAATCTCTCATGTCCGACCCAAAGATGAAGGAGGAGATGTTTAAGGCAATTGACAACGCGAATGTCGCCGTGGACAAGAACGGCAAGATGCATATCCTATATCAAGACGATAAGGATTTGTCAAATTTGAATTAATTTTTTCCAAAATATTTGGTTTTTGAAAATAAAGTTTATAATTTTGCAAGGTAAGCATGGAATTGAGAAAATTAATCATTTCAATTATCGACGATAATCATACGGATAAGAGCAAAATTCGTATAATAGAAGAAAAGGAAGACAACATCATCAAATTATGTGGTGGGCTTAATGGTCATGGAAAATGGGCTGACTATTTCGATGACTTAGCCAATTTGTTTAAGAAATTTGATGATAATGGAATCAATATTTGGATAACAGCCATAAGTAATGACTGTTTGGATGATGTTTTCTATATTACATTAAAGTACGAAGAATGTCAATTGTAGTTAATTTATTCAGCGGTCCATGAGTTGGCAAGTCCACTACTGCCTCGCTCGTTTTCGCAAAGCTCAAGATGCTTAACATCAATTGTGAGATGGCACTTGAATTTGCCAAGGACAAGGTTTGGGAGGAGTCATTCAAGACCATGGATGACGAAATCTATATTTTTGGCAAACAGTTCCATAAGATATGGCGATTGAAGGTCGACCGTGACATGAATGGAGCTCGTAACATATTGTTGCGTGCTGTGAGAGATAGCTCCGTATCGGCTGCAATGCCGCATACGTTTAGTGCCATGGCTGAGAGAAGGTGACAGCTTTCTGTTAGGATTTGGTAACGAACATCTATCGGATAAAGTTGATGTCATCATCTGTGACTCACCGCTTCTTATTTCCATTGTATATGACAAGGAGAACAGTAAGGCGCTTCATGAACTAATCATGGAGCAGTTCAACAAATTCAATAACCTTAACTTTTATATCAAGAGAAGTTCCATCTATCAAGAGAGTGGTAGGAGGCAGACTGAGGAAGAAGCAAAGGAGTTGGATAAGATTGTCAAGAAAGTCCTTATTGATTATTCCATTCCGCACACTGATATTGATATAGATGGTGCTGCCCAAATGATAACCGATACTGTAGTTGATTTGTTAAAGAAACAACAAGAAAACAAATGAAAGATATAACAAAAGATTTTAGAAAGTTCGCGATTAGCAATACTAAGGTTAACGCGACAGTTCTTGATGACCAAATAGCTAAGGTTAGCAATGGTCCGATGACACCTTACATCTTGGAGGAGAGACAGCTTAATGTCGCGACATTTGACGTATTCTCACGACTGATGTACGATAGGATTATCTATTTCACTGGAGTTGTTGACGATGATTCATGCAATACGGCCATCGCACAGCTTCTTTATTTATCATCAACCGATGAGAGGGATATCAATATGTATATCAATTCTCCAGGAGGTTCTGTCGTGGATGGCCTTGGCCTTATTGACACCATGGATTATATCAAGCCAAATGTCGCCACAACATGCATCGGTATGGCTGCATCCATGGGCGCGGTACTTCTAAGTAATGGTACAAAGGGAAAACGATTTGTCCTTCCCCATAGCCGTGTCATGATTCATCAAGTGAGCAGCGCCATGAAGGGTACTGTTTCCGACATGGAGATTGAGTTCGAGCAGACACAGAGATGCAAGCAAGACGTCTATAGGATACTTGCGGAGAACACCGAGAAGACTGTTGAAGAGATGGAGAAACTCTGTGACAGAAACAATTGGTTTATCGGACAAGAGGCTGTTGACCTCAAGATTGCCGACAAGGTTTTAATGAGAAGGGAATAGAACATTATGGGATGCATCGACGACGGAAACCGCGAGACGCAAGAGGATTTCAAGTGCGTCGAGTGCGGACATGAATGCAACGCCGACGTGAACGCAGCGGTGAACATACGAGACAGAGTGCGCGAAGCCGTGCTTCGCAGTGCTCTCTTAAAACAGCTTGTCAACGGCGCCTACGAGCCCAAGCCCTTAAGTAGGGATAGGGTCAAGGAGACGCTCTTGACGCTTCGGAGAAACCACCGCATACGCGGTGGGAGTGAACGTGACGAGAGTCCCATGAGGACTGTTGGACATGTTTAGTTCTTCGGAATGCTCACGATACACCAAACTAAATGCTCCTAAGACCGCAAGAGAAGAGGCTGATAGCCTTATAAACAGTCCAACAGACAAATACACCAAAGACGAGATTGAGGCCGTCAGAACGAATGTATTGCCTATTCTCGACTATCTTGGATTATAGTTAATTGACTTGGAATGTCTATTTTTCACATGTTTTTATTTTTTCCTCTCCTATGGATATTTATATTATAATAAAGTCTATAGGAGAGGTTTATTGTTTAATGAAAAAGATAATCAGATTAACGGAATCAGAACTTCATGGGGTTGTGGAAAAAAGCGTCAAGAAATATATAAATACTATGATACAAGAGCAGCATGATATGTCATTGCTGCTTCAAGCCGTGGCTCAAGGCATTGCTGAGAAAAACGAGGTTCAAGCGAATGCCGACGCTAAGAATACCGAAGAGGTTGAGTTGGGTGGAGATAAGTTCGCGGCTATTGAGTTCTATGCCACCTCAAACGCATATATGAGGAATGACGATAGGAGGAGCTCGTATGACATACCGAATGACACGAACTTGGTGGAAGACCCTCAGATAGAAATTATCTCAATCACATATTACGATGGTAATGGTGAGGGCTTTGAGATTCAAGACAATGGCATTGTAAAGCAAGCATTGGAAGGTGTCGTCAATGTGAGATATGACAATACGGACATTCCAAGTGAGGAAGACTATTTCTATACGGAAGAATAAATAAAAAGAGATTTAAAAGAAAAAGATAGGAGATTAAAGAAAATGGGATGCGGATGCGGAAAGAAAAAGATAAATACGGCAGCTGTGAACAAGGTAACTGTAACAAAGCAGACAAGACCGCTCAGTGAGGGCGGAAGGACAAGAAGGACTGAAAAAAGGATTATCAGATAAAATTCTTCTTCAATTTTTTGGTTTTTAATATTAATGTTTATATCTTTGCATTGTGGATGAACGGTTGTTTGTCTGCAATGCAAATGATTTTATCGGCCTATTGGCGCAATCGGCAAGACGCGGATGCCTCAAAAGCATCTCCTTAATTGGTTGTAGGTTCGAATCCTACATAGGCCACAAATATGGAAGCCCCATGTTGGAATATAGGTTAGACAAGTGACACTTAAAATGTCATGGCCATATGGCCGTCCGAGTTCAAATCTCGGTGGGGCTACTATTTACCAAAAAAAGGCTGAGAAAGATACCAAATCTTTAGATTGG
>NFZD01007859.1_pt1 | contig 20249 bp, 34 predicted proteins | sample 1095381 | NCBI WGS metagenome assembly NFZD01 (sample SAMN03609891, study PRJNA323583) | gut metagenome | isolation source: feces | host: Rattus norvegicus | place: Denmark: Riget | collected 2013 | reverse complement strand
CAGACGGTTCTCCATGTCCGGTTTTTCTGTCCATAGACCATAAGCTCGCCGGACTGCCAGTTGATATCCTGCACGTTTACCGATACGCACTCAGATACACGTACAGCAGTACTCCGGAGGAACTCCAACAACGCCCTGTCTCTAAGACTCTCTTTATATTCGTCTAAGTCTGTTACTTTATTTCTCACTTTGACCTTGCAGGCGTCTCTTAATGCTTCCAGTTCACCATCGGTCAGATGGTCAATAGGCTTGTCCATCTCTCGATACGGTTCCACGCTATCCACCGGATTGTCTGATCGCAGATGGCTCTTTCTCATCCATGTGAAGAAAGCACTCAAATTTCTACGCTCATTGTTAATCGTGCTTGCCTGATTACCTTTACGTGCATAAGACTGTAAATAAAACTCCACATCCATGTCAGATACGTCCAGTAAGGACTTCTGCACAAACTCGATAAAGTTTCGAACCGTAAGCATATAATACTCTACAGTCTTGGGGCTCAACTTCGGCGCTTTCTTAGTCATGTAAATGGATATGATCCGCTGGTTTGTATCGTCTATCGTTGCCGGCAATGTCTCACTCTCTGTCACCTCAAGTCCAAACAACGCCTGCACTACTACTTGGTTCAGAATCTCCATAAGTGGCGCATTTAAAAATGGCTGCATACCTGTTAAAATGTTATCTCTTAAAATTTCTTTCTGTGTACACATAACATCGTCCTCCTTGTCTCCTAAGGACGCATGTGTTATAATGTCCTTAGAAAGATGAGCAGTGGACGGTCCGGCAAGACTATTAGTCCGCTGCTATTTTTTTGTTACGTATACTCACCTTTTTTACCCTATCTTATTACATCTTTTTTGCAACCTTGGCTGTTGCCGTGCCCTCTTTAACAAGCTTTATCTTGGCATACTCTTCCGTTAAAGCCTGCATCTGTGTCATATCTACCACACCCTGTTCCCACGCTTGATAGAGATCCATACACTTTTCTACGAACTCCGGAATCCGTTTCCTAGCTGTCTTTGGCCAGTAATCGGCAATCAAGATATTGGTCGGTATTGCCAAGAGCATGAACCATATATGCTCTGCCAGCTCATCCTCTCGCTCTCGTAGCTCCTGCTTAACTTTCTCACGTTCCCGTAACCGGACTTTTTGGAGTTCCTCGGCGGTCATTACGAATGTCTTAGCTTTCTTTTCATTTTCGCGCTTTCGGCGCCTTACCTCTGCCCTGCTCATTTGCCCCCCCTGCTATAACTTTCCGGTAGATATTCTGGAAAGTCCTCAATACTCATCTGTCCCGGAATTTCATTTCTCAGCACATTCTTTCTGCTCAATTTCTTCATATTCGATCACATACTCCTTCTTGCCTTTTGTGTTCCCAGGGATAACGCGATAACCAATCTGCACCCGATATCCTGCCTTTATTAGAAGTCCTGCAATTGTCAGCCTATCTTCTTCGTTTAAACCTGCACTCCCACCTCTAATGCTACGAATGATTGACATGTCCATCACCTCCCATATAGATTTCGTGCAGAGCATTTACTTTTCCAGCAAACCATAGCAGCAGGTCTGTAATGTCCGATTTGCACGAATATTTTTCCATGAGCTCTTTGGATCTCTTATTGTATGCTGCCATATTGTTATCTGCTAAATATTGCTTATAGCTTTTCCAGCAATCGTTGTAAATGTCGCTGATTCTCTGTATAATATCTTCCATATTCCTATCCTCCGTAACCAACGTAACCATTTTTACAATTTTGTAACCACAATTCGGTTACCCTGTTTTTCGTTGATTTTATGCGGTTTTTCGGGTATTTCCCTTTATGGTAACCAAGGTAACCATTGATTTTCCTTATAGGGGACTTTGTGTCTGCGTTCCATCCACACACCCACACACATATATGTATATATAGAAAACGCGTGGTTACTCGGTTACCTTGGTTACCGGTTACCCTTTTTGCCTTTTATCTAAACGGTAGTTCTTCCTGATCATATAGATCTTCTGGCTCAAATCCGTCCTCATCCTCATACTCGTTAAGCTTAAGGAAAATGCAGCGCTTCGTCTTCCCATTTATCTTTTTTAGTTTATTCAAGCGTCCGTTGGATGTTTGAATCACCGCGTTTCTATCTGCCCAGGCAAGGAACGCTTTATCAGAGAATCCGCCTTGATTACATAATTCCTTAAATGCCTGTAGATAAATAATTGCGTATCCGTCTTCAATAATTCCCCATTTTTCCACTTTGGTTTCTGTGTCAAAACGCTGATTATTCATGCTTATCTTGTCAAGTAAATAGTTATAGCATCTTTCATGCTCAGATAACTCCGAATGATCCACAAGAACTTCCTGCGCTTCCGAGATGTCTATATACATTCCATCATGGAAGATATAGTCCGTGGCAATCTTGTCGGCAGTGAGCACGATAGATAATGAGATGCTCTGCTTCTGCATCTTATCTTCTTTATAGACTTTACGCTGAATCTCCTGTTGTATCTCTCTTATTCCGTCCCTACCAAGCTTTTTCAAAACCTTCACAAATTGTTTTCCTAAATGACCATAATTTTTCTTAAATGTTTCTGCTGCTTCCTGTGGATCCGGAAACACATGATCCTTACACTCAACCTCCAAGATTCGGTTGATTGCTCCGCCCTGTCCTACATAAGAAGACAAAGGACGCTCACCATTTGTTATAATCACATTTTTCCAGTTATTTTCTCTGCGAATCCCAAGTTCTTTATTTGATCGGCTCTTTCCTTTTCCTGAACACAGATCATACACAACTCCTTCAAAGTTATCCCTGATTCTGGCACTGGTCTTAGAGGAATCATCCAACATAAGTGGCAAATGATTTAATAGATTGCACTTTGTTTCCAGTGCAACGTCTGTGGTTTTAAAATCTCCAATATACTGACTATCTGCCGGGTTTGCCCAAACGGATGCAGCCATCATAAGCGCCACTGTCTTTCCACCTTCAGTTTCTCCCCATAGATCCACGATAAACGGAAGTGCTCCAACTTGAGCGACTAACACGCTCGCCAGCGAAGCTGCTAAAAGGAATTTGATTTCCATTCTTCCTGTCTTGCGAAGATTTTTAAGATAATCTATCCATACAGTTTTATTTCCATTAGATGAAATACTTTCAAAAACCGACTTAAACTGCATATCTCCATCAAATACAATCTCTGTATCGTAGGGGATAAACCCATCACCAATCCATCCAAGTTTAGAGCTCGACATCTGAACCGGAATTGCGTCATCATTTAAGTTCTCCACATCTGAAAGATACTTTACCAACAGCTTCGCATTTTCTGACGTAACGGCCACACCCAGTTTTGATAGAGAGACAATCTTGCTGGCAGACGACACTAAATCTTTGGGCACTGTGATCTCTTTCCAGGAATGGTTTCTTTTATAAGCTACTCGGAGTTGTTCTTCTCCTGTCTCTAAGTTTTTCATTCGCTTGATCGGAAGTATTGGATGATAACAGGCAAGGACCTCATTCGAATAATCCTTATTAAATGTATGTATTCCATCATCACCAGCAATCCAGGCACCACACATCATGTTGTCATATGGACCGGTAAAATTTGTCCATTGATCCAGCATGGTTTTTGATGCCTTACTTTTTCGCCTTTCCCGATCCACACTTTTATAAACTTTTACAAGATCATCAAATTTCTGTTTCACTCCAAGTTCCTTCGCCCGATCTTGAAGAGATAGCAACATCCTCGCCTGCAGTATTACATCTTCTTGCTCGAATACCTCAATAAACACTTCCTCCGACAGGATGCTTTTTTTGTCATATTCAATTAAATTTTTCAACGTCCTGCCCTTTCTTCGTTTAAGATTTCGTGATGATATAATTCTAGTTGCAATGCATTGCAGCAATCGCACCATGTATCAGATAATGGTTCTGACCGGTTCATCCAATCTCGGTATATATCGATCAGCATATTGTTATGTTCCTGCTTCCTTTTGAGTTGCTCTTCCTTCTTCTTACGCATTTCCTGCTCCTTTTTCGCCTTATATATAGCAAGGTTAGACGAAAACGTCGGTTTCTCATATGATCCGCCAAGCATTCTAAAAGCGTCTTTAAATGGAATTCCGTAGAATTTCTGTAGAAAAGTGAAGATATCTCCATTTTCTCCGCAACCAAAGCAATAATACGAATCTCGATATATCTTCATAGATGCAGTTTTTTCGTTGTGGAACGGGCACCTGATAAAGCCTGCTCGGTTCGGATGCCCAAGCCCACATTTATAAATAATATCTTGCATACTATATATTTTTTTGATATCATCACTGGTCATAGCGCTCACCGCTTAATATACGGATAATTTCGTCCCCAGTATCTTTCTTTTCACAAAACTCAAATTGTACATTGTACCGGTCACGAATCGTACACAGAGATTTATATAATTGGTTTCCGTCAACCGCTTTTGAGGAAACAATATATTTCTCTCGCTTTCCGTTAACCCATCTCCACCGCACCTCGTGCTTCCTTGGGTTCTTCCAAAAATAAACATCTTCCAGCGTTTTTATGTCCGGTCCATGCTCCACAAGTATCACGATCTGTATCCCTGCATCTATCGCCTTTAGCAGCTCACGTTTAAACCGCTCATGTTGCTGGCAGACGTTTCCACAGAGCTCCTGCAAATTCTGCTTCCTGTCAATAATAAGCCGGGGATTATCTAAGGACATGTAATCCCCAACCATAAGCTTGCTCGAAAAATGCTTAATACCATGATCGTCGAATGTCTTAATGATTTTTCGAATAGCTCTTTGCTTTTCTCTTGTATCAATTTGTATATCCACAACATCACCCCTAATTAAATGGTAATTCTTCATCAATTCCGTCCGGGATGTTCATGAAGCCATCTCCTACCGGAGTGGATGCCGGATGATAACCATTCATTCGATTCTTGTAGGCTTGCGTTTCCGACATTTCTGGAACCCGCGCTTCTTTCACCTTGTCAGTGGAAATAAACCAGCGAAGGACTCTTTTCTCGCGCTCTCTTCCATCGTAATAATCCATCTGAGGTCCAAATACTCCCCCGACGATTTTATTCTTGAACTGAGCTCCGAAATTGTCTCCCCACTGTGTTTCAAACCCTGTGTTGGAGTGTTCTACACAAGTAAGGAATGTTTTAAATGACCGGCTACAATTTCCATCTTGGTCCTCTGTCAAAATGTACTGCGTTGCCTGATTCGACCACTTCTTTTCCGGTCGGATGTCGTTTTTAAATACTTCCGTGAAATATCCCGCCTGTTTGTCTGCGGTAGAAAAATCAAAAGAAATTTTTATCATATCTTTTCCAGTTTTGGACTGCATTTCTAAAACTTCTTTAATGATCAGATAGTGACCGCCAAGTTCCACGGGGGTAAACTCCCCCTGCGCCTGTGTATTTTCGTAGTTGTTAGGTTTTTTCATGTTAAAAGTCCTCCAATGCTTTAATTACTTCTACAATATCGTTATCGATTTCAAATTCTTTAAACGCTCCCAGCGGAGATTTTGCTGTGCTGTTATTTGCTTGCGTTTCAAATTTATACTGCCCATCAACACATTTGCTAAGGAGCACAGTTGTAAACTTACTCTCAAGCACAATCTTGTCCAGTTTCTTCCCGGAAGTTTTGATTCTCGTAAACATATAGCCGTTCTCATCGTGATCCGTCTGGGTATGCGCTGTGAAAATTATTGTTAGATCGTCCCTGTAGGTATAGCACTCACACACCAAGTCCCACACGCACGCAGCCAAGTCCACCCATTTGTCATATCCCTTTTCCTTGCTCCTGCGCATCTCATCAGCTACCATAAGTCCGTTGATTGTGTCAATTACAATAACTTTGATGTTCGGACATCCTTCTGCCAATCTCTTGATATACTGCCTTACAATATTCGCATCATCCGTTGCTTTATAGTTCCTATTTTCTGTGTTATACTGCTTTCTCCACCCCTTCCAAGACAATCCCTTGCAATCTGCATCAATATAATATGTTGTCTTCGGATCTAGATTTCTCATGCTTGTCGTTTTTCCGGAGCCTGATTCTCCGGCAATACAAATTACTTTGCTCATTTATCTTCCGTCCTCCTTATCAAATACAACCCTATCTACAGATTTTACAATTAGCAAACTGGCAATCTGCTTTAAGGATAATGTTGATTCATTATAAATATCTACTAATGCGTTATATGCTTCCGGCGTAAGCTTCACGACAGTTTGCTCTTCGACTGGCCGCTTCTTTCTTGCCGGAATATGTATTAATCCATCCGCCATCGCTAACCTCCCTATTTAATCTGAATGTTCTGCTTTTCTATCAAAGAAACACCTTTAAGTTCCATTCCATTCTTAATAGCCTCTTTAACTTTTGTTTTATCCACCGTCGGTTCAGCATATTTCAGGAATTCTTCAGGAACCCTAGTTACATCCACTACTTCAACCGATTCTGATTTTCGATAAGAAATAGATACTTTCGGGCTTTTAAATTTAGTACCGGATAAGACGCTTGATAAGTAGTTCTTTAAAGATTCCGCTTTGTTCTTACATGCCTTTTCTCTTTCCGCTAATGCGTCTTTCTCTGCCTTAATAGCAGATGCATCGGAAAGAAGATTCTTAATCCAGCAAGCAATCCCCTCCACTTTTTCATCAAACGCAAGCTGTAAGTCCTGCAACTTATCTGCATCAATAATTTCTCCTGTCTCCATATCTACACAGTTTAAAATCTGCTCATTAATTTCATACAAATTTGCCATTACTCTCCCTCCTTAATGACTCCACCAAATAACACACCAAATAACTTGTCCACTGCTTCATCAATAGTATCTTTTCTCTGCTTACTACCAGAGCACTCATTTTCTTCATCCTCAAATCCGACTTTTACCATATCCATAATAAGTGCTTCTGCTTTATCAGATGACATACCGCCTTCTACTAATGCACCATTAAGCGAATGAACAACAACAGCAAAATCTACAAATACATCTTCTCTACTTCCTTTTATAACAGTCATTCCTTTATTACTTCTAATCATTGATTTTCCTCCTAATAAGTTATATAATTTAATTGATTAATTTTCAGAGTGCTTACGCCTTGCCGGGCATATGTAAGCGCTCTATATTTTTGCGTAAAATTTAAAACCACTCTCCTCTAAACTCACGACACCTTTCTTGTCTACTTCTACGTTCCAATGCTTTTTGTCATTATTATCATCAATGTACGTTCCCCATGTTCTATCATGCGAAAAAGAAGCCATACTGAGTCTGTCCATACCGTTTTGCTCGATAATCCTCTGGATCGCTTTCAAGTGCTCTGCAATCTCCAGACCAGCTTTTATCCACTTCGCTCTATCCATCTTCCTCACCTCCTTACAATGGTCCTGCCATCCGGCAGTAAACCAGCACTACAATCAGGAATAACCCTGCTGCTACCATCCCAGTACCGAATCCAATGAAAAATCCGGTTAGGGTGTCTTTTTGCTTTCGTCTTGCCTTAATACTGTTACTTTTCACTGCTTGTCCCTCCCCTCTACCGCCTAAGCGGTTTTCTCTAATTCGTATTCAATCACTGCCTCTTCTTGCTCTTCCAGCAGGCTGATCATAATCTGCATAATTTTCACCATATCTGGTTTCACTTACACCACCTCTCTAAACTCTATGTATTACGGGTTGTACGTGTTTCCTATAATTTAATTGCCTTATCTGAAAACCCGACGGTTACAGTTTTCGACTTTTCGCCAATATAACCTTGTTCATACTTAAACTGTTCTCGCATACATTTCCCACATTTTGGACAATAATTTGCATCTTCCGGCAATTCTGAAAAACACTTCGGGCAATACCGTGCCTTATCGTTTGTTTTCCCTATGATTAAAGGCTTACGATCGCTTGAGCAATAAAAACTATCTCTAGTAGACATCAGCGACCATTCTCCATTTTCAAACGTAAGGTTTAGATAACTTCCGCATGATGAAATATCTTCACCATTTACTTCTACTTTTGCTTTGCCTTTTTCCATACTAATTTTTAGCGTTTCTAATTTTTTTACCCCCATCTACTACACCTCCTCTTTTACTTGCATATTTTTTTACTGTCTCCTATACTTTAATTACCAAGCGAAAATCGAAATAACTAAAAGGAGAAAAATATGGATCAGCTATCAAAAAAAATTATTAAAGCCCTGGAATCTTCACCGAATTACACTTGTATGTTTTACGTTGATAAAGAACCTTTTTCGGACATTGCTCCCTATCCTCTCGTATCAGCTGCCATCAAATATCTTACAGATAACGGTTATTTGGATGAAATTGTCCGAAATGAAAGAGTGATAGGAATCAAACTTTCACATAAATGCTTGCACAGAAAGTACTTTACGTGGGTTTCTATCAAATCTTTTCTGTTTCGGAGCATACTTACACCTATTCTTGTTTCTTTTTTTACTACCCTAGTAACGCTACTACTGACAAAGTTGTTATAATGGAAATCATCATACTGAGGAAAATAGTCCACATGTAGTGGATTATTTTTTTATCTATTTCCTTGATCCAATCATCCTCTCTTTTCATCTACTACACCTCCTCTCCTGGTTCTGTCTGAAACAGATAGCTTAATGTTTTATAATTTGAAATATTTTTCAAATTATGATAAAATTCTTCCATAAATTGGAATGAAAGGATTTTAATTATGGACAATTCTTTTACTGTGAATGCAGCTTTAATTGCCGCCATATCGGCGATTATCGCACCAACAATAACCACCTTTATAAACCGATACGCAGACATTAAATTGAAAAAACTTGATGTCTTTCAAAACGCCAAACGTAAGGCATATAATGATTTTGCAGAATCTTTTTCTGTCCTATATCACGCTACTGTTATGGAGGGTAAAGAGCCTATCCGGAAAATTCTTTCTGCTACATATCAAGCAATGACCTATTCCACTCCAAAAACACGAGAACTCTTAAAAGTATTTTCTAAGAACATCGAGAAAGGACATTGGGACTCATATGAAAAATTTGAACTTTTACATGAACAATTTTTCTCATGTATCGATGCTATGAAATCAGAACTATATAAAGTAAAATAATTAGTCCAAGTAACTGACCTGATCGCATAATACAATTTCCAAATGTGCTGTCAGGTTTTTTTGTTGTAAGCACGCATCCTATCAATGATAGTGACAGTGCCACTAATGCTGCAAATAATATCGTGGTCTTCACACCTCCTTTTCTGGTTCTCTCTTCCTTATCCTGCTTTTTGTGTTTCAATTGCTGCTCCCTCAATAATTCCGAGAACTCTTTCTTTTTTGTCTGCTGGGACTCTTGCTACAATTTCTACCATTTCTTTTCCATCTTCTCTGATTTCCGACAAATTATCTTTTGTCACTTCCTTATTTGACATATTCTCACCTCCCTTTGGTATATTTTGTCTTGCCTATGGTTGTATTATATTTGCCTATGGTATTTTTGTCAAGAAATATTTTTGCCTTTTCTTGACTATGGTAATATTTTGTGTTATTGTAAATTCATGAAAGGGGTGAGAACTTGAATAGGATTAAAATGCTGAGAAAAGAATTAGGGTTGAGCCAAGATGCTTTCGGAAAAAAACTCGGTGTGACTGGTACTGCTGTTTCTAGAATAGAAAAAGGAGAGCGTGCTTTAACTGAACAAATGGCGCTGTCTATATGTAGAGAGTTTCGCGTTAATTATTATTGGCTTACTGAAGGTGAGCTGCCAATGTTTAGTGGCACCCCGGAAAGTGTGGTTGATGAAATTGCTGAAGATTACAACTTAGATGATTTAGATAAAAAAATCATTGAAAAATATCTTGGGCTTCCAGAAGATAAGCGCAAGGCTATAAAAGAGTACTTAAAAAGTATTTTTACATAAAATAAGAACAGGCTTTCACCTGTCCTTCTTAATAAAAAATCTATGTACATAGTTGAATATCCGTTCAAGATATTTGCTATTATTAATTTCTTGTATCATTTCAATTATGTACCTCTTGCGTTTTTCATCATCCATAAGTACAACCTCCGCTCTGCAAAACACATGTTCGAAATTCCTTGTATTAATTATAGTATTTAAGTTACAGATATGCAATATCTTTTTCGAACATTTGTTCTTTTTTTCTTAATTTGTATGCTATGTTCTATATATTAAGACACTTTCAGGGGCGGAAACTTTTGGAAAAAGCGCTGGTAATTATTGGTAATTACGTTCATCCCCAACTTAAACGTTGGTAGGATAGATTTCTCAATGTAGGGTACGAATGAGAAAGAGAGGGAAATTTCTATGATTGACGAGTTATACATAAAAAAATTTAGGTCTATGGAAAATTTTCATATTCCTATTGCTCCAGCTTTAACCGCCATAGCCGGACAAAACGCAACTGGAAAGTCAACATTACTGGGTATTATAGGTAATACTTTCCAATTACCAGCTAAAGATGGAACCACGGTCCTCGGAAAAGCTTTTAAAACAGAGTTCAGTGAAATTCTGAATGGTTCTAAGGCAAAGGATTCTACTGGAATTCTTGGAGAAATTGTCGTTTCAAATATCAGTGAAATAGAAAATAATGTTCCACCAAAAGCTTCTTTACGTGTTGCCTGGCAAAAAGAAAAAGGCGAAGATCGATTTCGCATAATTCCTAAAAGATATTACGCTCCAGGATGTTCTCCAACAAAAGCTTCTTATGACGAAAGAAAATATCATCTTCCGTCATATTATCTAGGACTTAGTAGATTATATCCTTTAGGTGAAATTGCTCAAGAAAAAATCACTCATTCATCAATTAGGCTTTCTGAAAATGAATTTAAATGGTATACAAAAAATTATCGTCATATTCTTGATTTATCAGAAGAAATACAGGTGCTAAATAAGCTTAAAGTTTCTCAAAAACAATCAATTGGAATTACAACCGAACGTTATGACTACCTTACTAATTCCGCTGGAGAAGATAACGTAGGTCAACTTTTAATGTCAGTTCTGTCATTTAAACGACTAAAACAAGAATATAATGAAAAAGGAATCAAATGGGATGGCGGTATTTTATTAATTGATGAAATAGATGCAACATTACACCCTGCAGCAAAAATAAAGCTTATTGAATTTATGTATACAGAAGCAAAAGAAATTAATATACAAATTATATTTACAACACATAGCCTGTCTATTTTAAAAAACATAAGTAAAAAAGTATCAAGAAAACACGATTGTGGAATAATATATTTAACAAATGCAAATGTAAAACTAGAATGCCAAATAAATCCTAGTATCGAATTAATGGAGAATGATATGTTAATTTCAAGTCTATACGATAATATAGAAGCAAAACAAATTACTATTTATTCCGAAGATTCTGAAGCGAGATGGTTTATTCAACATTTACTATCCCCCTTCTCATCTAGAATACGATTAGTAAATTACACTGATGGATGCGATAAATTATTAAGTCTATTAGAAAATGATTCTGATTATTTTAAAAACATACTTTTTATTTTTGATGGAGATTTAGATGACACAACAACAAAATGCAAAGACTTAAAATACAAATTTGCCAATATAATTAAATTACCCGGAAACAAAATGCGGCCTGAATCTGTTTTTTATAACTATTTAACAAGCCTAGATTCTTCCCATCCTCTATTACAAGACCATTTAGAAAAAGGATTAACACTACGGAAAATAAGAAATGAGGGGCCTGAATCTTCTAAATATAACCATTATATTGAAGAACGTGAAAAATACAAACAATGGTTTAAAGACAACCTCGATATGTTTAATAGTATTGATTTATACTCATACTGGGCTGCCGACAACCAAGATGACATAAGTACATTTATTAATCAGTTTAAAACTAGTTTTAATATTGTTGCAAGTAGAACGCATACCCCTAAAATTTAATTCTGGCCAAATACAAAAGATTATCGTATAATCATTTTAGGAGATGATGATTATGACAATTAATAACCCTTTAAGGTACCCAGGTGCAAAATCCAAACTGGTACCATACATACAAAAATTGATAGAAGTTGAAGATTTAAAAGGCTGTACTTTATATGAACCATATGCCGGTAGTGCTGCTGTATCATTCTCACTACTTGCAAACGGAACTATTTCAAAAGCTGTTATCAATGAATTAGACCCCTTGATATACTGCTTTTGGGTTTCTGTTATGGAACACACCGATGGTTTGATACAGCTAATACAATCTACAGACATTACTTTAGAAAACTGGAATGAATTTTCAAAATATCGTGACGCACATTACATTACTAACAAAAGTATCCTGGAAATAGGATTTGCTGGACTCTTCTTAAACAGGACAAGTTTTTCAGGGATTTTAACGGCTGGTCCTCTTGGTGGGCGCAAACAAACTTCTTCCTATGCTATTGATTGTAGATTCAATAAAAAACGTATTATTAAAAGCATACAAGAGCTGGCCAACTTTAAAAACAAAGTAGAAATCTATAATATGGATGCTATTGAGTTTTTAAAAGTCAAAACACGTTACAAAAGAAACAGAAAAACTTTTGTATATATAGATCCACCTTATTACGAAAAAGGTCCATCTTTATATCGATATTATTACGAAAAAGACATGCATAAATCTTTGGCCAAATTTATCAAAACAAAATCTTATCCTTGGTTGATAAGTTATGATAATTCAAAAGAAATAAAGAAATTGTATCAACGGAGTCAACAACAGCACATTTACTTAAATTATTCTGTTAACACACATACCAAAGGTGCAGAATTACTATTTTCTAATTTAGAAATACCACCAATGGAAAATTATGTGGAAGAAGAAGCCATCATAGGTTAATTTTGAAAATAAAAAACCGCCCAGCTTTCGCTGGACGGCGGCATATCCGAAGATATACACTTTACTTTGGTCGGTAATATTGTATCACCTTCGGAGCAGCTACGCAAGCGGAACACTCGTTCCATGCTGGCTGTTATTTTTATACCCACTTTTACATAATATTCAAGGGAAGGTGATACGACATGTCAGAAAAAATAAAACGCTGCGCAATCTATATCCGTGTCAGCACATCAGAGCAAATGATGCACGGAAAGTCTCTGGAAGCTCAACGGGAATATTTAGAACGTTACGCCAAAGAACATAATATGATCGTTGTAGGAATCTATGCTGATGAGGGCAAAACTGCCCGTAAGGAACTAAAAAAGCGTAAGGCTATTCACGCACTGCTTGAGGATGTAAAAGCTGGGAAAATTGATATGATACTCTTCTGGCGTCTTGATCGGTGGTTCCGTAATCTCTCCGATTTCTACAAAGTACAGGACATCCTTGACGAATATGACGTACATTGGCTGTCTGCATCCGAGCCGGGTATCAACATGGAAACCAGAGACGGACGACTGCAGCTTAATGTTGTATTGTCTATTGGTCAAAATGAAGTAGATACTACTTCTGAGCGTATTAAATTTGTAAATGAGGCATCTATCCGGCAAGGAAAATTAATTTTCGGAGAGGCTAACATGGGGTTTGGTTATAAGTCCGGTATTGTGGATGGCGTGAAGCGAATGATCAAAGATCCGGAAACGGAAGAAGCTACTGAAGCTTTTTTCAAATATCTGCTCTCTCACCAGAATAAATCGGAAACTGTGAGATATATGCAGAAGCATTATTATCCAGATTTTTCTTATAGTATGCTACGCACTATGGTATCAAGTGAATTTTACAAAGGCACCTACCGCGGCATCCCCTACTGCCCCGCTTATATCACGGAACAGGAATGGCTTCAGCTTCAAGAGCTTTCCAGAAAAAACATAAAGCAGACTCCATCTGGAAGAATCTACTTATTCAGCGGGCTGATAAGATGTCCAGTATGCGGACAAAAACTAGCCGGTACCGGCTGCTCTTCTATCATAAACCGGAAGACAAAGGAAAAACGGACCTATTGCTACTATCGCTGCAACCGCGCCATCCTCGATCGGTTATGTACCAGCCGACACCGAGTCAGTCAAAACCTCATTGAAAAATATCTACTTGAAAATTTATCAGAAGAATATAAGAAATATCAGATTCAATATACGAAGATCTGCGAACAGAAAAAGAAAATAAAAGATACACGTACACCAGAAAAGCTAAACAAAGAATTGGATCGCTTAAATCTGCTCTTCCAGAAAGACCGAATCACATGGGAATATTACAGCACTGAATATGACCGGATTGAAAAAGAGCTGAAAGAGCTTTCCGCTATCCAGCCGGAAGCCGAAAAAGATTTTACATATCTGGAAGAACTCCTGCGCTCCGATTTCAAAAAAATATATGAACAATTAACACCGGAAAATCGGCGGACATTCTGGAGATCTACCATAGAGGAAATTCATTTGAATGAAGATTACACGGTAGAAAGTGTTGACTTTTTGTAGTGTCTTGTACTAAGTTTATTGCTCCGTTTGGAGCGAACTTTTTAGTACAATTTCTATAATACTCCCGACAGTTTTTATGCTGTCGGGAATTTTTTAGTATTGCTTAATAACAACAGAGTATCCTTTTGCCTTTAATTCGGCAGCGAGCTTCTCTGCGTTTTTCTCGTTTCCGAATGCTCCAACCTGTACTCGATACAACGCGCCAGAGCTTGAACCAGATCCGTTGCTTGAACTTTGACTCTTATATGCAATACCAAGATATCTCAAGATAGCTTTTGCATAGGCAACACCAAAGGCCTGTTGCTCTGCCACGGTGTCAATGATGTCGTTGTCCTTGTCATTGTCAATGAACGCACACTCGCACAGTACAGCCACCATCTTAGTGCCTCTTGTAAATGCAAGATTCTTCGTCTTTATGCCTCTGGAGTTCTGCCCGAATTTCTTAGTTTCATCTTCGCAATACTGCGCTAACTTCTTTCCTTTTTCGCTTGTAGCATAGTAATAACTTTCTGATCCATCACCCTTTCCGGCATTTATATGGAAAGAAACTGCTACAGAAGCTCCGCACGCATTTGCTTCTTTTACTTCCTGCGACACTGGATCGTTTTCGTCTTTGGTTCTACTGCATACAACTGTCACACCATGCCTTATCAATTCATTGTGACAGGCAAGCATAATCTGCAGGTTAATGTCCTTCTCTTTCATCCCGTAAGCTACTGCTCCCGGATCATTTCCGCCGTGGCCGGCGCTAAGAAATACTTTTGCCATAATAATTCTCCTTTTTCCCTATAATATGAAAGAGGACGATTACTCGCCCTCTACCTCTGGAATGCCTGCTACGCTAGTTAAGATACTTACAATGCCTGCAACAATGGAAGCAGACAATACCATCTTCCAATCTACTGCACTGAGTACTGCCCCTGTTCCGATCACTGCAACTGCTGTCTGCGCCATCGTTTTTACTGCTCTAATTCCTGCGGCTTTGAGCCACTTTTTGGTATCTACAGATACCTTTAATACGCTGTTTTTAAACATGCTATCCCTCCTCTTAGAGTCCAATCTGTGCGACCAAAAGCCCAAACACTGCTCCGATCGCTAGTGTTAATAAGTACCACTTAACCTTGCGCCATGTGTCCCCGTCCCTGTTTTCCAGCTCTTCTAACCGGCTCTCCTGTCGGTTCTGGGACTTAACCAACTGCTCCACGCTCTGTGCCAAGCTGTGCACACTGGTGGTAAGTTCTCCAATTTGTCGCACGGTTTCTTCCAAGTCCGTAAGACGATGGTTAATGCGCTTATGCTCATCTTCCATCCTGCGCTTGAACTCTTCGTGCTCTGCTCTATCAATTGGTGTATCCATGCTGTACCTCCTACATTAAGCTATTTACAATTTCAGATACGACGCTTTTAAGATTGAAAAGCTTCGGCACCTGTTCTAAAGTGAATGTCCCTGTTAATACTAAGCTCACCCATGTTTTTACTAAAATACTGTCTTTTGAAAATGTCATATTATAATTCCTCCGTTTCTAATACTCTAAATACAATTTCCTTTAAGTTACTAATATTTGGTACGTTTTCTTTTTGATACGTCCCGTTTCTTACAAGCTCTACCCATGTTTTTACAATTACGCTATTTTCATTAAACACTAGTACCACCTCCCTGCATGGACGCAATAAGCATTGTAAGTTCTGCGATTGCCATCTGCATATCTGTATTGGTCTGCTCTATGGTCTGTTCTGCACTGGCAAGGCGCTCCTCTACAGATTCTCCGACTTTGTTTACCACGATTCCGTAAATCTTCCCAGCGTATTCTTCTGTACGGTAAAACTCAGTGTAATTTTCGTACTCTCCCAACACCTGACCCCGTTCTGTCACGGTCATTTTCGCGGTCTTGATCGGATCCGTAAACAATTTTCTAAGTTCTTCCGGTGTCGTCCCGGCAACCAGCACTTGCAAGCCACCGCCAAGCTCTGTAGCTTTTTGAATGGCAAGCGTAGTGCCATCGTTAAATCTTAGCTGCATATAATCTCCTTTCTGCCGGTAATCTACCACCGGCAAGGCAATAAAATAAGAGCCTGCATTGGCTCTTGGTTGACGAGTTACATTTTTCTCCCACTTACTAAATGGCAAATTAAAAAATGCGATGGATGGCGGTGTTGTTAGTACAAGAGTTGGGAATCAGTCTACTGTTGTTGTGGAAATACCGTTTAACAAAAAATTTACCAGTCCTCCAGCAATAAGCTGTTCTATAGAAACAACCCGGATTTACGCGGACAAGATTGCCGTAAAAAGCGTAAGTACTACTATGGCAGAAGTGTATGTGAATACATCCACAACGGAGCACAGTGCAAAAGTACATTGGACAGCAGTTTCTGTTGATTAACAACTATTTCCATCGTCCGATAGCGTAAAAATCACAGTCATGGGTTGGAAGTTTGTCTGACAAGCCCGGATATTTACGGGAATATACATTTGCGAGCTTCCCGCTCATCTTCTGCGTGGACATGATTTCGAAAGCGTTGTCTCTATCTACGTATGCCGGACTTACGAACAACGTATACGATGAATAATCAACAAAACAATAGTCATCAGGGAAAACGATTGTTCCTAAACCGTCCGTGTAACTAACGCTAACCAGTCCCCACACTTCAAGCATGCCGTTATTATATTTTTTATAATGTGTATATCCGTCGGAATGTAATTCATACGAATTGCCATTTAGTAACTCCAAATTACTCATCACTGGGAGCAGTTTTTTTACCTCTGTGACATTAATCTCATCATAATGCACTTCAAATACCGGACAATCATCAATCAAATCTCCATTCTGCAGATTGCCAATGGTATGCTGTGGTACTTTCGGATTAGATGCATCCGGCGTACCAATAATTACTACCCACTCATTTTTCTCAAGTCCGGTTTCATCATTTCTTGTGTATCGATTTACAATAAGGTCAATTCTCTTTACCCCTTGACTTCCATTCGTAAGAGTAACTTCATCGTAGGTATTAAGGTCCACACAAGATATATTTCCATGATGTGACATCATTCCGCCTCTGATCTTAAGCATATTGTTAGATGCTAACTCCGGTTCTAAGTTTTCTCCAGATGTTAAAATATAGCTTCCCTGCCCAACGGTTCCCTCTATGATCTGCCGGAACTGCTCAGATGTCACATGTGGCGTTCCGGTCTTTCCGCTTACTATCTTCATTCTTCATTCTCTCCTTCCAGCTCGTAGATCTTCGATTCTATTCTGTTAGTAACTTCATAAATAATGTTCTCTATTGGCTTCGCCATATACATTCCAGTAAGGTAGTCTCGTCCTCCGACGATATCTCCTATAGATACTTCCAGTCCGAGTCTATCTATATCCATTCCAAACGTCTTTTTGCTACAAAGCTCTAAAAGCTTATCTTTAGACTGGCTCTCTAGCTGGTCTGTCTCTGTGGACGTATTTTCGTAGACTTCTGCAATCTCATCGAGTCCCTTGTAATATTGCGTCTTTTTAATGCTGCCATCTGGATGTACATATAGATGCAGCACGTTTCTTTCCTGCAATTCACCCTTACCAGCAACAATCAGATGATTGACTCCGTTCCTTTTATCGTCCATCGTATAAGTAAGCCCAGAGTCCTTAGACAATTCAATCTCTTTCGAGTAATCCTGAATCGGGACTGCACAGACCGATATATAGCCGGTCGTCCCCTGCTCTCTCCGGTGCCGGATATCTAACCGATACCCTTTGCTGTAGAGCATTTTTGTGACACCATCTAATAACGTACAATATCGGTCAAATTTATAATTGGAAACCGTCACCCCGGTATCTATTGTAGGAACAACATATAAACCGTCAAACTCCGGCTCGATCAGCGCCTTCAGCACTGTATTTAGTTCACCGGATACTCGTTTATAGTCCTGTCCGTTCGGAGGCTGTATGATCTTCTTATCCATCCGCCCACGCCACGTATAGCCTTTTAGCTCTACATAATCAAGAGCAGTACTTGTCAATACATTTCCGATAATTCCACCAAACTCTGTATTTGGAACATATACGAGATTTCCAAAGGTCATGTCTTCTGTCCAGTATGCTCTTGCAATCTGCACGGAAAAAGTCTTATTGCTATTCGCATCAAAACTGCAGTTGGCATCCCTTAGCGGTCTTGCGCCGATTTCTCGATCTCTCGTTGCAAGTATTACCATGCTGCTTCCCTCCTCTTTAAATACAGAACTAAATCAATACCATAGTCACCGGGCCAGTTCACCCTAATCATTCCGCATGGAATCTTTTCAAAGATGGAATATTCGTAGCCCCGTGCATCGAATAAGTCATACGTCAAACCATTATTTAAATGCTTTACAACGGTCTGTTCAGAACTATCAATTACAAGATATTCCCCAGCCTCTAACGTGGTTAAAACCTCATAAGGATATCCGTTTATTAATACCCTAGGGTTCACACAGGGACCATATATTGTCATTTCAAAATCAGAAGAAATGATATGATCAACCTCGAATACTTCTGATCCCCTTTTCTCGTTTGCGAAATCAAAAGGAAAATCAAACGGGAAATCCAATCCGTCTGCCGCTTTCGCAATAGTCTGTGGATAGAAACTCTTTTTAACTTCTGTGATCCACGAAAGTTCCGGTGCCAAAAACGTTAATTCTACCTCACTGTATACATATCCTTTCCATCCGTTCTTTTCCGTCCGAATAATCTGGCACGGAAGAAATGTATCGTTCACGTACAGTCGTCCAAGAACTCCAACCTCAGAATCGTATGATATCACCCTGTACAACTTTTCCATATTGGATATAAATTCTTCTCGTTTTCCGAAGACATCTATAGATACTGTTTTCTCATATCCATCTGTGGAGTCCTCCCAACTCGAATCGAACCAGTCTGACTCCACAGTTTTAAAAGGTGCCTTGGTCAGCCAAAGCACCTCGCCTTTACTGTTTTTATAATATGCTTTTACCATACTGGTACTGCTCCTTTCGGCAATGGCTTGTCTATCCTGTTTTTATCCAAATAGATCGGTCTCTTCGCCATCTTGTCCGCTGCCTTCATTTGTATTCTCTCCAGACGATCATAATCAATGCCATCTGTAGCATCACTCAACGCTTTCATGCGACCAACACCACCTCTGTTCACGCCTCCACCACTCAATACCGTACTGGCATTGTCTTTCAAACTTCCGATAGCTGTTTTTAAGCTTGCATTCATACTCTTTATCGGCACATTTTTATCAAACCCTATGCCCATACCAAGCGCCATCATTTTACCGACTTGGTCTCGGAATACTCTTGAAGGTGAATGTATATCAAGGAAGTCTTTTGCAGCGTTCAGCGCACTCTTTGCAGCACTCTTTGCAGCTTCTACGATTGCACCTCCGGCACTTTTCAGACCATTAGCAATACCTTTAATGATGTTAGATCCTACTTCTCCCCAATTAATTGATGTAAACGCATTTTTAATCTGTGAAATAATTGATGGAATCTTACTGATCAGCTGTGGCACAGCCTGTATCAAACCGGTAGCTAACATTCCCAGAATCTTTATACCTGCTTGCAAGATTTTAGGCAGATTACTAATAATGGCAGAAGCTAACTGGCCGATAATCGTAGGAGCTTTGTTGATCAGCTGTGGCAGCGCATTTACAAGCCCTTGTGCCAAACCAACAAGCAAATCAATTCCGGCATCTATAATCTGATCAATATTACTGAGCAACGAAGACGCCAAGGTTAAAATCAGATTAACCGCTGTCGGGATTAAAGTCGGAAGCTGCTGGGCAATCCCGGAAATCAGAGATGAGACAACAGAAATACCTCCCTGAATAATAGCTGGTAAATTAGCTGTTATTG
>NFZD01001076.1_pt1 | contig 20347 bp, 17 predicted proteins | sample 1095381 | NCBI WGS metagenome assembly NFZD01 (sample SAMN03609891, study PRJNA323583) | gut metagenome | isolation source: feces | host: Rattus norvegicus | place: Denmark: Riget | collected 2013 | reverse complement strand
ATATAGAATTGAAAATCAACGAGTTAAGTGTAAACAAAGAGAAACAAAGAATTTTTTTATTGTTTACATTTGATTATCAATGAGTTACAAATTACCACTATTGACTGTCAATGAGTTATAATTTAAGAAAATATTTTAAAACGCTAAGATTTTTTCTATTAACATTTTTTAACTGGTACTTTACTACTATTTTAGTGGTAATTCAGTACTTTTACAGAAAAATTAATGATTTTAATTCATATGGACAAAACACTACATAAGCAAAGCATAGACTCTCTGCTACCAGAGCACGACGAGTTAAATGAAAATTATGACTATGCAGAGCAACGTGATGCTGCTGTGCAATCTGTAGTAGATACGACTGAACAAAAAATAAATGCAGCAACTCTTGCGCGCATGAAAGCAAAAGAAAAATACGAGCTAGAAAAACTAGAAAAGCGCAAGTCAGAGCCTACGTTCGGTATGACAAAAAGAGAACTTAAAAAGCATAATGCGCAGATTGAGCTTCAAAAAGAAAATATAGCAGAAATTGAAGCCATAGAGAAATCACCAGAAGCACAGAACTTTCTTGCCGGCGGAAACTCAGATCTGGCACCATTCTCAGGAGCTACACGCAGAGACGTGGCAAAGTTGCTAACATCACTAAACATAAACCTAAATATAAATCTCACACAAACAGACACGTATAATTTATTGAGTTGTCTGCTAACAGCAAATGAAACACAGCTAAAAGCCTTGATGGCTAATCATATGGTACCTATAGCCATTAAAACAGTTATTAAACGCTTATTAGATGATAGCAAAATAGGCAATATTGAAACAATAGAACGCTTATGGGACCGTATATTCGGTAAAAATAATGCTGCTACACTTCAACTACCTACACAAGGAACACAGATTCCAGGAGTGCCTGGCATAATTCCTCATACGATAGTCTCTAGAGAAGCTTATACAATAATCCGTGATACTATAATAGGAAAATGAAAGCTACACATAATACAAAAAGAGGCATACTGGCCATATATAATAGCAGCGTTACACTCTATGCTGATATACAAGAAGCTTCTGACGACACATTAATAGAAATTTCACAAATAAGAGCTGCTATAGCAAGAAATAAAAGCATAAATGGGATTTTATTTGCATGGCGTTCAGAAGATAATAGAGGAAAGCATACAAATAAATTTGCAAAAGCTATTTTACAGCTAAATAGAGACGGTGAAAAAGTAGCTGAATATAATAGTGCGTATCAAGCAAATAAAGAAACAGGTGTTGGAAACATATATAAATGCTTAAATGGCACACTCAAATCAGCTGGAGGTTTTATCTGGAAATATAAAGAGGTATGAATAAGAAATCATCGCTAGAGGCCCTACAATCAAAGATACATTCAAGAGTTCAGGACCAAAAAATAGACCCGAAGGAATTATTGCGCCTTGAAATGCTATCATCACTTGAAAAGTATACGAAAGCAATGTTCAAAGCACAAAACAAACGCACTTTTACTGTTAACTACCACCACAAATTGATATTTGAAGCATTACAAGATGTTGTTGATGGCAAATGCACACGTCTTATGATTAATATGCCTCCTAGGTACAGTAAATGTATTAGCAAAGATACATTAATAGCAACAGCACATAGAGGGCTTATTAAAGCTTGTGATATTAATGTTGGTGATAAAGTATTTGCTTTTGACAATGGCAAGTTAATAACAGAGACAGTAACTGGTACAGAGCCAGCATATAAAGAAGCATATAAAATAACTATGCGTTCTGGGCGTAATATTATTTTAAGTCACGACCATCCAATGTTATCAACGTTTGGCTATAAAAAAGCAGAAGAGCTAAAAGTTGGCGAACACATAATTGCTCTTAAATCAGCTTATGATGGTAATGTTGAAATATCTGACGATGAGCTAATATTCTTGACGTGCATGATATTTGAAGGCAATTGTGTTAAACCAGCTTTTGGTTTTGCAAATGCAGATAAGTTGCTATGTGATGAATTCTTTAATGCATGTGATAACTTAGGCATTACGTACACGACATATGATTACTGTAAAAGCTTTGAATATTTTATAACTGGCGGATACAGAGGCGTAGCCGCTAAACTACTAACAAAAAATAATATTATTGGCCATAAATGCTATGATAAACGTTTACCAGTAGAATGGTTTAACATTCCATTAAGACAAAAATACTTATTTATAGGCTTAATGCTAGCTACTGATGGTTCTATAAGTAAAAATGGCCAAGCGAGTATAGCGCTAGCCAATGAAGGCTTAATAGATGATATACAACACATGCTTAATCTAACAGGCATTATATCAACTAAAAGAAATGGCATAGGCAGATATACAAAAAATGGTAAAACTATAACTACAGGAAAAGTATGGTCATTAATAATACCAGCAGAATTTGTATGTAGTATTATTAAAGATAATGTATATGTGTATGGAAAACAAAAAAGGCTTATAGAAGTTTGTAACAAAAAAAGAATAAGCTATATAGATACTCTGCCTTCTGATATTATTACGAAGGAGCAGTTAAAGCCATTTGATTATATAACAAGAGACTTATTAGGCCATTTTATATATGATAATAGGTGTAATGTATCAAGGCGAACATTTAATAAGTTATGCACATATTATCCAAGCCTAATTAAGTATAATCATAAAGATTTTTATTATGATACAATAACAAATATAGAGCATATTGGCGAACGCGAATTGATACACATAGGCGTTACTGGCGAGCATAATTATATAGCGAACGGGCTCGTTTCGCATAACACAGAGTTGGTAATCAAGCAATTCATAAGCTGGTGCTTTGCGTTGAATCCTGTGTGCAAGTTCTTACACTTGTCATATTCTGACTTGCTTGTAAAAGACAACTCAGCTACTGTTAGAAGTATTATGATGGAGCCATTGTATAAAACACTATTTCCTAATTCTGCTCTTGAACGTGAAAAAGGCTCATCTGAACGTTGGAAAACACTTGCCGGAGGAGAGATGTATGCTGTTTCTACTCAAGGCCAGGTTACAGGCTTTGGTGCTGGCCTTGTAGATGAAGATTATGATAACATGAGCTATGATGATTTAACATTCGACAAAGAGCTCAATGAAGTACTTGGCATAATAGGTGCTAAAGAAAATATATTCAATGGCGCAATACTTATAGACGACCCTATGAAGCCAGAAGATGGTGAGTCTGAAATAGTTAGAGAGCGAATTAATACACGATTTGAATCAACAATACGAAATCGTGTAAATTCACGTAATACTCCTATAATCATAATAATGCAAAGGCTGCACGAAAATGACTTGTGTGGTTACTTACTTGATAAAGAGCCTGAGCAGTGGCGAGTACTGTCACTTCCAGCAATACAGATTGACCCTATTACAGGAGAAGAAAAAGCATTATGGCCAATGAAGCATACACTAGAAGAGCTTAAACATATACGAGAACTTAACCCTATTATCTTTGACACACAGTATATGCAAGACCCTAAGCCAAAAGAAGGCTTAATGTATTCTGAAGGCTTTGCTACGTATAAACAAGAAGAGCTGCCAACTGGAAAAGATGCAATGAAAAGATGGAATTACACAGACACAGCTGACACTGGCTCAGATTCTCTGTGTTCTATCTGCTTTATAGATACACCTGAATACATATATGTAACAGATGTTGAATATACAAATGCTGCTATGGAAGTAACTGAGCCAGATACAGCAAAAATGCTTATTAAAAATAATACAGTACGTGCACGTATTGAATCAAATAATGGTGGTCGAGGCTTTGGGCGTAACGTAAGACGTTTATTAAGAACTAAGTTCAAATCATATAGATGCGCTGTTGAATTTTTTACACAAACTGAAAACAAATTTTCTCGTATATTTACTTGGTCTGCAAATGTGCAATCAGAAATTAAATTCCCAGAAGGTTGGGATAAAAAATGGCCAAAATTCTATCAAGCACTAATGGGCTATAGAAAAGACAACCGAAAACGTACTCAGCATGATGATAGTTGTGATGCACTTACAGGCGTATACGAAATGCATATTGGAAGAAATAACAGAAAAGGAATTACTAAACGCAATTAAGATTATGGAAATATTAGGCATTAATGTTAATTATAAATGTGAGAAAAGTAAAAATAATATTATTTCTTTAATACAATTTGTAGGTACAAATAAGAAATATGTAGGCCAAACAACACTAGCACTGCATGAAAGGACTTATGGTCACATATATGATGCAGTTAAGTTTGAAGCTAATGACGTTATTAGCAAAGCTATAAGAAAATATAAAAATATCTGCGTAGATATATTATGTGAGTGTAAAAATATTGACGAGTTAAATGAAAAAGAAGCCTATTATATTAAGCAGCTAAACACTTTGCTTCCTAATGGATATAACCAAAAAGAAGGAGGGCGCAATTCTAAAACATCTGATGAGTTAAAGGCCAAATTAAGCTCATCAATGAAAGAAAGATATAAAGATGAAAAAGTATTAGAGCAAAGGCGACAAAAACAAAGCGAGGTGGCCAAAAAATTATGGCAAAGAGAAGATTATGCTAAAAAGATTAGTGATGCTTCTAAGAAAAATTGGCAAAGAGAAGATTACAGAAAAGCTGTATCGACTAAATTAATAGAAGCAAGAAGGAAATGCTGTAACAAAGTATACCAGTACGATTTAGATTTAAATCTTATTGCAGTTTATAACACTGGGCTAGAAGCTGCATTAGCTAATGGGCTTAAATACAATCAATCTAAAAAATATATTGTACTGCACAAAACAAAATGAAGCATCAAACCAATTAAGAAAATGTTATGGCTATATCTGGACGTATAAAGAGTTACAGTGCGCGTGTGATAAAGCGTATAATTCTCAAGAAATGCTCCCAGTAGCGCAGAAAGCTACTTTTCTCACGTTTTTATAGTTCTCACGTATAATTTATTGTCTGAGTAAAAATAGCGCGAGAGAAGAGCTCTGAGAGCTCTCTTATATAAAAAGAGAACTTTTAACGTTTTTTAACTGTTAAAATTATCCAAGCCTTGATTTTTTATATTATATTTGCATCGAAAAGTAGTATTTAGCTACTTTTATAAGAATCGATGCAAGTTATGGGTAGCTGCTCGGCTAAAAAACTATTAATAAACATTTAAACATTAAATTCACTATGGGACTAAATTGCGGATGCCCAGCTGGAGCTCACATTGCTGACCTTGAAATAGTTGAATGCAAAGAGAGCCTTGGGCAGATACAGAAAGTTGCATTCCAGCGTGTTTATAAAACATCTGGAGAAATGAACTCGGTAGCTGACGTTACTAAAAAAGCATCGTTTTCTACTCTATTCTCTGCTGCTGATGGCACTAAAATGACTGTTTCACCTTATATTCAGGGTCCTACTACTGAGCCAGGTAAAGCACGCACATTTGGTGGTGGTAACCAGACACTCGGTGGTATTGAAATAACTATTGGTCGTGAGCCAACAACATTTAGTGGCATAATTTATCAGGAAAGCCAAAAAACAATAGCACAGCTTAAGCAGTACATGTGTGAAAATGTAGGTGTGTGGCTTATTGATGAAAATGGCAACATAGGTTGCTTGGTAGATGATATGGACGAGCCTACATCATATATGCCTATTCCTATCGGTAAGCTGTTTGTTGGCGATAAAAAGCTTGGCGGATTTGAAGAACCTGATAGCAATAGCATTGAATGGTCATTTTTCCCTAACTGGAGCGATAAGCTATATATCGTTAAGCGCGAATCATTAGATTTTAATCCGCTTACAGATTGGGTTAATGTTAAATCTGCGCAGTAATACTAGAAGTCATGGCAAGAAAACCTAAAGAGCAAACAGTTACTTTGGTAGTACCTAAGTATAACATATCGCAGGAATTTGGCATACAACATGCCGAACGCCTGCTAGATATGGGTACTAACCTGAATGGAGGTTGGGAATTGCCTTCTGATAGTAAGTATAAATACGACGAAGAGAATGGGCTTAGAGTTAAAACAGATAAAGCAAGCAATTGAAAGGCCAGCAAAACGCCAGACAATTCAAAAAGCTATAAAATTGCAGCGTCGTCTTAGGTTTCATACTGAGACGAATATCGCTATATCTGATATTAACCAGCCAACAACTACATTTCTTACTTGGGTACAGCATTTGCTTCCAAAAGACAAGTATAACATATTTCTGCAACTTTTTAAATTTCCATTGCCTACGCCAGCGGTTGTAGAAGATGTTTATAGAGAACTTGAGAGAGTTTTTTATAGCCGTAACTCTTCAACGGCATATCAATTTACTAGTTCTGAACTTGCTGAAGATTGGTCTAACTATAGGACAAACGCTCTTAACGAGCCAGATATATGGAAGACTGTCGGATGGAAGCAAATGCAAGTATCTCCAAACAGCATTCTCGTCGTTGACCTCCCCGTTGAGCAGTCAACTGAAAAGCCAGCGCCTTATTTCTATTGGCTTGAGATTGATTCTGTAATAGATTATGAAATGAAAAAAGACAGCCCAGTGAATTTTGATTGGCTTATTTTTAGTCAACCAGATAATAAAATAGCTGTTTTTGACGATGAATCTATTAGAGTATTTCAGCTAAATGAAAAAAGAGAAATACAGTCAATCGTTTCTGAAGCCAAGCATGATTTAGGCTACTGCCCAGCTAGATTTTTCTGGTCTGCACAACTGAATGAAAAAAATAAAGAGCTCAAAAAGAACCCTATAAGCAAAGAACTCTCTAACCTAGATTGGTATTTGTTTTTTGCATTATCAAAGCAGCATCTTGATCTGTATGCACCATATCCTATTTATAGCGCGTATGCTGCTGATTGTAATTTTGAAAACAACGAAACTGGTGATTATTGTGACGGTGGCTTTCTAAGAAATGCAAAAGGCGACTTTAAAATATTACCTGACGGTTCTATTGAAAAGTGTCCGTGCTGTAGTGAAAAACGCATAGCAGGACCCGGTTCATTTCTTGAAGTACCAATTCCTAATGTTGCTGATGGCGTTGCCGACCTAAGTAACCCTGTCCAGATTACGACCATAGATAAAGATTCTCTCGACTATAATGTAAAAGAGTGCGAAAGATTGCGAGATGATATAATCATTTCTATTGTCGGTTCTGGTGGCAATGTTAGTGAAAAAGAAGCTATAAATGAAACACAGGTTTCTGCCAATTTTGAAAGTAAAACATCTGTTTTAAACTCGCTCAAAACTAATTTTGAAGAGGCACAGAAGTTTGTTGAAGATACTATTTGCCGCTTTAGATATGGCAGTTCATTTATATCTTCATCAATAAGTTGGGGAACAGAGTTTTATGTTTTCACAGTATCAGAGCTTTATGCAAAATACAAGCAAGCTAAAGAAAATGGAGCATTAGCATCTGAACTTGATGCTATTTCACAGCAAATTCTAGAAGTAGAATACAGAAATAATCCGCTTGTTTTACAGCGAATGCAGATACTGAAGCAGCTTGAACCATATCCGCATAATACTATAACTGAGATTATTTCTCTATTCGAAAAAGGCTTACTCGAAGAGAATTTGGTGCGGCTTAAAATTAATTTTGCAAGCTACATTAATAGATTTGAACGAGAAAACATAAACATTGTAGATTTTGCGGTAAACAGAACGTTAAATGAAAAAATAAATATTATCAAAAATAAACTTTTAAGTTATGTTCAGCAAGAAGACAGAATTAAACCAGCTAAAGTCGAAAAGCCTGAGTGAAATCAAAGCTTATAAGGCTGAAGCTGAAAAGCGAAAAGCAGAGCTTATCGCATCAAAAAGCTCTAAAAAAGATTTTACTGAAGAGCAGCAAGAAGAGCTCGATGATATTGCAATGTTCTTAGTTGACGTTGAAGATATTATCGAAGAGAAGACAAAAGAAAATGCCTTGCATTATAAAGCGCCAGCTGGTGAAGAGAAATTGGTTCACCTCAGCATTGTAAATGGCCGCAGGTTTAATCCTAATACTGGCAAAGAAGAGTCAAAGCCTTTTACACAAAAATTCACATACGGTGAGTTCATGACGTTTAAGAGCAATTATAAAATGCTTGGATATGCAGTAATTGATGTGCTGCATGACCCGTATAATGAAGCCATAAACCTTATTAAAAAATAACAGTCATGCTTACAGTAGAAATGTTAACACAGAATCCTGCGCTACAAGGATTAACTGACGCGCAGCGTACGGCCATTGCTACAATGTCGCAAAATGATGAGAATACTGTCATAGGTACACGTATAGGTGAGCTGCATGGCCAATATGATAATGATGTTTTAGGCATCACTGGTATTGCTAAAAATGCTGGCGAAAAAAGCTATGACTACGTTAAGCGTGTTTTGAATGGATACAAATCTAAAATTGAAACCAATAACGCGCTCAAAGTCGAGCTCGACATAGCAAAAGGTCAAGTTACAGAGTTGCAAGCCAAGCTTGAAAAGAACTCAGGTGATGAAACTCTTAAGCAACAGCTTAAAGATGCTAAAAGCCAAGTTACTCAGCTCCAGGCTTCACTAAAATCAAAAGAGCAAGAATTTAATACAGAAAAAGCTAAACTCGAAACAGCTAATCGTGATATACATATAGATTATGCTTTTCAAGCAGCTACATCTGGTCTTAAGTTTAAAGAAGGTATTACTGCTCCTGTGCAAAAAGTACTTTTGCAGTCTGCAAAAGCAGAAGTTCTTGCAAAAGGAACTCCAGACTTTATAGATGATGGCTCTGGCAATAAAAAATTAGTGCTGCGTGACTCAAACGGCGTTATTATAAACAACCCAAAAAACAATTTGAATCCATATACAATACAGGAGTTAGTTCTTGAAACATCACTCAAGGACGTAATCGATACCGGTCGTAAGCAAACTGGTGGTGGCACAGGTGGCAATGGTGGTGGTGCAGGTAGTAATGGTGGTTCATTAGATATGACTGGCATTAAAACACAGCTTGAAGCCGATAAAATTATTACTGCTCATCTTCTTGCAAACGGCATCACACGAGATTCTAAAGAGTTTGCCGAGCAGTCCATGCAGCTTCGTGATGAAAACAATATAGCTGACCTTCCAATAAGATAAACAAACGTGTTATTAGGCGTAAAAGGGTAATGCACCAGTAACATAAATTAATAACAATTTAAAAATCAACAACTATGAGCTTAGTTTTAACTCGTATCCAAAACCTTCGCGCTAATTCAAATCTTGATAGATTCGAATACCGCCCCAGTAGATACGGCGCACTAAATGCTTTTATGGTGCAGTCAGAAGACCCTACTGGAATCCTTACAGATGACCTTAAGCAGAAAGCACGTGTATCAATCGGCAATACGCTGGAAACTCCTGTAATAGATTACGACGCAGGAATTTCTATCGGCAATACGCGCTCTCTTACTATTGCTGACAGCGAGAACACATCTAGAATGGTTCAAATCACATTCGCTACTTACGCTTGGGGATTTACTATTGCTCCGGCGATGTATATGAATAACGAGATTGCAATTCAGAAAGACTTTGAGACAAAAATGATGAAGTACGTTTACAAATTTGCTCAGAAGCTGGATGAAGTTGCACTCGCTAAACTCGCATCAGAAAAAACTCAGGTTATCAGCAATGCACTTTTGTATGACAAGACTGGCAACATAATAAATGCTAAATGGTCAGAACGCGAAAACGTATTCGGTGACCTAGAAGTTATCATGGGTGCAAATGATTTCTACGGCCAGTTGCATATAGTTGGTGATGCAGGAGTAGAGAGTATTATGCGTAAGCTCGCTCAGCATGGCCTCTACAATGACGTCAATAAGCAGAATGAGTTCGCTGGTAAGGTAGTACACCTTACTAACCATATAGCTGCTTCTGCTGGTAAGTATGCTCAAGGCTATGCGATAAACTCTGGCTCTCTTGGTATGTTGACACGCTTTGAACGTGATTGCCTTCTTGGTACTGTTTCAGGTGATGGCCATGAATGGGGTATTGCTACTCTTCCGTTGCTTAATATGCCTGTTGGTACTTACTTCTATGACTCTGTTGGCGATTATAGTGCTATTGCTGGTGCAGCTACAGCTGATATGGTACGTACACGTAAAGAGCACTACGGCTTTGCTGTAGATGTAGCATTCTTGACTGCATACAATAGTAAGCCTAGTGGAGACGGCGCACTTGCAAGTCCTATTCTTGGCTTTAACATCTCAAGTGAGGATGCTACATATGCTAAGCCTGTAGTTGTAATGAATGATACAACTAATCCTGTAAACACTAAAGCTGTCGGTGCTTAACCATAATTCACTTTTTTGTGTCGTTTTAATGTGTTATTAGGTTGATGCGGGAGGAGCCTAATTTAATGGCCCCTCCCGTTTTTTAAAATATTACAAGTATGGTAAGGGCAAATGAAATACAAGAAAAGTTATTGCATCTGATAGGATGGCAACAAAATTATGATACTACTAATTTTAAATTAGCAGAATCACTTACTACGAGTGAAAGTGGATTGTATTATCAACAGGCACATCCCCTTATAACACTTGATAATTTATCCAGCTTAGCGCCTGATTTTAAAAATATAAATTTTCCTGAATATGCAGAGAATATTGAATATAGAAAAGGAAACATCGTTTCATGCGATGGCCAACTATATAAAGCATTGCGCGACACTGCTAAATCACCATATAGTGACGATTGGGAAATCACAAACCCGCTTTCTGAATGGATTGAACAAAAAACAAGAGCTAGCATCCAAAAAACAGTTTCTAGGTTTATAAATGAAAAACTTGCAAGGTCGTCTAGTAAGACTATAGTAGAAAGCAAAACGCTGTTTGATGGTACAGGACGCATAACTGATATAGTTAAAAATAGAAAAAATCTTGTTGGCTTTGAGATAGTTCCTATTCGTTCAAACGGCGTAACAACAAAAATAAATAAAATAGGACTTCAATTTACGGAGCCTGGTGAATACACCATATATATAATGCATTCCAGCATGGAGGCTCCAATTAATATTTTGAAGCTAAACAAGATTAGAAAAAATAGCATAGAGTGGTTCAATTTAGACGATGTTTACTTGCCATATAGAAGTGATTTTAATGACGCTGGTGGTAGTTGGTATATATGCTATTTTCAATCTGAATTGCCTGAAGGCAGTTTAGCTATTCGTAAAGAAAGAGATTGGTCTAAAGGCCCGTGCAACTCGTGTTCTAGGCATGAATATGAAAACTGGAAGCTGTGGAGCAGATATTTAGAAGTATATCCATTTTATGTGAATGAAGAGTTGGTAAATGGTGTTAGCTACAATGAAGATTTTAATGACGATTTTGCAAAGCAGCCAATACACCTTTGGGATATTGAAAATAATCAATACACATATGACACTAATTATGGCATAAATCTTGATATAACAATAAGTTGTGATTTGACAGATTTTATAATAAGCCAAAGAGCATTATTTCAAGATGTATTGCTCAAGCAATTAGCTATTGATATGCTTAAAGAATTTGCATACAATGCTAATGTAAGAACTAATAGGCACGTCATAAATGCGTCAAGAACTGATATTATTTATGAAATAGATAGTGATGCATCATCCATTAAAAAGTCTGGCTTAAGCTATCAACTTGATGAAGCATATAAAGCACTTAGCATTTCAACTGAAGGCATAGACAGGGTTTGTACGCCTTGCATAAATAATGGTATTCGTTATAGAGTTATATAATGGCTAATAGTTTTAATCTAACGATAAAGAATCTAGTGTATCGATTACGCAAGTTTAAAGATATACTTGATGATGAGTTAAAGAACGAGATTCTTAAAAATGAAGATGTTATCGTTAGTATGATAACTAGAGACCAGTTATATGATTTAGGTATAGAAGGCCGTGGTAAAGAAATAATGAGCTATATGCCATATGCTTACAGGACTATAAAAAGAAAAATTCGTAAAGGCCAACCATATGACAGAGTAACATTAAAAGATACTGGCTCATTATATGAATCATTGCATATAGAATTCGATGACACTGGCTTCTATGTTACATCATCGCAAGACAAAGCAAAATATTTGTTAAAAAGATATGGAAAAACTATTTTTAGGCTAACAGACCAGAATCTAAAGGAATTGCTAGATAAGCATATAAGACCTTCGCTTAAAACAAAACTAAAAAAGTATTTGCAGAATGGATGAAATAAGTGTACAAATTAGATTTAAAGAAAATCCTGTAATTCTAGATAAAATTATACAGGACTTGCAATCTACTTTGAAAGAAAAGCTGCTGTGGTTAGATAAAGCTTTTGGCAGAGGGTATAAGTTAGTGGAGCATAAGCCAGATGGAGATAAATTTATATACCCAGCTGCTTATATTGGTAATTCTGAGTATGCTTCATTATTGCCAAATGACAATTATGGCAATTTTTGTTGGTTTGATATTTATGACCCTCAAATCATAACTGCTGTAACTCAATCTCTTCCTCAGTTTACATTTTCTGGTGCTATAGTGTTTTGGTATAATCTTGACAGTATATTTGCTGATTCAGATGTTATGTATACTGAAGAGATTAAAGATGAAGTTATAAAGGTATTAACTACTCCTGGCATTATAACAACTACCGGACGGCTAACAATAAATAAAATATTTGAACGCTTTGAAAACATTTACAAAGGCTACTCGTTAGAAAAAATATATAACAATAATATTTATAAAGGAGACGATATACAATCAATAGATAAACAATTTTTTATGCACCCGTATAGTGGTTTAAGAGTTGAATTTGAAATAACAACAAGAGAATTATGCCAACGATATATAAAATAATTATAATTGCTTTGCTCGTAGCTTTTATAATACTTTTTGCGAATAAAAGCGAAATTCGCATAAAATTACGAGACTTCTGCGATGAGCATAAAATGCCATTAATAGCAAAAATGCTTGATTGCGATTTTTGTTTAAGCTTTTGGGCTGGTGTTATATTGTCTATAGCTTTTGCAATTGCGACCAAAGATATTAGTTGCATTTTAATACCATTTTTATCAACTCCAATTACGCGATTTTTATTATGAAAGAGATAATTACACCAAAGCACAAAATAAAAGTATATGATAGCATAGATGAAATGCCTATTATTAACTTTCAGAAATATAATAAATATGTATTGATTGATTCTGGGTTAGGTTCTGATATTGATGCTGTAGATGCACATCTTGTTAACTTAGCTAAACTTATTAAAACAGATAAGGCAAAAGCTACTCAAGAGTTGCAAAATTTAAGGCAAACTATGCATTTAATAGTAAGTGGCATTTCACCTAGGTATTTAGCATTTGCGGCTTTAATACATAGCATAGATGGTGTTATCGTAAAAGATTTTTCTGATGAAAATCTTAAAAGTATATTAGATAGTATTAAAACTGTAAAGCATAACAAAATATTTGAATTTCTAGCTTGGGTCAAAAAAAAACTAGATACTGAATTAGAAACGTATTTTCCTAATGAATTTGGTAATAGTGCAAAAGAAAAAGAGGTTTATGATAAGCTGAAACAGAAAACTCTATTAGTGCTAGATGGAATTATAAACGACAAAAACAATTCAGAGCAAATAACAAAAATAGAGGATTCTCTGTTCAGCTTATATAAACCTAAGAACTTTTTTGGAAGCAAATCAGTTGAGGTTCAGTATGATAAACAGTTTGAAACTGCATGTATGTATATAAGCCAAGAAACTAGCATGAATGCAAAAAACATGACAGTTCTTGAATTTTATAATACACTAGCAGAACTTAAGAAGCAAGCAGAAATAAAAGCAAAAGCATACAAAAAACATTAAACTGTATGAGCTATGGCAACAGAAGACGATAAAATCAAATATAGCGATATAGTTTCACCAGATGATTCTATAACTAAACTCATAACGCAACTTGAAGAGTTAGCTAAGCAGTATGAGTCTATGATAACGTCAGTAAAAATAGGAGCTAAGAAAATAGAAGTTAGCATGAAATCAGTTAGTGGCGCTACTAAAGAAGGCCGTGCTGCTATAGATGAAAATGCTGCTGCTGCTACACGTTTAGAAAAAGCAATGAGTGAGCTAAAGTTTGCTCTTTCTGATACTGGTAAAAATGTTGCATGGCTTAAAGAAAGAACCAAAGAGGTTAATGCAGCTACTGTAGAGCAAAGAAAAATAACAGCTGCTATGACTGCGTCATACGATAAGTTAAGATTAGAGCTTCAGCAAAATATTAAGCTTTGGAAATCTATGTCGGAAGAGCAAAGGCTTAATTCTGCTGAAGGTGGTGCTGTCTTAGATAATATACATAACTTGCAAGCTCAGCTTAAATCATTAGATTCAGAGCTAAAATTGCATGTTAATGCAATGACTGAAGTACAAAAAGCAGAACAGAAGCTTAACTTTTTACGTAGTGAAGAGGGCCAAAAGCTACTACAACTAAAACGCGAAATAAATGAAGTTATTGCAGCATCTAGGACGCAAAAAATAACAACCGATGACCTTACAGAAGCACAAAATAAATTATATTTTGTGCAATCATATTACTATAGAGAATTGCAAAATGTAAATAGGCAGATTAGCGAACAGTCACGCATTACTAAGCTTACAGAACAGGTTAATAATTCTGCTATTGGTTCTTATAATCAACTTGCAGCTCAGTATGAGCTAAATAAAATAAAGCTCAATTCAATGTCGCAAGAACAGCGTAGAGCAGCAAATGAAGGACAAAAACTTGAGGCTGAAACTAAGAGAATCTATCAGCAAATGATATTCTTACAAGAATCAGTCGGTGACCATAGGTTATCTATAGGTAATTATGCTAAAGCATGGAATGGACTTGGAAATGCAATGAACCAGATAGTAAGAGAGCTTCCAGCTGCTACTATGGGAGTAAACATGTTCTTTCTTGCTATTTCAAATAACGTTCCGATTCTTATTGATGAGATACAACGTGTAAAAAGGCAAAACGAATTATTAAGGGCTGAAGGCAAAGCTACACAAAGCATAATTGGTACAATAACAAAGTCTATATTTAGTTGGCAAACGGCTCTTATAATGCTGCTGACAGTGATGTCGATGCACGGTAAAGAAATATTAGAGTGGGTCAGTAATCTGTTTACTGCTAAAAATGCTGTCATATCTACAGCAAAAGCAATGGACAATATTAATGATGAGCTCGAAAAAACAAATGCTAACTACGGGCAAAATATTGTCTCTCTTAAAAAGCTTCAGACTGAATGGAATAATTTAACGTCTGATACAGAAAGAGAGAAATGGATTAAAAATGTTAAATCAGAATTTAGTAAGTTAGGCATAGCAGTTAACAGCGTTAATGAAGCCGAGAACATTTTAAATAAAAATACAGAAGCAGTAGTCGCTGCACTTAGACTTAGAGCTAAAGCCGCTGCTGCTCAAAAGCTAGCAGCAGAACAGTATGAAAAAGCTTTAAGGAAACAAAATGAAGCAGAGACTGAAGCAGCTAAAGGACCATCAGTAGGAGACTGGATTAAAAAACGGCTTACAACATCTGCATTATATGGAGGGTCAACATCATTTAATTCTCTAAATGTAGAATACGCTAGTAGGCGAACAGCTAAAGGCTTTCAGAGAGAAAGAGTACGCAGCCTTGAAGAGGAAGCTAGAGCAGCAGAAAAAACTGCTGATGCATATTTTGATATTGCTGATTCACTTGAAAAAACTGCATCAGCTACATTAAAAAATGCTGGAATAAAAGACAAAAACTTATATGACAGAACCACTCGTACTAGAAGAGGTAGAGAACCAAGAGACCTTACTGATACTATAAATCGTAATGATATAAGCATACAAAAGAAATATGAAGAGAGCATAACTAAACTACAGAACGATGAATACATAAAACGTAGATTTAATCTTCTTGATTCTGCTAGAACACAAATAAGAGAGCTACAAGAGCTGTATCGTAAGAATGAAACTTACATGACAAATCCAGACGGTAAGTTCAAAGCATTAACTGATGAGCAAAAACAGCAAATACAACAGCAGCAACAGTGGATAAAAGATATAGTTCTTAATATACAAACAAAACTAAATTATGATTTGTCGCAGCTTGAAAAAGAACGCCAGCTTGCGTCTCTTATTACTATGCGTGAAACAGTTGATTGGCGTATAGATATTATAGAAGATTCTATAAATAAAGAAAAAACTCTTAGGCTTAGACAACTCGATGAAGAGGAAGCTCTAATAAAAAAGCAAAATAGATTAGCCGGTGATGCTGCTAGAGATGAAGCAGAAATAACTGCTGAATATGCTAAAAAGCGTATTCGTATAATTGCTGACTTCGATAGCCAAATATTAGAACTTAGAAAGGCAGATGTAGATGCACAGCTTGAAGTAGTAAAGCGTGGTTCACAAGAAGAGTTGAAATTATTGCTTAGAAAGAATGAAATAGAAAGGCAACTTGCTTTATCAGCTAATAGAGCAAAGCCAGCAGCACAGCAACAGAGTGAAGCACAAATAAATCAGTCATTTGATAAAAAAGCAACGACCGTTAAAACTAATTTTCAAATGACCGGCTTTGACCAACAACAAGCTGTAGAAGCTGCTAGATTTAATGTTGTTAAGCATTCTGAATCACAAATAACAAAGTTTAAACTACAACAAGAAAAAGCTAGATTGGAAGAGCAAATACGCTTAGCAGAATCTGGTGCTTTAGAATGGAGCGACAAGCAGATAGAGGCTGCTAAATACACAGCGCAAGGCATTGATAGAGAGCTATCAGAGCTAAACAATGTTATTAGTAAAATAGGCAAAAAAGGACTTGGTTATACGCTGCTAGAATCACTCGGGCTTGATGATGACCAAATAAAAGCTTTAATAGAAGCAACAAATATAGTAATAGAGCAGCTTCAAGATATTCTTGATGCCGAAGTAGAATTAGCTGAACAGGCTGTTGAAGCAGCTAATAAACGTGTTGAAGCAGCAAAATCAGCGTATGATGCAGAAGTTGAAGCACGTAATAACGGTTATGCTAATAATGTTGCTACTGCTAAAAAAGAATTAGAGCAAGAAAAGAAACAGCAACTAGAGAAACAAAAAATTCTTGAAGCAGCACAGAAACGGCAAGAAAATTTACAAACGTTAATGCAAACAAACTCTCTTATTACAGCTGCAGCTAATCTATGGAGCTCACTTTCACCAATTCCTGTTATTGGGCATGCTTTAGCTATAGCAGCTATAGCTACTATGTTTACGTCATTTGCAGCTGCAAAGATAAAAGCTAAACAAGTAACATCAGCTTCTGAAGAATATGGTGAAGGCGGCCTTGAGTTTCTTGAAGGTGGCTCTCATGCTTCCGGTAATGATATTGATTTGCATACTAAAAATAAGCACAAAAAGAATATGAGAGCAGAAGGTGGTGAAGCGCTGGCCATAATTAATAAAAGGCAAACTAAAAAATATAAAAAGGTTTTGCCTGGTGTAATTGACAGCCTTAACAAAGGAACATTCGAAGATAAATATATGAATGCGTTTAATAAGATTGATGGTTTAGAGCTTAAACTGCAATCGCAAGAATCTAATATAGATTTGTCAAAGTTAGAAAGAGAAGTAAGTAACATAAGAAAGCAAAATGAAATGCGATTATACACTCTTCCTAATGGTGATACTGTTATTATAAATGGCAATGTTAAACGAATAATAAAGCATTAATATGATACCACCTAAATATAGATTTTTTTCAGGCAAGGCTATAAGTGTTTATTTTAGAGATGATACTTATATAGATACAACAACTGGTGCAACAGAAACTGCCGTAAACTCAATTGCGTCATATAAAATGTATGTACGCTCTAAAATGTTATACATTAATTATTCTCCATCGAGAGATATATTTGATGATATAAACAATATAACTGAGGAAGGCTTATACGTGCATATGTATGACTCAAACGATGGCTATTTGGGAGTAACTCAAATAAAAAAAGCCATAATGTGTGAGTTAAAGCAAAATACTGCATACGTTATACTTAATTTCATAGGAATGACTTCGAGTATTATGAAAATGCATAAATCATTTGTTAAAGATGGCTTTTCAGAAACATATGAAGTTAGTGCTGTTAACCCATACTACAATGAATTAGCAAAGAAGTATGCTAAAGAAAGCCAGCAAGAATTTTTTAGAATTTCATTAGATGGCAAAATAAAATTCTTAGGCTCTGATTTCGAAAAAATTTATGAATCAAGCCTTAATGATGAGCTTATATTTGTAATAGAAAAGCAAAACACCACTACAAAAGAATGGTATGAATACTATAAAGGTAAATTTAATAAAACTGATTGCAAATTTGATGCTGAGCGTAAAATATGTGAACCAACATTTAGTGCATTAGATTTGTATACACAAATACTCAATAGCTATGAAAACACATATGACCTAATAAAATTAGCGCCAGAACTAACTAAAATAGATATGTTCAAACGTTCATTAATACAAGTGTATGTTCGTGGTGCTGATTCTATTACTAATTTCTTTGGTGGCACTTACTGGGAAGATGACGTAAATGAAGCTGTAGATAGCGCAGATGACCTAATAAACAAATACTTTTTTGCGTATATACGAACTGGCAATGAGTTTTATATAGAAGGCGCTGGCATAGCTGAAGTAAATGGTGTGTACGCAGGAATAAATGGCCATTGGCCAAATGGCAAAGGCTATACGTGCTATATGAAAGCATCAGAAGCATTACACCAAGATTATATTTATGTTAAGCGTGATAGTGATGATGTAGATTTATATAGGTCTGTAAAGCAATGGTCATACTTAACGGAAGGTGATGCATATATAAATCGTGAAGATATAGAAATGGTTAATATAAATAATGCAGATGATAAATTTACTATAAAAAGTCCATTTGTATATCATATTTATCAACGGCTGCTGTGTGATATAGATACAATGCCTGGAACGACTCCATTGCAAACACACGATTTGCCTATTGATGACTTTGTGACAGGCAATAAGAATTATAAGAAGTGCATAGGCTTAAAAGGAGGTAACTTTTTCTGCACATCTAGAACAGTAAAAGAACCAACTAGATATGGTATAAATGATTATGGTGAATACTTTACAAATAAATTCATACCTAGCTCTGTATCAGTAGCTCGTACTCTACCTATAAGTAGAAATTCTTGGGCAAATGCATCTTTATGGTATGCATATGATAATACAATATATGGCTTGTGGGAACAAAGCCTAAGAAAGAAATATACGCTCAAAGATAGTTATTCTATAGGCTCAGTGATAAAATCATTATTGAGCAAAATAGCACCTACTATAAGGCATGAAGCAACTGCAGAATATAGTAAATTTTTATATGCTGATACTAGCCCAATAACAGTAAATAAGTTTTATGTTTTTATAACACAAAAAACAAACATACTGAAAGGTCAATATGACCAAGCAGCTCAAAAAGCTGAAACTACACTTAAAGATATTATGAACATGCTTCGTGATTGCTTTAGATGCTATTGGTATATAGAAAACAACAAATTTAAAATTGAGCATATCTCTTACTTTATGAACGGCGGCTCTTATAATAGTGGAGCACAAATACAACTTGATTTTACAAAGTTAAATGATATGTTCAATAGAAAGCATACATCTTATTTTCAATCTGAAATTGAGTTCAATAAATCAGAACTTAATAGCAGATATGAATTTAATTGGATGGATGATGTTACCGAGTTATTCGGCCAAGTAACTATAGATGTACTAGCTAAGTACGTGCAGCAAGATAAAAAAGAAGATATAAATGTTAGCCAATTTTCATCTGATGTAGATTTTATGATGTTTAGTCCATCTAACTTCTCTGATGACGGATTTGCACTACTATGCGCAACCAAGAACGGCTCTAATTATGAGCTGCCAATAATAACTTCTACACTTATAGATAGCGATGGTAATAGTTATCAGGCGACATCACAGAACTGGTTTGCTTCATGGACGTTTTTAGCAAGTAACTTCTATATGTATGATATGCCAGCATATCAAATAAAAATAAACACAATTAGTGGTGCATACGCGTATAGAATTAAAAGATGCTTGAAACATAATATAGAATTTCCTTTAGCTGAAGACTTAGATGAAATGAAGCTCATTAAAACATCGTTTGGAAACGGCAAAATTGATGAATATTCTGTCAACCTAAATACTAGAATTGTAAAAGCTAATTTACTATATGAGCCACGATAAAAACATACCCAGATAGCGCAGAAAGCTATTTCTCTCACGTTTTTATAGTTCTCACGTATAATTTATCGCTTGAATAAGAGAGCGCGAGAGAAGAGCTCTGAGAGCT
>NFZD01016453.1_pt1 | contig 20458 bp, 36 predicted proteins | sample 1095381 | NCBI WGS metagenome assembly NFZD01 (sample SAMN03609891, study PRJNA323583) | gut metagenome | isolation source: feces | host: Rattus norvegicus | place: Denmark: Riget | collected 2013 | reverse complement strand
GTCCGGTGACGCATGGGTGTTCGGTGACGCAAGGGTGTACGGTAACGCAATGGTGTCCGGTGACGCATGGGTGTTCGGTGACGCAAGGGTGTACGGTAACGCAATGGTGTCCGGTGACGCATGGGTGTTCGGTGACGCAAGGGTGTACGGTAACGCAAGGGTGTCCGGTAACGCAAGGGTGTCCGGTGACGCAAGGGTGTCCGGTAACGCAGAGGTGTACGGTGACGCATGGGTGTTCGGTGACGCAAGGGTGTACGGTAACGCAATGGTGTCCGGTGACGCATGGGTGTTCGGTGACGCAAGGGTGTACGGTAACGCAAGGGTGTCCGGTAACGCAAGGGTGTCCGGTGACGCAAGGGTGTCCGGTAACGCAGAGGTGTACGGTGACGCATGGGTGTTCGGTGACGCAAGGGTGTACGGTAACGCAAGGGTGTCCGGTGACGCAAGGGTGTCCGGTAACGCAGAGGTGTACGGTGACGCATGGGTGTCCGGTAACGCAAGGGTGTCCGGTAACGCAGACTATACATATATTCACGGATTTGGAAGTTGTCACAGAACAACAACATTCTTCAAGACCAAGGAGCATGGAATTTGTGTTGTATGTGGTTGTTTTTATGGAACCTTGGACGAATTTCGCGACAAGGTAAAAGAAACGCATGGAGATAGCAAGATTGCAAAAGAATACCTGATGGTTGCTGATTTAATGGAGTTCAAGTTTATGGAGGAAATGTCAAATGATTAAGTCGGATAAAGGAAATATTGAGTTCAGAGGAAGAGGAATTGAAATTAAAACAGATCTAGCATGTTTATTTTAGTCCATGAGAGAAGAAACATCTATGAATGTAGATAAAATTGTGCAAGAAGCTTTGGAAAATTCAAAATATTCCGAAGAAGAACTCATTGAACGAATCGAAGAATTACTCGCCAAAATCAAAAAAAAAAGAGGATTAGCCCATGAAACAGCCAAAGAAATTATCATTAGCACAAAAGTTGATTGTAAAGAAACTCGGATTAGAACCCTTTGAATGGGCGTGTCACTACGAAGATAAAGAATATCTTCACATTATCAATAAGAAAACAAAAGAGTTTCGGATTATAGATAAGAAGAAAGGGGAGTTGATTCCAAATGGAGATTAGATTAAAGAAGTTACATATCCAAAACTTCAAAGGTTGTAAGGACAGAGTAGTGGAGTTTGGAGATAATACGAAGATTAGCGGTGCAAATGCGACCGGAAAGACGACTATATTTAATGCGTTTACATGGTTGTTATTCGGAAAAGATTCACTAGAAAATGCAAAATTTGATATCAGACCATTGGACAAGGATGGGAAAATGATTGACAACTTGGAAATCTGTGTTGAAGCAGTGCTTTCCGTTGATGATGAAGAATATTCTCTGAAAAAGGTACAGAAACAAAAGTGGGTAAAGAAGCGCGGTACAAACACCACGGAATTTCAAGGAAATGTGAATGAGTTTGAAATCAACGGTTATCCGAAATCAGAAAAAGATTTTAAAGAGTTTATTTCCAGCATGATTGACGAAAAGATTTTCAACCTTGTTACAAATCCAATCGCATTTACTTCTTTGCCATGGAAAGAACAGAGAGAAATGCTGATGAAATTTGTAGGGGATTTTACAGACGTTCAGATTGCGGAAGTGTATGGAGAAAAGTTCTCGAAATTGATTCCGGAACTTAAAATCGCAAGTACGGACGATATTCTGAAAAAGTATACGAAAGCTAAAAACACTTTGAATAAGGAAATGATTGAGCTTCCGGCACGTATTGATGAAGTTTCAAAACAGTTAGTGATTGTAGATGTTGGCGCTTTAGAAGTGGAAAAGGCTGCGAAAGAGGTTGCACTCAAAAAATTAGAGGTAGCATTGTCTGGCGGAGTCTCAAAGTTGGAAGAAATCAACCGGAAAAGACAGATTGTAATGGAATTGAAATTTCATGCAAGCGAGATTCAGAATCGAGAAACAGATGTACTTATGAGTAGAAGAGGAGCTGCGGCTGAAAGATTTAATCTAAAAAATCAGGAACTGATGTTAGCTAGAAATAATATTTCCAACATTATATATGAAATTGAGACGGCTCGAAAAAATATGGAACGTGCAGAGTCGGACAAACAGAGGTACACGGAAGAATGGCGAAAAGCAAAGTATAGTGAATACCCAGCTATGAAGCCATTTCCAGACTACGAGCCGATTCCAAAACTTACGGAGAAAGATTTAACATGTTTAACTTGCGGGCAAAGTCTTCCAACAGATGTTAGAGAGCAGCGGATCAATGATTATGAGAATCGCAAAAAGAAATCCGAAGAAGGATATGCTAGGGCAAAAGAACAATATGAAGAAAGATATATCAAAGAGAAAGAAAAATTCCTGAAGACTCGTGAAGCTAACATTCAGTCTGCTACAGAAAAAGGGCAAAAGGCTTATGACGATGTTCGACTCTATCAGAGAGAAATTGAAGAGAAGCAAAAAGTTCTTGGCAAATTAAATGCTGATCTGAAAGTTGCAGAAGAGGAACTTCGGAAAGAGGAGACCGCTTTGGATGCTATTCCGACAGTAGCAGATATGACTTCAAACGAAGAGTACCAGAATATTTTGAAGCAAATCGGCGAAGTTGAAGCTGAGATTGTTGAGGTAAGTAAGGTGTCTTCCGGCAATGTGGAACTTGAAGCGCAAAAGGCTGTACTAAAGGATGAAATTGCCGAGATTGAATTAAAAATCAAATCATCAGATAACACGAAAGTCAATCTTCGTATTGCAGAACTCGAGGAAGAAAAGAAAGAAGTTGGACAGAAGATTGCAGAGCAAGAGCAGATGATTGCGCTGACGGAAGATTTCATCAGAACGAAAATGAATCGTATCTCATCTGTGATCAATGAGAAATTTAGAATCGTATCATTCAAACTGTTCGACAATCAGATTAACGGCGGTTTAAAAGAATGTTGCGAATGTACGGTAAACGGCGTTCCATATTCTTCCTTAAATGAAGGACACCAACTTGTGGCTGGTTTTGATATCATCAATTCCATTTCAAATTTATACGGTGTAAAAACGGTAGTATTCCTAGATAAAGCAGAGAGAATTAATGATTTTAATATTCCGAAAATAGACACACAACTTGTGACGTTGAAAGTTACAGATGATAGAGAGTTGAGAGTAGAGGTGTAACATGGCGATACCAAAATTAGAAAAGCAATTTGAATACAAAGGATTTCCATGCGTAATTCTGTTTATGCCAACCGGTTATAGATGCGGATATGTAGGGATTCCGAAAGATGTGAAAATTGATATAGATAGTATTGGCTGTCATGGCGGCATTACATATAATAGCGAACATTTATATCATCAAGAACGGAAAGATTTGTGTTGGATAGGTTTTGATTGCGCACATTGTTTTGATGGGTACGATGTGGAAACAGCTAAAAATTATTTCGCTGATGAAGAGGAAATTGTGAAGCAGATAGCTTTATTGGAAAGCACAGGTTATTTCTCTGTTTGTAATGAGGACAATCCTATTCGGACTCTTGAATATTGCGAGGAAGAATGTAAAAAAATCGTAAATCAAGTTGTAGAAAGGATGGGATGTAAATGATAGCAATTAAAGCACGGTACTTGAAACACGATGTTGCGATTGGGAAAGAGTATACATTTGGCATCAATACAATAGTGAAGCCTGGCGATGTTGTAAAGATCGGCAACGTAAAAGCTGTTGTAACAAGTGTTGATGAAAATGAGGAAGAGATCGCAGAGTACAAAGATAAATTAAAAATTGTTGAAAAAGCGGAGGAAGAGTAATGGCAAATGAAGTAGCGAAAAAGCAAGAGTTTAACACAGCCGTTTCAGAATGGACAAATAGTGTGACGGGACTTGTTATAAGAGATTTTGAAAACTGTGGCGTGACATTTGATGAATATTCAAAAAAATGTGCAATGGCAAGTATGGGGGCTATTTTCCAATTAGTGCAAAGCACAGAAAAAACAGATATGAAAGATTTGAATATGTCAAACCTTAAAGAAGTCGTAGAACAATGTGCAAGCCTTAAACTGAATGCTAACGCCGTTCCTAGAGAGGTTTATTTTCAACTTAGAAGTAAGCAGATCAATGGCGAATGGAAAAAAGTTATTGAAATGGGAATTGAGGGAGATGGTAACGATGCACTTTTACGTCAGTTTGGTAATGGAATTCAAAAAGTTTACCCGGTATGGCTTGTAAAAGAAGGGGATGATTTTATATATCCGAAGCGAAAAGGGATTGAAATTACACCGCCGGAATGGATGCCAAAGGGATTGTCTGAAAAGACTGTAAGAGTTGTATATCCTGTTAAATTGGATGATGGAACAGTTGATTACCTTATTGCAGAGCGAGAGCCGGTAAGAACAAATCTGATTGCTCACATTAGAAACAACATGATGAATGAAACATTCGGATTTGTTACCGGAACAAAAAAGGATAAATATGGAAAAACGGTAGATCGCTCTCGATACGATGCAACACCGGAAGAAAAAGAGAAAATTAAGGCTAAAAAAGCAGAAATTATGGATGCTGTCAGAGCATGCGAAACATTGGAAGATATTCTCAAATGTGAAGCTGCTATTCCATATATTTCCGCAGCGTGGCTTGATACACCGGAGAACATGATTATCCGAAAGATGCGTAATAACGCGATCAAGAAATACCCGAAGAATATGAATCAGCTTGCAAGCAGTTCTTTATTACAGCTTGACGAAACTTACAAAAATTCTCAAGAAGAAATTGCAGAAAACGAAAATTCGGAAGAGTTTGTTGTAGCTGATGCAGAAGCAATAGTTGTGGAAGAACCGGACTTTGCAAAGGAGTAGAAATGGAAGCAATGATTAAAACTTTTGAAGAAATGAAAAAGGATATGGAATCGGGCGTTTTCGATAAAACGGACAACGGCACTTGCACTCAATGCGGTGCTTGTTGTTCCAACATTCTTCCTATGACAGATGACGAAGTTAGAACGATTAAAAGATATGTTAAAAAGAATCGAATTAAAGAGTTTAAGCACGCTACAAATGTTATGTCTAACCCAACATTGGATTTAACTTGCCCATTTTTAGATGACGATAAGGAATTTGAGAAATGCTCAATTTATCCTGTTCGTCCTAGAGTGTGCAGAGATTTCATCTGCTGTCCGAGTAAGAGGAAAGAATTAGATATGGAATGGGCGTTAGATGCTAAAATCAGAAATGTAAGGGAGGAAATTTTTAATGAGAATCATTAGTCAATATTTAACTAGCTTTCCGATTGAGCAAATATTCATTGCTGTAGATGACAACAGATTGTGGGCGAAATTAGTTGGTAGCAATGAGACGTTTTGTCTAGGGGAATATGAAACATGTGAAAGAGCAAAGGAAGTATTTTTCGAAATTAATTCGCATTATGAAAATTCTCCTTTGCTTAAGGATCCTGGAGCTGATTACAGACAGAGAACTTTTATAATGCCGGAGGAATAATATGGACGAAAAATTGCTAGATAAAATCAAGGAAATTGCTCGTTTCTACGGATGGGAAGAACAACACAGAATTGCTATCGAAGAATTATCGGAGTTAATTAAAGCAATTTGCAAGCGTGAGCGTAGATTTGACGGTTCATTTTCTACTGTATCAGCAGAAAGTGAAGAGCGGACAGCAATTGTGGAAGAGTTAGCAGATGTGATTATCATGGCAATTCAATTAACTTATCTACTAGAGGGCGAGTTTGATGTAAAAGAAATCATGGAACATAAAGTTGAAAGACAGCTAAGGAGAATAGACAAGGTATCAAAAGATATGGAAGAAATGGAGATGGTTTAATGCTAATAAAATGCATGGGATCTTCTAGTTATGGAAATGGATATGCCCTCATTGTGAATGACGGGATCCTGCTCATGGAGTGTGGAGTACCATCGAAAGAAATGCTGCAAACTATTGATTATAAGACTTCTAAAGTTGTTGGATGCTTACTAAGTCACGGACACGGAGATCATGCTGGGCATATTAAAGGATATATGAAATACGGAATTGATGTGTATTGTTCCGATGAAGTTTCAAGTGATATTCAGACAATTTACGGAGAAAAAACAAAGTATATGCAGAGAATGCGAAGGTATTGTATCGGGAATTTCAAAGTAATTGCTTTTGGAGTGCCACACAATAGGACGGAATGCGATGGATTTCTCATTGAGCATGAAGAGTTTGGTAAGTTGCTATTTATTACGGATGCAGAGTATTGTCCGTATGATTTCTCAAAGATAGAAATTAACCATGCCTTGATTGAGTGCAATTATTCTAAAGATTATCTCGCGAAAGACTTGGAAAACTATGGACATGTTCTTAGTGGACACATGGAACTAGAAACGTGCAAAAGGCTCATACAGACGATTAATAGTCCAACGCTAAGAAGTGTAGGATTACTACATTTAAGTTTGCAGAATGGCAATCCAGAGCGTTTCAGAGAGGAAGTAGCAGAATTGGTTGACTGTGATGTAGATGTATGGGGTGCAGAAAAAGGAACAGAAAGAGAATTACGGCTAGAGCCGTTTTAGGAGGAAGAATGAATAAAGTAATTTTAATGGGAAGAATCGTTAGAGATCCTGATATCAGGTACGGAGGATCAAATAATACAGCAGTTGCAAGATATTCCTTAGCTGTTGATCGCCGTTTTAAACGTGACGGTGAGCCGACTGCCGACTTTATCAACTGCGTAGCGTTCGGAAGAATTGCTGAGTTTGCAGAAAAGTATTTCCGTCAAGGACTGAAGGTTGTTGTAACCGGACATATTCAAACAGGAAGCTATACAAATAAAGATGGTGTGCGTGTGTACACAACTGATGTTGTTGTAGAAGAACAGGAATTTGCTGAGAGCAAGGCTGTAAGTCAGCAGAATAACAGTAATGTGCAGTCTAGCCCGTCACCGTATGGTTCAATGCCTACCGATTCGGACGGATTCATGAATATTCCGGAAGGAATCGATGAAGAATTGCCATTTAACTAGGTGGTGTATAGAGTGAAATGCGATAATGATTGTTTTCATTGCTCATTTCCTGATTGTATCAGAACTTTCTCTGAGTATGAAATGTACCCAGAGAAGTTCAAAAGATATGCAGCTTCAAATAAAGGCAGGGAAAATGAAAAAAGAAAAAGTAAGAGAAAGATAGAGTCCGGAAAGAATGCAGAGTATTGCCGGAGATATTATCAAAAGCATAGAGAAGAAATTCTTCAAAAGAAAAAGGAGGCTAGAGAAAAGTGCAAGAAAGAAAACCATCTGAAAATATAGATGAATTTGTTCGGTTCTTAGAGGAATCAAAAGAGATTTACGAAATGGCGAAAGCAAAGTGCGAAGAATTCGATTCGATGGATCGGTTAATTTATTGGTCTCACAAGTTTGAATTTGCGAGTGATAAGTCAGAAAGAAATCGACTTGGAACAGCCTACCAAAGAGAACGGCAGGAACGGCGCCGGTATAAAGATCTATGTGATGAATATAAAGTGGTATATGATTTTGTGAGTAGCGAAAATAATAAAAGCACTTTACGGAGAATGAAAGGCATGATTGATCGGCAGAAGCATAATGAATCCTATTTAGAAAGTAATAGAGTCTATAAGGCAGGTGAACAAAGTGATACTGCTAGAAGATAAGGGTCAGCAAGCTGGAAAGCATAATGAAAAAAATCGCTATTGGTTAGAGCGTGGCATTGAAGTTGTACAAGCACCGTTACCGGTCGGAGATTATATTTGTGCCAATAATAAGGTAATGGATCTGATTCTACGGAAGAAAAAGCGAGGAATAGCACTCAAAAAAATGGATTTTCTTGGTACATATGATGTTTGTGTGGACACGAAAAAAGACATTCAAGAACTTGCCGGAAACGTGTGTGGAAAGCAACATGCAAGATTCCGAGATGAATGTATTTTAGCTCAGAATAATGGGATTAAGCTTTATGTTTTAGTACAGAACGTTGGTGGTTTAGTAAAAGGTACAAGGGATATTCACAATCCTACAATCACAAAATTGGAAGATCTAGATAATTGGAAAAATCCAAGATTATTTGAGATGAAAAATTCAGATGAAATTATCGGATATTGGAAAAGTGGAAAGCCGAGGTATAAACGAGTGCAAAAAAATCCAAGCGCTACTCGGGGAGAAACTTTGATGAAAGCCTGCAGAACAATGCAGGAGAAATACGGAGTAGAATTCGTATTCTGCCATAATTCAGAGCAGGGAGCAAAAGTATTAGAACTACTCGGTATGGAGGTATAAGAATTGGCAAGAAAGGTAAAGGAAGGATTGGATTACTTTACTCTGGACTGCAACATGAATGATAAAATCAAGCTGATAGAAGCAGAATTTGGAATTAAGGCGTTTGCGATAATCGTCAAGCTATATCAAAAGATATATTCAGAGCGTGGTTATTATTGTGAATGGAATGAAGATGTAGCACTTCTATTCATTGCCAGTCTTGGTGGTAATAGCGGTGTGAGTAAAAGTCTAATAGACATTATATTGGCTGCTTCTATCCGCCGGGGTATTTTTTCACAAGAACTTTATGAAAATTTTGGAATACTGACATCGAAGAGGATTCAAGAGCAATACTTCGATGCAGTATCCAGAAGAGAAAAAGTGGAAGTCGAAAAAGAGTACCTCTTAGTTAAAGTTTGCAAAAATATGGTTATTGTAAACAATAACTCAATTAATGTAGACATTAACTCTCAAAATGTTAGCAACAATTCACAGAGTAGAGAAGAGAAGAGTAGAGAAGAGAATATAGTATCTAAAGATACTATTCGTCAGACTGACGTCCAACGTTGCGTAGAAGCATGGAATAGTCTTTCGGATTGTGGAATTAAAAGTATCTCTAAGATGACAAGTTCTTCAAAGAGGTATCAGTCATTAGTAGCAAGAATCAGAGAATATGGTATTGATAATGTTCTCGTTGCGATTGATAAAATCAGGCATAGTAAATTCCTGCAAGGACGATCTGGAAGTAAAAGAGCATGGATAATCACTTTTGATTGGTTTGTGCTTCCAAGTAACTTTCCGAAAGTTTTAGAAGGTAACTACGATGACGATTTGCTAGATAAACAAACTACGCAGCAGACAGACAATGGAGGTTGGCAGTAAATGTTAAATGAGAAAGAGATAAGAAAGACAATTGCATTGATGAAACCAGAAGGACAATTATTTGAAGTTCGCGTAATTTATGGGAATAAGGCAATGTACAGCGGATATTTCAAAAATGCAGATGACCTAATGAATGCATTTGATGAATTGAGAAATTTCGCGGATTGCAATATCTACATGACATTGAACTCCATTAATGCTGCATGTTATGACCGGATACAGAAGAATCGATTTGAGAAGAATGCAAAAGCAACAACAAGTGATCATGATGTGGTCGGTTACGATTGGTTGATGATTGACTTGGATCCGCAACGGCCGAGTGGTACATCATCAACAGATGAGCAGATAGAAAAAGCAAAAGAGCAGGGAAATAAAATTTATCAGTTCATGAGAAACTTGGGATTTTCAAAACCGCTTTTCGCAAATAGTGGAAATGGCGTACATCTTTTGTATCGGATCCGGCTCAAAAATTCAGATGAAAATAGAAAGCTAATAGAAATGTCGTTAAAAACTTTAAATATGCTGTTTGCAAGCCAGGAAATTGATGTAGACATGAAAAACTTTAATCAGTCGAGAGTATGTAAGTTATATGGCACAACGGCTCAAAAAGGTGCAAATTCGGCGGAAAGACCGCATCGTATGAGCTACATTATTGGGAATCCGGAATCAATCGAAGTGAATGACATTAAATATCTGCAGAAATTATGTGATCTGTATCCGAAAGAAGAAAAACCACAAAAGTATAATAACTATCATCCAAGGGAATTCGACTTAGAAGAATGGATGAATAAGTATGGATTACGGTACAGAAAGAGTAGTTATGCGGACGGAACGAAGTACATTTTGGAATGTTGCCCGTTTGATTCAAACCACAAAGGAAAGGATGCTTGTATTTTTCAGTCGAAGACCGGAGCAATTGGTTTTCATTGCTTCCACAACTCCTGCATAGATAAAACTTGGAAAGATGTAAGATTGCTTTATGAACCGGATGCTTATGAAAAGCGTCAACAGGAATACGAGAAAAGGATTTATGCAAAACCGAATCGGCAACAAGAAGTGAAGAAAATCCATGAAGCAGAAGGAAAGCCTGTATTCTACACAGCTTCAGATATTTTGAATCTTCCACAAGAGGAAGAGAGTTTTGTAAAGACAGGAATTGGAATGATTGACAGAAAAATGCGTGGTTGGAAGAAAACTTATGTGTCAGTAATTTCAGGTTTGCGTGCATCGGGGAAAAGTAGTGTTATTTCAGAAGTTTGTCTTGATTGTGTGGATTCAGGTAATCGTGCAGGTGTATTTTCAGGGGAGCTTGCACCGAAAAACTTTATGCGGTGGATGAATCTACAGGCTGCGGGGAAAGGGTATGTAGAACCAACACAGTTTGAAGATTACTACAATGTCCGGCGAGAATATCAGGAAAAGATAGCGGATTGGCTTGGAAATAATTTTTTTCTGTATAACAACGAATACGGGAACAATTTCACGGCGATTATGGAGCAATTCGAGAAGAAAGTTGAAGATGACAAACTTGATGTGCTGATTTTGGACAACCTTATGGCATTTAATATTTCTAATCTTGGAGAGAATAAGTGGGATGCACAAACTGAATTTGTATTAAGCCTGCAGCGGCTGGCTAAACGGAAAAATATACATATCGCATTTGTGGCGCATCCGCGAAAAGCAATGGGATTTTTGAGGCTTGATGATATTTCCGGAACAGGAGATCTTGGGAATGCTGTCGATAATGCTTTTATTGTGCATCGTGTAAACAATGATTTTATTCGGCTCACCAAGCAGATGTTTGGATGGAAAGATGACAATGAATTGTATCAGGCAACGAATGTTATAGAGATAGCAAAGGACCGTGACGGTGGACTTCAAGATTGTTTTATTCCGCTGTATTACGAAAGAGAAACAAAGAGACTCCGGAATACGGTTGTGGAAAATAAGATTTACGGATGGAATAAAAGCGATGATGGATTTTCAAGTGCGGAAGACTTAGCGATTCCGTTTGAGGTGTAAGCGTATGGAGAGAACAAATAAACCGGAACAATATTTGATTCTTACAGATGCATGGGGAATAATGCGAAAATACTTAAACGCCGATGAAACGATGTGTAATCAGGTAATTATTGATGCTGATGAATTATATAAGCGCTTTAATTCTCCGTTTGCAAAGGAAGTTGCAGTAGCCTGTTTGAATGAGGTGGACAGAATTATGAAGAAAAATAGGGAGAAACACAATGGCTAAAAGGGATAAAGAGTACGAAGCAAGGATGCAAGGGATGCTTTATGCTGCAAACATTGTAAAAGAGCATGATCTTGACTACTTAGAGAAAGAAATTAAAAGACGCGGTGTTTTAAAGACTCCGTTAGCTTATACAGATAAACAGATTGATGAATTTTGGAATCAGTTGTCAGCTAATCTGTATGCAACAATGACATGTGTTACCGGAATGGTGCTGCATGATGTGTTTGGATTTGGGAAGCAGAGATTACATAAATTCCGAGAAGAATTTCAGAAAGCAACGAATGCATCACTTGACCTTGATTGGCTTGGTGGACATTACGTAACATTAGAAGATTATGCAATTTATCTTAATGAGAAATATGATTTAGGATTGGATGTTGCGAGAATTGCGGTATGCCAAAAGTCACATGATGAAAAAGAGAACTACAGAATGGCGAATATTGATCGTGTTCTTACAGAATTAAAATCCAATGGGTATGAAGAAGCATCGGAGTTTTTGAAAAATAAAATGTAAAAGTGGAAAGGAGACCGAATCCCCGGCCGGGAAAGACATGTCGGATTCATTGAAAGAAAATGGAAAAGTCAAACAATAGAAAGAAAAAAATAAAATGTGAAATTTACAGAGATTCCATGCAAAACTATAAGAAGTATGCAATTCCACCAGCGCAACTAATTATTGCGGATGTACCGTACAATGTAGGAAATAACTTCTACGGTAGCAATCCTATGTGGTATAACGGTGGAGATAATAAAAACGGAGAAAGCAAACTAGCCGGAAAAGCAGCATTTAACTCAGACTACAATTTTAACTTGTATGAGTATTTCCATTTCTGTAGCAAGATGCTAAAGAAAGATGATAAAAAGCCGGTGAAACGTGGTAGAAGTAGTGATTCGCCATGCATGGTGATTTTCTGTAGCTTTGAGCAAATACAAACATTGATTAATGCGGCGAAGAAACATGGCTTTGTGAATTACATACCATTAGTATTCTGCAAAAATTACAGCCCACAAGTTCTAAAAGCGAATATGCGAATTGTTGGAGCGACAGAGTATGCTCTTGTATTTTATCGCGATAGACTCCCGAAATTTAGAAATGGAGTCCAAACGGATGAAAATGGAAAAACAATTCGTGGAACGGGTAAGATGGTGTTTAATTGGTTTGATTGGGAGAAAGATGGAAAAGATATTCCCAAAATTCATCCAGCACAAAAGCCGGTAAAAGTTCTGAAAAAGATTATTGAAATATTTACAGATCCGGGAGATGTAGTGATTGACCCATGCTGTGGAAGTGGTTCTACTCTAAGGGCTGCAGCAGAACTAGGGCGTAGTGCTTTTGGATTCGAGATTGATAGGAACTTTTACACAAGAGCAAAAGAAGAAATGCTTGTATTTGAACAAGGCGAGCAAATGAACATAGAAGATTTTATTTAGGAGGAACGTTATGCAGAAAGAATTTACAAAATCGGATTTGAAAGATGGGATGGTAGTTGAAGAACAAAGAGGCGTAATGGGAGTTGTTTTAAAAGATAGGATTTTGTATGAAGACGGTTGGGACAGTCTCATCTCATGGGAAGAAGATTTAAGAAGCAATAGCTGTGACGGTTTTGATATTGTAAAAATATATAAAATCAGAATCGAAAGTATATATGAATTATCGGATATTCTCGATATTGAAAACCTCGAACTCATTTGGGAACGAGACGAAACAAAGCGCATGACATCAGAAGAAATGCGAGTGAAGTTGGAAGAGCTGACTGGAGAGAAGATCGAGATTGAACCTAGCAGAGAAGAGGTGGTTGGGGCGTGTTATGAATATTGCAAAAACTATCCGGTAATGTCCTGCAAGGACTGTCCTCTTCACGAAGTTAAAAACTGCAATTTTGAACAACTAACAAATGAGGAACTAAAAGAATGTTACGAGAAGGTGATTGCAAATGAAAAAAAAGATGCGTATGTTGCGGAGAAATCATACCAGAGGGTAGAATGGTCTGCCCTCTCTGCCAAGAAAAGCCGAACGAGCGGTTAAAGGTAGGAGATACGATAAAATGCTCTACAAGCAAAGAAATGGTCGATTTAATGATGTTGCTTGCGAAAGATGGAATCGAAACAGACTTCTTGTATGAGAAAGACGGAGAGCATTGGTTGTGGTTGGAGATAGTCGAGGTGATGGAATATGGACGAAAAGTATAAAGACATTCAAGATGATGAATTCGAAGATGATATTGATCCATCAGATTATTTTGACGATGATTACTGTTATGAGTGCCAAGGGTACGGAGATGATTATCGATTTGATGAAGATGGTGATTTGATTTGTATGTGCGATAATTGTGTGCATAATCCTAACAACTGGGATGATGGATATTGGATTGGAGATGATTAGATGGACGAAAAGAAAGTTAGAGAAGCGATAGAAATTATCAAATCAAATTATCCGACAAGTGGATATTACATGTTGTGTGAAGCATTAGACATAGCGGTCGAAGCATTAGAAAAGCAGTTGCCGATGAAGCCAATAGTTGTTAGTAATACTTCTTATAATCGATATCAATGCCCTAGATGTAATGATTATATTTGCAAGAGAGAACCAATATGTTTAAAGTGCGAACAACCAATTGATTGGTCGGAATAATGAAAAGTCAACTGCGAGTTGAGTTTTGAGTTGGGTTTTCTGCGAGTGATCGTGGGGAACGGAAAGGTGGAAGAAAAATGGAATTAAATATAAAAAAAGGTCATGCAGTAGCATTTGATTTTGATGGAGTAATACACAAATATTCTAAAGGCTGGCAGGATGGGAGTATTTATGATGAGTACAACCATGAAGTCTTAGATTTGATATTGCTTTTGAATACAATGAAGGTGCCCGTCTTTATTTTATCAACAAGAGAACCGAAACAGATAAAAGAATGGTGGGATAAACAAGGATTTAGCATGAAGGCAGGAGTTATTGAACCAAATACATTATTTTTCAATGATTTGAGTTTTGTTGGAATAACGAGAACAAAGTTACCGGCACAGATTTATGTGGACGATAGAGCATATCAGTACACAGGACAAACAGTAAAAGAGTTTTTGCTTGATTTTACGGAGGTGGAGTGATGGAAGACGCGGAAGAAATAAAAAGGTTTAAGGCGAGACAGATACGTTATAAAAGACCTATCGTAAAAGACTTGAATCTTGATACAATTGCACAAGATTTGTGGGATATCCGGGAAGAGTGTGAAAATATCAGGTGGTATACAGATTCAGAAGACGGAACGGATTCTCTGATTAATGCGCTCGATGGGGATGAGGACGAAGCATATGAATTCAAGATGGCTTTTGCAGATTTATGCGCAGAATGTGACAGAATGAATGAGGATTTGAATGAAGAGTGGGTGCCAGAGTGTTTTGAAATTTTCTTTGTAGCGGTAGGTGCTGGAGAGTCGTACGGTGGCATACTAGGTTGGGATTCGTTTGAGCAGGATTATTTTGGTATTTCTTGCACAGATAGTTTTGCAGAGGATGAAGCAAAAAAGAAGCTGAAGCAAATGACAAAAGACAATCTGATTGCAGCTGCTAGACAATGTTTCAAAATTTATCATGCATATATTGGCCTGAGAAACAGATATGACAGCTTGAAGGCAGCGATTGATATTTTGCGCGATCAGAATACTGGATACCTACAGGTAGTGAAAGAGATTGAGAGGTTGTACGAAGAGGTCAGTAAGGATAAATGGAGCAGGAACGAATACAGCAAGGAGTCAAGAGAGTGGGAGAGATATACGGACGCACTTCCACCGGAGGCTTGGATTGCGTAACTAAACTGATATTTAGTGAAGGAAAAACTATGAGAGAAATTCTTTTTAAAGCAAAGAGAAAAGATAATGGCGAATGGGTGGAAGGTTTTGTTTTTGAATTCAAAAATAAATTTTACATTACAGAAATGGCGCAAACTTTTATGACAGCATATTACACAGAAAAAAGCGTTGTAGATTTTAATATGAGAGCCTATGAAATTGATCCAGAAACCCTCTGCCAATACACCGGACTTACCGACAAGAACGGTAATAAGATTTGGGAGAATGATATTGTAAATAGAACTGATTTACATGTTGTAAGTGAGCCGTCTATCGGATTTATTGAATACGATTTGGAAAGCACGTCATTCTTAATACATTGGACAGATAAGGTAGAATATTCACCAACATATCATTGGAAAGATAAGTTGCAAGTAATCGGAAATATTTTCGATAATGCAGAATTGTTGGAGGTGGAGTGATGAAAAAATGTATTGCTAGTCAAGAAGAAATATGTAGAAATTTATACGGATTTGGTACGAAATGCAGTGGTTATAGCGAAGGGTGTAAATTAAAAAAACATTACGATACTATGAGCAATATCATTGAAAGACAAGCAGAATTAGAGAGAAAAGCTTTTGGAATAAAAGGAGATGTGGAGTAATGAACGTACTAGAGAAGATCTTGGAAGAGATAAAAGACTTAAAGGAAAAGCAGAATAGTAGCAATCAGGATTATGCGACAGGATACCTCAGTGCTTTATCAACAGTCGAAGGAATCATATCAGGAGCGAAAGAGAACGATGGTTGGATTCCAGTAGAAGAGAGATTGCCGAAAAAGCCTGTGTTTGGTGAGGATTCTTATATTGTGCAACATAAATGTATAACTACACCATACTCAGCTTACTGGGATGGAGAAAACTGGACTGAAGACTACAGCGATGAACCAATAAGAGGTATTATTGCATGGCGGCCACTTCCAAAACAGTATAAACCAAAGAAACAAGACTAAAGAGGACAGCGGAGTATGGTTTTAAATGCCTATACTCCGACCTCAAAAAAAGCTCCTCTACTATATATACAATTTTAAAGAAAAAAACTTACGGCTGTTTAAAAAAAGGAGAACTAATGAGATATAAAATTATTTTAGTGGCAGCAGTCCTTATTATGGCGGTGCTACTACGGGAATTAAAGAATATGGAGGGATAGACTATGAGCGAACAACATAGAACCAAGGAAGAATACATAGAACGTCACGCGGATCAGTATTGCGAGGGAGATCGCGAAGTGGCAGCAGGACACAAGATCGTGAAAGAAGTCTGTGAGGAGCTTAAGGAAGAATGAGTACGAGGGATAAGTGTCTTAGAATACTTGAAAAAGAAAGGGATGATAGCGTGAGAGAAGATAAGATGCGGAAATACAGAAACCAAGACCGACTTGGTAGCGCAGAAAGCCAAAAGGCAAGTAAAGAGGCGGTAAAGGCGTTCCGGCATAAGGCATATACAGATGACATGAGATTAAAAAATAAAATATTCAGAAAATCTGTGAAATAAATCGCGCCATTTTAGAGGTTTTTTGAAACCTTAGAAAAAAATCTTCAAAAAAAGATGTCACCATAAAAAATCTGGGGCAAAAAATATGGACGTTGGAACAGTTATTGGTTCTGACGTCCTTTTTCTGACAATTTATGTAATCCCGTCATGTGATCCTGCGAATGCTTTTTCGTGTGTTGTGTGCTTCCGTATGCCTCTATTTTGCGTTAGAGTATCATTAGGCAATATTCCATAGGTTTATGCAGTAAATCGTCTTATATCGTCAAATATAGCCATTAAAATGGCATTTGTCAAGATGCAACAAGAAAAGGCGGACAAAATCCGCCTATTGTTCTAAAATTTCAAAGCATCTTTTGATTTCCTCTAAATCGTGACAGCAAACACCGCCCGGATATCTATAAATAGCCATGTAATCACGTCCTGATAGTGGCTGAATGTCATATAATACAGCGATGAAACCGCCGTTTCCTTTGATTTTATACGGGTATCCGTCTTTTCTCATTTTCTCAATTGTTTTATTCATTTTTAAACTTTCTACCCTTTTCCCTGGGTGCTAGGATTTATTTTGATAACTAGCAGATATTATGCAGCAGATCAGCTACACCCCGGCATCTGATACGCTCACGCCGGAAAGCAGATATTTTAAATAAATGTGATATACCAACCAAAAAGGAAGCCGGGGCAATGCTCCCCGGTACGCTGTCAGCGGTGATTATGCGTAAATTGTATGTAAATTTTTGAATCGCCACATTGCAATAGCAAGGCTTTTCGGGCTGCGGATGATATAGCCATTGATTGCGCTGTGATGTTTGTCGCATTTTTTGAATTCATATAAACGGCTTTCCACTTCATTCATTTTTATCATGTGTATTTCTACTTCTTCATTTTCCGCAATTTTCCGGCCGTTGTATTTTTCATTATTGAATACCTTTTCAGCTATTGGAATAAGCGGAGCTGATACATCATCAAAAATCCCATAATCATATTCGCAATGAACGTATACGTTGCAACCTGCTAGGATTTCCATTGATCTCTGGTCATAGTCAACTTTACTATATTTCCTTGTGATGCTTTCAACGTCCGTTTCTCTGATAAGCGGATTCTTGATAGTAATATTGACGGATGTATCATATAGCGCATTGCGAACCCTTACAGATACATCTTTACTTGTGATTCCATGTTCTTTCAGGTCTTTTCTGATTACCTGTGATAATTCTCTATTTGTCATAGTTCTTTTCTCCTTTCGCGCCCTGTCTCATCGGTGCAGGTAGGGCAGTTCCTACAGACGCCCGGAGGCGTTTCGACTATTTAATTATTGTATCAGTCCAAATTCCAAGCATTTCCCGGAATTTATTTTCCTGATCTGTGCAAAAGTGCCCGTCTTTCAAGTGAAAAATTGCTTTTTCTCCGTATTTTTCATTAATGTCTTGAACGAAGTTATAAAAACGTTCGAACTCTTCCAGGTCTTCCAAACGAAGTAAATAGCGCTTTATTTCCTTGTTTGGTGCGTTGTAATTATCTTCTGCTTGCATTGGTGTAGAAAATAATGCTTCAACGTTTATCTTACTTTTTCTGTCGTCCTGTGTCTTTCTATCAATCATCGTGAAAAGTGCATAACTCATAAATTTTGTATAATCTTTCATTTTCATTTCCTCCTTATAATAATTCTTCCAATTGTGTCAGTTGTGAAACCGTTAAATAATCCATAACAACTTCTCCACTGTTGCTATATACTCAAACTTGTCATTGTGACAGTCGATCATATTCGCCGCGTAGTAACCTTTATTGCGAAGTTTATCTTCTGCTGCTCTGATTTTGTTTTTTTGAAAAGTTCGCTCATTATGCAACATCACCTTTCGCAGACAGTAAAAGTGATACTGCATACTGAAAGCCATAAAGAAAACCTTGTTTTTCATTTTGAATAGAATGTGCAAGTACAAAATTTTCTAATTCTAAAAGCTCACTTTTGGATATATGTAGCTCATTCATGCATTTCCATAATTTCTCGCTCGCTTTCTTTGTTTCTTCTGATTCTGGTACTTCTTTACTGTTGTATAATTTTTCTAATTCGCTCATAATTAAAACTCCTTTGCTATTTGATTTGATAAATATATTGTATATTGAGTAATATATAAAGTCAATATATATTGAGTAATATATTCAGAATCGGAATAAGTAACAAAAAACAGGTTTTAAATATTGAGTAATATATGCAATACATACAGAAAAGGAAATAATATATTGATAAATATACTGCTTTCAGGTATAATACATGTTGAAAGAGGTGATTATATGAAACCAATAGAAGTGAAAAAAAAGTTAGAGGATAGATATAATAAGCAAAATGACTTTAATAGAAAAAACTATGACAGAGTTTCCGTTATGTTTCCGAAAGGCTACAGAGAAGAAGTTAAGGCACAAGCAAAAAAAGAAAATAAGAGTTTAAATGCTTATATATTAGAAGCAGTGGAAAATAAAATGAATAAAATTGAGCAATTATAAATATTTGCTTGACATTTTAAATTTATCAATATATAATTGTGATAACTTGCAAGTGAATGTATAGAGTATTCATAAAATAAATACGGATAGTACAATTAAATAACTAGCCCCTTGAACTAGGTTCTTAGAAGCGTATTACATGTATTATGTAATCGGGCTTGAGTTGTCAGTGAAACGGCATCCAATAGAGATTGTTTTTCTATTGGGTGTTTTTTTATTGGTTTGGAGGTATAACATGAACGAATTACAAATTTTTAATAACGAAGAGTTTGGAGAAATCCGAACAGTAACAATCTACAACGAACCGTGGTTTGTCGGAAAAGATGTGGCAGATAACCTCGGGTACCAAAACGGTAGTCGAGATATTAACAGACATGTACTTGAAGAAGATAGGAAAAAAGAAATGGTTTTTGATGGAAATCAAAACAAAGAAACGATTCTTATAAACGAATCCGGCTTATACGCTCTTATCTTTGGTAGCAAGTTAGAATCAGCAAAACGCTTTAAGCATTGGGTAACAAGCGAGGTACTTCCATCAGTTAGAAAACATGGTGTTTATGCAGTAGATGAATTGATTAATAATCCAGAAATGGCAATTAAAGCATTTACTGCTTTAAAAGAAGAGCGTGAGAAAAACAAACTTCTAGCAGCCGATAATGAGCGCATGAAACCGAAAGAAATTTTTGCGGATGCAGTAAGCGCGTCAGAAAGTTCTATGCTTGTGCGTGATGTTGCTAAAATTATAAGGCAAAATAACATTCCTATTGGAGAAAAGCGTTTCTATAAGTGGCTGCGTGAAAATGGTTATATATGTAAAAATGATACTACCCCGACACAGAGAGCAATGGAGCTTGGACTGTTTGAAGTGATCGTTAGAACTGTGGAACGCGGAAACGGGTTGCCGATCGAGTCCAAAACGACGAAAATAACGGGAAAAGGTCAGCAATATTTTATCAATAAATTTTTGAATAGTACAACATAAAAGATGAGTCGGGATGATTCCCGGCTCATTCATTATCTCTTGAAAATCTTGTGTATTCATTGCACTACCTTTTTCCTGGACATTTTGAACAATCATTTACATAAGTTTCGCATACTTCATAAAGTATTCTTTCTCAAGTTCCCTTTCTATTATTTTGCACATTTTCATTTCCTCCGTTTGTTTTATTTGTTGATATCAGTATATAACTAAAAAAAGTTATTGTCAAGGGTTGTTATAACTTTTTTTCGTTATTTT
>NFZD01003140.1_pt1 | contig 20487 bp, 27 predicted proteins | sample 1095381 | NCBI WGS metagenome assembly NFZD01 (sample SAMN03609891, study PRJNA323583) | gut metagenome | isolation source: feces | host: Rattus norvegicus | place: Denmark: Riget | collected 2013 | reverse complement strand
ATTTTAGATGAATTGTTAAATTTGAAAATATGGTCTAAAACATACATATGAGTAGGTGGTACTGTTCTTCCCATTTGGGCAAGTTCCTTATGAGGAAGAATAGCTTCACTTCTCACAACAACTTTGATACCAGTGAGTCTCTTACCCCACCAAACTTCCATAATATTACGTTTATGTCCTTCAAGACGAACTCTTGTATAAGAACAAGTTTTCTTAGTCAAACAACCTTTTTTCTCTAAATAAGAGATAATTTTATTAGCTAATTGTGAACAATCTTCTTTAGGTGGTAAATCTCCATTTGGTTTATTTGGGTCATTTACTCTTGCATCTAATTTAGCTTTTTTCTTAGCCATTTCTTTAGCTTCTTCTAGTTCTTTTTCATCAACAATTCCACAAGGTTTATACCATCTTTTTAAATTAGACATTTTAACAGTTTTTTGAGTACCGTCAAAATCTAATACAACCTCATTTTCGTTTTCAGAAATAACTGTACCAATAGCTCCGTTTCTTAGCGACTCGTATTTTTTTGTCATGCAAATTCTCCTTTCTTTTTCATTGCATTTTTAATTTACTTATTTATTGTATAACATAATTAAAATTTTACAATATATTCTTAATAATTTTTTACATTTTATCTATACCGTAAGTGCCAAGTTTCCTCAATTATTTTCTAAATTTAATTTTCAAAATGTTTAGCATTTCTTTATCAGTAAGCATACCTTTAAATTTAGGACCTACAAAATAATCTACATCTCCTGACAACCATCTATTTAACATAGGCAAGTGGTCTGAATATCTTATTTTAATCATTTTATTATTTTTAACTACCGTAATATATACCGTTCCAGTTGTTTCATAGATATAAATAAATACTATATAATTTTCATCCAACAACTTTTCACAAAATTTAACCCATCTTGGTTTCACATCTGTATAAAAATTTTGTAGATATTCTTTATTTATCCAGATGTTCTTCCTTATTTCTTTCTTTGAGTATTCCAAGTAAACCTCCACTATTTAAAGATTGTAGGTACTTTTTATAACAAGTTAAGCCAAAACCTCTTTGAATACTTTCTTTACTCTTAAGCAACCTACCACAATATCTACAATATTTAGTTGATACTTCCTTCATAATATCCTCGCTAACAAATAATCCAGAATAAAATCTTGCGAAATTGCTCCTGTTTTTATTTTAACATCTAAATCTTGTAAAAACAAAAGAAAATCTTCACTTTCATTTATACTAAAATAACTATCATAATCTAATGCACATTTTACCTGCCATGATGTCATTCCTGTTCTTTCACATACACCTTTTCCACCTCCATCATTTTTAAACTGTACAAGATTTCTAAAAGATGTGCATAATAACGCAATTAACGTAACTTCAGAATTTCTTGATTTAACTTCCTTCCGTTGTGTTAAGCACGCATAAGCATTTCTATTCATTACATTTGTGGCATATTGCAATATATCAAATTCTTTGTCTTGATGTATTCCATTATCCTTTACAAGCCAATCAAAACAAGTATCCAAATCTTTACCAGTAGCTTTTGACAAACATACAATTTTATCAATTTCATTCATTACTCTAGAATAAGAATTACTACACCATTCGCATAATTGTTCTAATTTCTTTACATCTAAATTCCTTGCTTTGGATTGTGCATATTTAATAAGCATATCTGTAGATAATTTGTCAAATTTAATCATAATATCTTCAAAGAATTTATAAAATTTTGAAGACCTTTTATCTATTTCAGGCTGGATTAGAATAATATGTTGTCCTGAAATACCATTTTTTAACATTTCCCACAGTTTCTCTTCCTGTTTGAAGGCATTATCTTGGCGTACTAAGTATAAATACCTTACCTTTACTAATGATTTTAAATTTAACTGCTTACTTACTTCCTGTATTGAATCCGCCCATTTTATGGTTAGTCCTAACTTTTTACATATTTGGCGAATATAAATATCCATAATACCTTCTTCTTCGCCTGTAAATATATAAAAATTTCTAATATTGCCTGCTACAATATCATTTTTCAAATCACTTATTAACATCTTTCGTCTATTCCTTTCATAATTTGTAAAACCCATCTATCCATAATAGCAGGTTTATAAAAATTATTACCTTGAAGAAGTGATAAAGTTTTTTGAGATTCCTTAACAATTATATCTCCAAACTCAACTTGACCTTTTCTTTCTACATACATATTTATTAAAACAGTCAAGAAAAATACTGGGTCAATTCCTTCAGCATCTTTTTTCAATGACAGCTTACTTAAAATTTTATAAGCATTGACTTTTGATACTTCACCCATATAATCTAAAACTTTACCAGCTAATTCTTTAACCTCATCATATTTACCTGATTCTATATAATATTCAAAATCAGCTAAAGAATTACAAGACTTCATTAAAACTTCATATTGTGAATCATCTATATTTATATTTTTCAATGTGCAATATTGCACATAATCTTCAAAAGAATAGGGCTCTAATTTAATGACACGAGCCCTAGAATTAAGAGTTGCCATAGCTGTGCCTACTGAATGTAGAATAATGTAGGCGTTTTTAGGCGTCTCCTCCGTAACTTTCAACAAACTATTTTTGGCGGCAGGGTACATTTTATCCATATCCTCGCACCAATATACGCACGGTTGTTTTATAGTATAGATTGTTGAAATAATTTGTCTTACTGAATCCACACCAGGTTGAAATTCAGATTTCAAAGCATTTAATTTTTCTGCAATTAGCTGAGTAATATAAGTCCTACCAGAACGTCTTGAACCTGTTAGAATAATAAAATGCGGACAATTTTCTAAAGTTAAATTATCTATAAAATCTTTAATCTTTGACTGGCCTACTAATTGCATAAAACCACCATTGTACTTTCTACCAATAATTTTGGATTGGTTTCATATCTTAAACTACCATCTAATTGTATAAGTTCTTTTAATAATTCAACAGGTGCTGAAGAACAATTATCAGTCAAATAGTCCATTTTATCTTTAAATGCTGACGGTACATTTATAAAATTAAAGTTTTTAAGATTACTGTATGTACATAAATCTAACACGAAACTTAATAACTGCTTAACAAGAAATTTAATTTCCACTCCGCTCATATATAACTTTTCAATAATTTCTATTACTGTGCCTGCTTCCTTGTTCTTTAACGCTAAAACAATATCAGACAATACATCATAATCAATATAACCTAATGCTTCTATAACAGAATCAACGGTAATTGTAGGCTGGTAATCAATACATTTTTCTAATAAAGAAATAGCGTCACGCATTCCACCATTTGCCATACGTGCTATAAATTCAATAGCCTCTTCGTCATAATCTTTGAGATTTTCCTGTTCCAGAATATATTTCAATCTTTGAATAATTGTTTTAAGTGTAATTCGTTGAAAATCAAATCTTTGAACTCTACTTAAAACTGTTGGTATAATTTTTTGAGGGTCTGTCGTACAGAAAATAAATATTGTATTTTTAGGTGGTTCCTCTAATATTTTCAACATAGCATTCCAGCCCTCTGTGGTTATCATATGAGCTTCGTCTATAATAAATATTTTATATTTACTGTCTAAACTTTGGAATCCTGCTTCATCAATAATTGTTCTAATTTTATCAACCCCGTTATGTCTGGCCGCGTCCTTCTCAATTGGCATACCCTTACCTTTATTCAAGGCATTAGCTAAAATACGAGCTGATGTCGTTTTTCCACAACCTGCTGGACCTGTAAATAAATATGCGTTTTTAGGGCAATCTTCATCTATTTGGTATTGTAAAATATTTACGATACTTTCTTGTTCACAAAGTTCCGAAAATTCTCGGGGACGATAATCTACTGCTAATGTCATTTATTTTCTCCTCTCTTTTAAAAAGCATAAAACCCACACCATCAATAAAAATTCAGGTGCAAATATCCAAACTAAAATTTTTTCTATTTCATCTGCTTCATAACTTGCACTATTAAACATATTAAAAATGTACAATACGCAAATTAAATGAATTATAAGATAACTTAATGTAATATTTATACTAATCATTTGAATTCTCCACCATACTATTTATAACTGGTTTAACTTTATCTAACATTTTTTGTCTAAATTCTGGACTTTGTATATACATTAAAGATACTGATTTAAGTTGCTTTTGTACTACATCTTTAATTAAATCATCAATATTTTCTTCCAAAACCTGATTAACTACTTCATCTAATCTTTCTGTTATTTTACTTGTTATTTTGTCTACAATTTCTCCACTTAAATTAACATTCACATTCATAATATTTCTCCTTGTACGCCTGTAATAAATTCTTAAAATCATTTTCGTTTACTGCATAAAAATTTGGTTGATTTGGACCATAATTAAATGCTATACAAGACATTTCCTTATTCATTGCAAAGGCTTCATTTCTTATTTTATCAAACCATTCTTTTCTAATTGAGACACTTTGTTTAGGTGTTGTAACTGTCTTCGCATCTATAAGCATAAAATCTAATTTTACATCACCTGCCACAAAATTGGCCGCCCCACTATTAGGCTGAACTCTGCCTCCTAAATTTTTAGCAATTTGTTTTTCTTGCATACTAGAATATTTTCTTGTATTCATTTATACTCCTATAAATCCACAACCAAGAACTGATATTTGTCTATTAGTTATTTGACTTACTCTTTCCTCACAACGCTGTCTTAATTTTTTATCAGTTTCTTTAAAAATCCACCAATATTTTTTACGCTTTAAGCCTAATTTTATAGCTATTGAATCAAGTTCTCTTCCTTTTATATACGGTATATCCATTACGCCTCCTGTGCTTGTATTATATTTACATATTGTGAAATTATGTCCATACATTGAGCATGACTCTCACATTTATTAAACATAGCCAACAAAGTTTCTACTTGTAAATCTTTATGAGCTTCTAATAATTCATGTATTGCCTCTCCTAGTGTGACATAAATATTTTGATAATAGTTTGAAATAACGATTACCGGTTTCATATTTACCTCTTTTTCCGTTGCTTAATTATTGTATAACAAAAGTATAGAAATTTAAAGTAATTATTAACTAACCTAAACATTCTATCAAATACTTATACATTACCTCTTCGTTCTCTATAAATTCCTGTAAACTTGCTTTACCTTGGAATTTTAAATCGTTGTCTTCTTCATCTTTTAATACCGTACCATCTGTATCTAAAATAGAATAAAAAGCTCCAGCCCTGACAATAGTACCATTCAACAAACTTACATCTATTAAATCTGAAATATAGTCAATACCACGCTCGTAGTTTAAAGTATAAAAACCTTCTTTACGACATGGTGGGAACTTTTTAGTCTTTTCAATATGTATTTTTACAATATTTCCGGAAGGTTCTTCACAACCTTGTGGTAATTCTCTATTTTGTGCATCTAAATATTTTCCTTTTGAAAACATAATTCTAACAGCACAATGGTGTTTGAATGTTTTTCCTCCAGGTGTTTTATATTGTACATATTGTGAGTCAATTACTTCTCTAACTTGATTTATCATAATAACTGCCATCTTATACTTAGATGCAAGTCGTGTAATTTTCTTTGAAAATCTAGTCAATGCACCTGCAATACCACAATATACTTTTTCATTTAAGTTCTTTTCTACTTCTTGTTCACTATATAATGCTCCTATACTATCAAGAAGTAAAAAACCAACTTCGCCTGTTTTCGCCATATCTAAAGCTATTTGTAAAATATCCTCACCTGACTGGTTTTCTGGAGTTAGTATATATAAATCATCAACATCTACTCCTAATTTAGTTGCCCAGTCAGCATCAAAAGAAGTTTCCGCATCTAAAAATAGACACTTTTGAGGTCCTCTTTCTACTAACATAGCATATTCTTTTTTCTGTGCCGCCGTTGGCGATTTAATTGCTTCTAATTCTGCTACTTTTTCTTCATATTCCTTTTTAAATAACTTTTGAGCATTAGCTAATAAATCAAGAGCTGTGGTGGTTTTTCCGCCTCCACCATCACCGTAAAATTCAGCCATATAACCTCTTGGAAATCCTCCATAAGTCATATGATTTAATCTTGGGCTAGAAAAAGGAATTCTTGGAATATTTTCAAAAGTTGCACCTTTTCTTAATAATTCCGCACCCATTTTTTTATTTAAGTTAGCACATATTACATCTAATTGTCCCATAATTAACCCCTTCTAAATCTTCCTGAATCAACATTTGCTAATTCTTGTTCACCCATTCTTCTACTAATTACTTTCTTTACAGATGAAGCTAATTCATAGGCCGCTTCAACCTTTTGTTTAATGCGTTTATAAGCTCTTTGGTAAGCTCTGTAAACAATTTCCTCTTCCAAAGTGCCTGCTTCACTGGCCGCTTGCTTATCTGCGATAGTTCCTTTTGTTCTTTGATGAATTTCATTATATAGTTCCATCTTAACACTTTTGGCAATATCTTCTTTAATACCGAATTTTTCTTGAGCTTCACCTAAAAAATATAAATGGGCAGGAATTTTCATACAAACATCATCTAATTCCCATTCCGTTACGGGTTCTTCTTTATTTAATAAACAATTTCTAAATTTAGTTATTAGCTCATCAATTTGTTTACAATGTTCTCTTATTAACTCATCAACAACTTTTTCTATTTGTTTAGAATTGTCTTCTACTCTATTTATAATATTATGTATTATTTCCTGTTGAGATTTAGGTTCTTCTTTGGGTTCGTCTGCTTGTTGTATAGTTTCCTCTACAGTTGCATTTTCCTTTTGTTCATCTACCTGAGATTCTTTCTTATTTGCCATAATTCATATACCTTTCTAAATTTTGTTTAAATTCCTCCATATTATATTCAAAAAATACTCGCTTTTTAGTGCCAGTTATTTCAAAACATTTATGATATCTACCTTTATCAAATTCTTCTGATTTTAATCTTAAATCTCTAATATGTAAAGATTTAAACATTCCTTCATTTTTTATTTTTTGCATACAGTCTGCACTTACAAAAAAAGTCTTATCGTGTTCTATAAACCACACGATGATTCCGGCTCCTGCACCTTCAATTTGTTCCTTTTCTTGTAAACCTGCCCACTGGTTTTGTGTTATATTGCTGAATGGTAGTGTGTTACCTTTTACAGTTTTCATTTCCATATAGTATATGTGAGGATATACATAAGTAATGAAATCACAAATATTGCGGCCACCCATATAGCCTGCGGTATTATCAGCAACCCTATTAACATCAAAACCGGCGGTAACCATTTGTTTTCTAAACAATTCTTCAAAATCTTTGCCTCTATTCATTACCATTTTTCTCCAAAAATTTTATCTAATAAACAAGTAAAAATATGAAAAATTAAACCTAAAATTATAAAAACTAATACTAAATATAGTAAGATTTGTGATACTATATTAAACGCATGGTGAATTATAGTCATCTACTTCTCCTTCTTACAAATATCAATATAATTACAATAAGCACATACTCTCTTATTTTCACATTTAGGCGGTGCTAAACAAAGTTTGACATATTCTTCACAAGTATTTATTTTATTTATGACTTCCTCTTCAATTTCGTGCTGTGTAGGTTTATATAAATATGCTTTTTTAGTACACATATCTCTATTTTCATACACAAATAAAACCTTGTCAATATCAAAACATAAACTATAACAACACGCTTGAGGTTTATGCTTGTCATCTACACCTGTACGTTTTGACCACTTTAATGAACTTTCTGTTTTAATTTCTAAAATATAATATATGCCTTTATACTTAATAATCCCGTCACATAAAAAACTCATATTATATTTTTCATTAAAACATTTATATTCAAATCCATTCTTTTTCTTGACTACTGTGCCTAATTCCTTACAATGTTTGTTTACGTATTCTTCGACATCAACCCATTCACAATCAATACCGAAATCCTTCATCATAGTAACGTGTTTTTGTAAAAATTCGTGTCTATGACTACCTGTATCCGCCATACTTATTAAACATTCGTCTTTATTTTGATTAGAAACTTCTGCACCCATTATTTGGTAATACATATTCCTAACACACATAAGTGATGAAGGTTTGTATGACTGGCTTGGACTTCTTGTTTCATCAGCTTTACAGATAACCGCCACGAGGTCATTAAGAAATGCCTCGTGTGCTGGAATCTGCTCGTTAGCCGCCTTTATAAGATTGTGAATATTCTTTAAAGACTTGCTTACCACTAATTTTTCCCCCCTGCCAATACAGTTAGAAGATGATGACGTTTTTCTTTACCAAATTTTAAGTATCCATGAGTACCATATTGAATATAGCACTTGTCACCGCAAACACTTGTAATCAATTCTTTAAGAACATCTAATTGTAATCTTACTTCAAAATTTACAAAATTATTACTTTCCGCATAAGGTAACAATTCATTAACTGAATTATCCTTATTATAGAATTGAATACCATTTTTGGTAAACATTACACGAATACCTTCTTCTTTAGTTTTTACAAATAACATAATACGGTCTAAAATACCAAGTAACTTGTCTTTTTCTACCGCACAAGAAGACGGACATTCTTCATTAAATAATTGTCTTAAATCATCTGCAATTGATTCTTCAAATTCTTGTCTACCTTCATCAAAGTAACCTAAAATTGTAGTTTTTGGAGTTTGGAACATAATTTTATCATCTTTACCAGTCCATACTGCAATTTCTTCATTTTCCATTGTAGCTACTAAATTAACCAATTCTGCTTTAAGCATTGTTGGCTTTCCAAATACATTGATATTAGAAATGGCCGCTGTTGTATTGTTTGTAGTCATTATTTCATCTCCGAAATAATAGCACATTAAACAAGGATTTTCTGGAGTTTTTGCTAAACTAATTTTATTACCTTCAATGCCCCAAACAATAGCAGATAATTTAATTTTAGTACCAGCACCTTGTTTATCAAATACCAACTCAGGATAATTGTCTAATTCACCTTCATCGTTTACAGGTAATTCTAATTTGTAATCCCCATTACCTTTAACTTTTAGATATTTATCTTTAAGTTCCAAAGTAACTTTTTCTGAAGTTGTTTTAGAAATAAGTTGAGCGAATGTTGTAGCTGTAACAGTAACTTTAAAATTATCACATACAATTTTATCTTCGCTTACTTGTAAATAATTTTCCCCGTCCCAGGCTGTCATGTACAATGTATTTTCAAAACATTTAATACCAATCCAGCAAGTACGCATCATTGATTCATTGTTACCTACACCTTTCATAACCCTTGCAACTAAATTTTTCAAAACTTTGGTTTCTAATGTAACTTTCATTTTCTCTCCTTTACTTTATACTATTTAAAACTTCATTTTTTAAAGGTAAATCATACTTAAATCTACCCCTAAGACAATTAGTTCTTGTAACTGTGTCTACTTGTTTTATACCTCTTGCATTTACACACGCATGACGTCCATCTATAACAACCATTATATCTTCCATACCAAGCAATTCTAAGACTTCGCATATATCCATTCCAATTCTTTCTTGAACTTGAAGTCTTTTACATATCAAATCACATAATCTTGGAAATTTGGATAATCCTAACACTTTACCGTCCTTTGGAATATATGCAATATGTATTTTGAGTTCCATCAAAGCTAAATGATGTTCGCAATGGGAAAAGCATCTAATACCATTCATAATAACAAGGTCTTCACTACCTATTTCAAATTGCTTATTAAACTTTTCCGCAATTTCTTTATTAGTGTATAAAGCACCTTCAAATAATTCTTTGAAATAACCCAACATTCTTTTAGGTGTTTCTTTTAAACCCTGTCTATTAGGATTACCGTCAATTTCATTTAAAATAATCTTAAAAGCATCTAATAAATTATCTTCATTAAACATTACACACCTCGCATATCTACCGGATACACTATTTTATGTAATTGCACTTGAAATCTAATATCAAATTTTGGGTATTTAAGTTTAAGTAATTTTACTTCTGTTACCAGATGTTCTAAACTTATTTTTCCGAAACAAGGGCTGACAAAAATAGTTCCTTTAAAAGATGTATGATGGATTAAAAATTGTCTAATAACACTAATATCATTATCGTCAGACACTACAAATTTTAATACATCGTTTTCGTCCATTGTTTGGAAATTTGATTCACACATTTCATGTTCCATTCCAGAACTTGGACATTTATAATCTACAGTAAAAAATCCTCTACCTGCTCTTACTGCAAATACAAACGGCATAATATCTATACTTCCATTAGTTTCAATGTTTATATAATGCCCTGTTTTATTTAATTTATCAATAAGTTCTTTAACGCAATCCGTATGAAGTAATGGTTCCCCACCAGTAATTGTTACAGCTTGAAACCTTACTTTATCCACGATATCATCTATAGACATCAACTGTCCATCTGTTACTTTTTGAGCATAAGTAGTATCGCAATAAGAACATCTTAAATTACAACCCGCCAACCTAATAAATGTAACTGGCATACCTGTTCTTATCCCTTCACCCTCTATGCTATGAAATATTTCTACTACATTTAAACTTGTCATTAACACCACTCTCCTTCTTGTGTCTTTAAATACTGTAAACTATCGTCTGCCGTGAACTCACAACAAGAACCGTCAGTTTCCCAAACTTTAATAGAATATAAACCTTTAATATATGGACTTAACTTTCTCCAAATCCAAGTTACCATTAACTCACAAGTAGGATAAGGCATCAAATCATTTAAGTAATTATGGTCAAGCACTTGTATTATTTCAGTATCTACAATATCTTTTAAAATTCCGAAATCCATAACCATACCTGTCTCCTGCAATACAACATTTTTAACTGTTATATCCATATGATATGTATGACCGTGAAGGCACTTACATTTTTTATAATGGTAAGGCAAATAATGACATGAATCAAACTTAAATGACTTTGTCAGTTTCATAAAAGGTTGATTTTTTCTATGATACTTACGATGACAACTTCTACATAAGGGCATTAGATTAGTTAAAGTTATATCATCATGATTTCCATTAACGTGATGAACTTCTAAACTATTATCTTCCCAAGAAAGTTGCTTACCACAACACATACAAATCCCCTCAGGATGATAATATTGTGCTTTATCTCTATAATTATATTTTCCTATAAAATTAGGATTATTATAGCCCTTTACATCTTGCATACTATTTATTCTACTGGAGTAATCACCATCTTCCCAATGTTTTTTGACACTTTCAGATATTTTTCTTTGAACTTCTGGGTCTTTACTAGGATTGTTTTCTAACATTTGAAATTTTCTAGCTTCACTTTTTAACCCATATTGTTTAGCTCTTTCCATAATAGTCCAACTAGAACATTTATATTTTTGAGCAATCTGTTCATAAGTGAGGTGCATATTTAGATATTTTTCTAGGTCTTTCTTTGCTATGTCTATAACGTTACGCATTACTACCTTCTTTCTCTTCCATATATTCTTTATACCCCTTTTCTCTTAACTTACATGAAGGACATTCGTGACATCCACCTTCTACTCCATTATAACAAGTATGAGTATTATTATAAATATAATCCAAATAACCTAATTCATCTGCCAACTGCCAGGTTTGTTTTTTATTTAAATACATTAACGGCGTAATTATATTAAATTGGTAATCCATAGCCAATGATAATGTTTGTTGTAAAGAATCAATAAACACTCTACGACAATCCGGATATCCACTAAAATCAGTTTCACAACAACCTGTAATAATATCGTGAGCCCTTATTGATTTGGCATAAATGGCCGCAATAGATAAAAATACATGATTTCTACCATCTACAAAAGTGTTAGGATATTTTTCGCCTTGCTTAATATCTAATTCTGTATTAACTAAAGAACAATTGGTTAAGCCTTCAAATATACTTGTTACATTTATTAAATTGTAACTTACCCCTAAATCATTTGCTATCTTTTTAGCCTTTTCTAATTCGTTCCAATGCTTTTGTCCATAAAAGAAAGAAATTGTAAATACGTTCTCTTTTCCGTATGTTTTAATGGCCTGCACTAAACAAGTGGTACTATCTTGTCCTCCGCTAAATACCACAACTGCTTTTGATTCACTCATCTTCTATCTCCTTTCAACCCAAACTAGGTTATTTAATTATTGTATTACAAAAGTGGTTTAAAAGTAAAGCCTAAGGTTACCGATTCTTAACAAACAATCAGTAACCCTGGCATATATGGAATTAAGAATTAAAGCCTTCTTTTAAATTTTGTATAATTCTTTCCATTTTAATATCCCTATACATAGGATGGTCAGATGCATAATTTGCGAAAGGGTGTATGGCGATTCCACCACGTGGCGTAAATAAACCTTTTACTTCTAAATATTTAGGTTCTAATAATTTAACTAAATCTTTCATAATAATATTTACACAATCTTCATGAAAATCACCATGATTTCTAAAACTAAATAAATAAAGTTTAAGAGATTTACTTTCCACCATTTTTCTATTTGGAATGTATTTAATATGAATATCTGCAAAATCTGGTTGACCTGTTTTTGGACAAAGACTTGTAAATTCATAAGCATTAAATTTAACTACATAATCATTATCCGGATGTTTATTTTCAAACCATTCTAAAACAGATGGGTCATAATCATATTTATAATTAGTATTTTTAGAGCCTAAACCTTTAACAGTACCAAATTCTTCGCCCTCTCTACCTGCTGTACTTTCAATTTCTTCAATAGGTTGTGTATCTGCATTTGCCACCTCAAATATATCTTGTACTGCAACTCTAGTCTCTTGAGCTTTTGCTTCCATTTGTTTTAAATGCTCTTCTCTTTGCTGTTCCATAATCTCCGCCTTTCTAATAAGTTCTTTTTGTTGTTCTATTGTTTTAGGTTTTAACTTAAACAATGTTTTCTTTTTAATTTCTGTGCCTTTGTATTGGTAGTTTTTAGCCCAATCCATTAAATAAGCTATATTAAATTTACATCTTTCTTGGTAACTTTCTTTAAGTTCTTCAAAATTAAACTTATACTTTTTGCATAATGATTTAATTTGCTGAATTTCAGCTTCCGGTTGATGTATAATATGTTGAGGGTTGTCCAACTGTTTTGAGCTCATTACAACTGTTCCATAAGGTGTCATAATTCCACCATTAGCACCTGTCATAATCCAACTTGTAGAATCTGCACTGGTAAACGGATAACGTTCTAATACTGGTAAAGACGTCATACCAAAAGCGTGTGTTTTTACATTTGGATTAGAGCTTTGCCCTATAATTCTAAATACTTGCTCAAACCACTCATTTTTCTCTTTAGTAGACCTATCATTGGCAGGCGATACTCCTATATACGGAATATGTTTACCATCAAAAGTTGTTTCCAGCATTCTAACCAACCAGTCAAAGTCTTCATTTTGGTGGAATACTGGCAATATTTTATCCGGACTTTTTACACGTTCACGCATATACAAATAGTTTTCCCAACCAATTAAAGGAGCTTCTAGACATTGTTTACGTGTTTTAGCTTTTCTAAATTCACCAGGAATTTTATCCAATTCGGCCGCTATATAAACATAATCATCTATACTATTTAAGAATTCAATATATTTATCTATATCTACTTCTTTGCCTACTGTATGAGCTGAAAATGCACCTGAATCAATAAATAATTTACCCTTACCGTTATTTGCTATCCACGCATCTATAACATTTCTATCATTTATCCAGCTGGCAAGTCTATTGGCTCTTTTAGCTAATAAATATTCTCTCCAAGCTGGGTTATCACTGCCCGCAAAATATAAATCAAACATTTATAACCTCTCCATTCCATTTTTCACTTATCACCATATCACACCTCCAAGGTAATTTAATTTTAGCTTGTGGACTTTCTTGCATAACTCTTTGAATTACACTTGACAATTCTTTAGCATTTTCTTTAGGTCCTTGACAAATCAATTCATCATGTATTTGCATTTTAATTACCCCACCCAACCTTCTAAAATCATCATCATTACTTAAATTAACCATTGCTAACTTAACCATATCTGCTGAAGTTCCTTGAATTGGTGTGTTTATTGCTTGACGTTCTGCATCTGCAATTTTTAAAGTATTATCCACAATTTTAATATTATCTCTTTTAGCTTGTTCAAATATTTTTTGTTTATCTTGCCATTTAAAACATTTATCTAAAGCGTCCATATACTCTTCTTGTAAGTCATACGGTACTTCTTGCACTTCAGATTCATTTTCAAAATCAAGTAAATCAAAATTATTACCTACACCATCTAGCCAACTAAATTCATAAGGTTCTAATTGCATATCTGGGAGATGTCTACGTCTACCCCAAACAGTTTCTACATAACCATTTTCATAAGCGAATTGGTATGTATTTTCTGTAAACTCACGTATGCCAGGAAACCTTGCAAAGAAATTTTCTTGAATTTGCTGTGCTTCCTTAACTTTACAACCTAATGACTGTGCTAATGAATAGGCCGCCTGCCCGTATGTCATAGCTAATTGAATAACCTTTGCTTTAGACCTACGTTCTTTACCTTCCTTATTTACAGTACCATCAGGTCTAAATTCTACACATTCACTGGCAGGAACATGAAAAGCTGTTGACGCTACTTCTGGATATAAATCTGCATTAGGGTCTTGATAAATTTCCAACATATTAGCATCTTGACTCAACCAAGCTGTTGATTTTGGTTCTTGTTGAGAATAATCGGAACCAATAAATACACAACCTTCATCTGCTATAAACATAGTTCTAATTTCATCATTATGTGATGGAATATTCTGTAAATTTGGGTCACTACTTGACATTCTGCCTGTATCTGTTCCATTTTGGTTAAAACTTGCGTGAATTTTTCCTGTTTTTGGATTAACCACTTTAGGCATCTTTTCAATATAAGTAGTAAGCAATTTATTTATTTCTCTATATTTTAAAATAGATTTACAAACTGGTTCATCAATTTGTTGTAAAATATCCGAACCTGTACCTCTTTCACTATGTTTATCAGGACTTGTAATATCTAACACATCATAAAGTAATTGAGCTACCTGTTTACTACTATTAGGATTTAAAGGTAATCTAAAACAATCTTTAGGATTTCTCCTGTTCCATTCCGCTATTTCCTTACTATATAAAGCACATACTTCATCTAATTGTTGCTGACAATCATCTAACTGTGCATTATATTTTTTGGATAATTCTTCCGCCTTTTGCATATCAAAAGACACGCCTTCACGTTGCATTTCTGCAATTACCGGCACTAATGGAATTTCTATTGTTTGTAATAATTCCAGTAATTTTTCGTTACCAGGAAGTTCATATTGTTTTAATTGATATTCGTATAATTGATAAGTTATCTCAGCATCCTTGGCGGCATACAAATACGCAATATTTATAGGCACATAAGCAAAATTAACACCATTAAATAATTCTGAATAATCATTAACTTTCCCATCTTTTGCTATGTTTTTACAATATTGATATTTTAATCCTGCCGGTTCCCTTTCATCTAAAATTTTAGTAGCAACCATCGAGTCCCAAACTAAATTTTCAAACAACCATTTGAACTGCCAGTAAATAACATTTATATCAAACTTTCCGTTGTGCATAATAGCAGGAATATTTTTTAAACGACTTAACTGCTTATTAACACTATCTAAAGAAACTTGATTATCTTTTAGCATATTATCTACATAACTTTTATGGCCTATAGGAACATAACAAGCCTTTTCACCTGGAGTGTATAAACTTAAACCTATTAAATCACAAGTTATAGTATCTAATCCAGATGTTTCCGTATCGAATGCGAATATATTATTTGCAATACATTTATCTATATAATTTGATAATTCTTCTTCCGTTTGTATAAGTAAAAATCTATCTTTTAAATGTCCTAATTCTAATTCTACTTTACTTCTAATTAAATTTACTCTATCTAAAATTGTGTTTCCTGTGGACTTGCGAGTTGATACTTTTCTTTTAGAATTTTGCACTTTACTCGCAACGGCGGAGGTATTAACCCCCACCGGTGCCTTAATATTTAATAATCCCATAATTAAAACCTACTTGCTGTTCTACGTCTTGTTGCTGGAGCTTGTGCTTCTGCTTGTTCTGCTGTTGCATTTGTTTCTGTTCTACTTGAACGAGTACGTCTTGGAAGATTTTCTTCTTGTTTAGCAACACCAGGAACCTTACCAGTTTCTAAGAAATTTTGCATATCTTCATAAGACATATCTAAAACATAACCACCTAACAAATCATCAAACTCAGGAAGGTCTTTAATCATAGTATTATCTTTTTCTTGTGCTAGAGGAAATACTTTATAAGTAGTATTAGTATCACCTTTTGCACCATTTCTTTCAATTTCACAAGGATAATTAACTAATGGAGAATTTCTTCTAATATGTCCAGATAATTCATCTTTAAAAGTTCTTCCTCTTTCAAATAATTTAACTTGTCCATCATCCATATCCAAGACTGGTAAAAACATTTTTACAGTAGTTTTTAAGTCCTTATTCTGTAAAGCTTCTTTACAAAGTGGACACTCATCAATTGGTTGGTCATACGTTCTTAAACAATTAACGTATCTTGTTTTACCGTTTACTTCAATTTGATGTACTACATAAAATTTTAAATCATCCATACTTTCGATGTAAAATCTTACCTTAGCAACATCACCGTGGTCTTTTAATTGTAAAAAATTAAAATCTCCTCCGGAACGGTAGTTGTCAACATCATCAATTCCAATTACTGGCATAATCTTCTCCTTCTTTTTAATTGTACGTTCTGACTACTAAGAGCCTTATGTATATTATTTATTGTATAGCATAATTTTTAAAATGCAATAGTTTATTAAATCTTATTTACACTTCTAACCTGCCATTCTCATTATACTTACAAATTCATCTTCAGTCAAATCATTAACATCCTTACCTTCTGGAATTTGTAAATCTACTATCATTTTACCTTTAACATTATTCCTAAATCGTTGCCTTCCTTTATCCCCAGCCTCATCAGGGTCTAATGCTAATAAAAATTTTCTTATATGGCAATTTTGCAAAATAGGATACTGCTCAAAACTGCCTGTACCAATTAAAGCTACGGCAGGAATACCCCAAGTCCAACAAGTTAAGGCATTTATTATTGATTCGCATACCACCACCTGTGTAATGTCGCTTGAGATAAAGTTCAAACCATATATAGGTTTACTTACATCTCTTGGATAATTAAAGAATTTGGTATTTACGCTTCGTCTTGCTACAAAAACACACCTACCTTTTTCATCCCATACTGGGAATGTTACACACTGATTTTCACTATCATAACCTACATCAAATTTTTCTATAATCTCATCAGTCAATTTACGCTTATACATATAAGGATGGATATATCTATATGTATCCAATTCTTTTTCAGTTACAAATACCTGTTTTGGTTTTACCCTGCTTAAATTTAAAGAAAAACTTTTCCTTTTTTCTACTTCCATCGAAACAAAGTTTTCTAATATCCAACGCTTACCATATTCTCCTTTGTCATTATAGCCAAAACAATCACTTACAAATTCTTTAAAATTTGCTACATAACCACAGGTAAAGCAATGAACAGTACCTACAGAAGTTCCATTACTTGCATTCAAATTTATACCACAAGACGGTTTTCTTTCTCTACCATCTTTATGAATAGGACAACATACTTGAATATTGCCATGTGCCTTTTTAATTACATTTAATTTATCTATACCTCTATTATGTAATTCTGTTCTTAAAGTTTCTAATATTGTCATTTCATTTTCTAAAATAGGTATATCATCTATTATTAGCATTATCATATTCCTCAATAATTTTTAAAATTTTCTCCGCCAAACCGTACCCATCTCCGTACCCATATCTTGTATATTTTAAAGTAATACCTAAACATAATTTACATATTTTGTCTATTACATCGGTTTCTGCACTCATTAAAATACCTCGCTTCCGGGTCTTTGCATATTACCACGTCTTCTACTTGCTGGAACTTTTCTTGGACTTTCATCCTCACTATGTGAATTTACACCTTCTGGATTGTATTCAAATAATCCTTTGTCTATATTCCATAAATAAGCAACTTTATCCCCCAATGCCAAGTTCCTGTTTTTTGCCATCTTTAATAATAAATTACCATCATTTTGACACATAGAAATTACGCGAGTAGCAATTTGACCTATACTATCAGATTCTGCAATATGTTCCAGTCTAGGTAATTTATCTTTTTCCGCATCTTCTCCAACTGCTTTTCTACCTGCTTGGCAAGTGTACACAATAGGCACACCTAAACGCATTGTTATATCTAAAGATTCTTGCATAACTTCTTCAAACTGTAAACGTCTATCTCTAGATTTTGTAGTTGGCTGTACATTATATAATTGGTCAACAAATAAAATATCTAAATTTTCTTTTTCTATAAATGCTTGTAGCTTGGCGGTTGTAGGTCTTCCATTAAAATCTTCTTGTGTTGTAACGAAAATAGGTGTCTCTTGTTTTTGAAGATAATCTATATAATCCTTGTATGCACCATGAACAACCTTATTTCCACGTTGTAAACAAGTATTAGAAATATGACTATCTAATGTATCCAAACGATAACCTACATCTGTTTTACTCATTTCTCCACTATATATTCCCACACGTTTACCTTGATGCCAAGATGCCAATGCAAATTTATCAATAATCCAAGATTTACCTTGGTTTGGCCTAGCTAATAAAATAACCAAATCATTCTTTTTAAAACCACCCATTATTTCATCAAATTCTGGAAAACCACACTTAATAAAATATTCGTCTTGATTATCTAACATAGCTTCGTATTCTTGTAAACGAATTGGAGATTTCTCTACTATATCAAAAGAATTTAAAGGTGTGATTCCTGCAAGTTTAGGAATTTCCTGCTGTAAAAATTCTACTGCTTTTTGTGCATCAGATTCTAATAACGGCTCCAACTTTTTAAGAGTTATACAACTCATTCTAAATGTATGTTGCTCATAAATACGGTCTACAAGGTACTGGTCACTTTCTTGCACATCAAAAATTGTAAAGTCTGGAAACTCAATAGCTATTGTGGATATATCAGGCACCTGTTTATACTTTTTAACGTGTTCGGAAATAAAATCGTATAAAGGTCTATACTTAACAAAAAAGCTACCATCAATATTATTTGAATTAAGAATCATCATGGATTTGGAACTTAATACCTTACACAAGATACTACATTCCGCACCTTTATCTTCCATCAATTCTATATAGTCTTCTTTGATACTACCGTCTTTATTAGTAATTTCCTTTTCTATATCACTCATCTCTACCTCTCAAACTGTCAGATTTTAATGTTACGACTGTACTTAACCTAACTATTCTATCATATAACCTTTCCCCTAAATTAGCTTTGAGAGTGTCTCCTTGCAAATTAGTGGTAAAAATACTGCTTAAACCTTTTAAAATTCTTGATTCTATAATAGTGCTTAATATTAGTAAATCATAATCTTTTAAAGGTAAACAAGCTATATCATCAAAATGTACCAATGGACAATTTTGGGTTATATACTGTATTTTATCCCAATTTGAATTTTTATTTGAAATTGACTGTCTTGCTTGTAATAACAAATCCGGTACATATACAAAATAAGCTGGTGGAACTGTGCTTGAAGAACCTTTGCTATTAAGTTCAATTTGCTTTTGTAATAACTTAATACCCCAGCTTGTCTTGCCATTACCGCATTTCTCAGACTGTAATAACAAATTTTTTCCACTTGATACAAAATCTTCTAAATTGTTTCTTATATCTACAATTTTACCTATTTCTGCTTTATCTTTTGGAACACTCTTTAAACTAAACGGATTCCAAAATTTTTCTGGTAAATTACTATTTTCAAAATGAGCCTTCATATTTTTGTAAATAGGACAATGCTCATCACACCAATCTATATTTAAACCTTTTATACAAGTTTCTGGTTCGTCTTCAGTAGCACCTATATAATAGTACCAACAATCTGTATTCATTACCAAATCTCCTCAATATTACCGTCTTTGTCTCTAACAAAATCACCTTCATATGCTTTACTTACAACACTAGATTCGGATAAAACCTTATTGTAATAGTTTGGCTTAAATACTGTCTTATAATTACCTGTTATATTGTATTCACATATTATTTCAATTCCTTTAGGTACATTATTTGCCATCTTACAAATTTGGTTTATTTTATGTTTTAAAGTTGCTTTAGGTTGGTTATAAGTATCTAAACAAAATAAACAATAATCTTCCAATGCTTTTTTGGTTTCTGGATAATTATTCCATTCGTTTAATTTTGCTTGAATTTCAGTAGGTATTTTTGCACTTGCTTTTATCACCGGCGCCTTAACCCTAGGTGCATGAGACACTGGTTGGCTTGGTTGGGATATTTGATTATTACCTAATATATTATTTTTATTCGAA
>NFZD01009910.1_pt1 | contig 20664 bp, 30 predicted proteins | sample 1095381 | NCBI WGS metagenome assembly NFZD01 (sample SAMN03609891, study PRJNA323583) | gut metagenome | isolation source: feces | host: Rattus norvegicus | place: Denmark: Riget | collected 2013 | reverse complement strand
ATGAATCTGGAAAGTGTTGCCTCTGATTATATAGAAAAAGCTGTAAACGGACTTTCTAACAGAAAATTTTCAATCAGAGAAATTGAAAATATTCAATAAAATTACATATTATTTGGAGAATAAAGAATCAAAATAGTAAATAGGAGTGTTCCATATGAATTTAATTGAAGTAAGAGCTGCTTGTGAAAAACACAAAGACATTGTAAATGAATATTATGATAACGATGGGATAAAAATTCGTAAATTAGTAGATAAAATTTTATTAAGATTACGGTTTAATGTTTACAATGGAGATTTTTATTCTCTTGCAAATGAAATTTTTCTCGATGCGTTATGTAGATACGATGGTAAAAGCAAATTTTATACATTTTTATACACCTGTTTATTTCAAAAATTCAAAACGGAAATGACAAGAAGTAATCGCATAAAACGTACTGCTGATAAAACTGCAATTTCATTGGAAAAAATGCTGTATGAAGATGAAGATTTTACGTTGGAAGACAAACTTTCTGATGGAAAAACAGTAGAAAATGTTATTTTTAATAGCAATGATAAGGAATTCTATAGCGAAAAAATGACCACATATCTCAATAAATTATCATCAACTCAAAGATCTGTTTTGGAATTAATGAGTATTGGTTATACCCAAAACGAAATCTTATTAGAATTACATATTGATGAAAAAACATATAACGATAGTGTAATAGCAATTCGTTCATATAGAAACATAATGATTTTACTTTAGGAGGATTTATATTTATGGCTAGACCAAGAAAACAAACATACACACTTGCACAATATCTGGAAAATGTAAATGAAGGATATATTTCAAATGATGCTGATACACAGCGAAATCCAGCTTGGAAACCAATTGTAGATGGTTTAGCTGTAACTGTACTTACGGATGATTATATTCCTGCATTAATTCTTGCAGAAGAAGATATTGGACAAAAGCACATTGTAGATGGCGGTAGTAGAACGGCTGCTTTGATGATGATCAGATATGGAAATTATAAAATTAAATCGTCTGTAGAGAATCATATTATCAAATACAAAAGTATGTCAAAGGACAAAAATGGAAATGTAGAGTGGACTGAATGTGAATTTGATATTAGAAATAAAACGTATGATCAGTTTCCAAAAGAATTGCAAAAAGCTTTTAATGAATATCAGCTTGAAACGGTTATTCATGAGTGCGATTCAGAAGGAATTGCAATGTATCTTCGTAGATATAATGTACATACTGGAATGAATACTAATCAAAAAATGTTTATCCATATTCCAAAATTTGCAGGCACAATTAGAAAAATTACAAATGAAAACTTTTTTGTTGACTGTACAAGCCTTACGGAAAATGAAAAAGAGAAAGGTATGATGGAGAGAGTGGTTATGGAAACCGCTATGTGTTCTTATCATTTTGATAAGTGGAATAAAAATGGCAAGACATTAGCATCATATTTGAATGAAAATGCATGTATTGAAGAGTTTGAATCTATTCAGAAAGAGTTGAATATGCTTTCTGATATCATTGCAGACAAAACAAAATCACTGTTTACTTCAACTAATACATTTATTTGGCTTACATTATTTCATGATTTTATGAAAACAGGAACAGAGATTTCTAAATTTGAAGATTTCTTAGAAGCCTGTGTTGACGGTCTGTGTGACAAAATTATTGATGGGAAATCGTTTAACAATGGTGGAAACAATAAGTGGAGTACAAAAGATAAAATAGTGATAGAAACAAAATTAAATATTCTCAGACAATTAATGAAAGATTATTTACATATTGAAAAAGTCAAAGAATGGAATGTTTTAGATTTTGTAAAAGAGAACATTAACAATGAAGTGACAGAAGAAGATATTGAATCCTATAAAGAAGATTTAGAGCTTCTTACACTGTATGTAGACAATAATACGAAACTATTGGAAGCCGAAAATAAAATTTCATTGATAGGAATTGTAGCCTATTCTTATAAGAATGAGGTGGATTTGGACAATTGGTTCAAAAAATGGTTTGAAACACATGATGAATACATATTAGATCAGAAGAAAAATTTCGATGTCATGGTAAATGATTTAGAACAACATATAAAAGGAGAATAAAAAAATGAATAGAAAAGAAGCTATTGATTTAATCTTGGCACATAGTTGCTGCCAAAACGCATTTGGAAGTAAGGAAATGTGTCTTATTTGTCCTTATAATGCACATGAAAAATGCAAAAATACAATTTTTACACAGGATGAAATACTTGAAGCGGTTTCTTTAGTAAGAAAGAAAAAACTAGGAAAAAAGAATCTTTCTGAAATTAAAGTTAGAAAGTCATTTAAAGAATCTGTTCCAAATGAAACAAAGATTAATAAATATAGAAAATATTTTGAAGAAACAGGAGATCAGTACAAACCAATTGAACTTGATGATAGAGATTATATTGCTGATGGATATATTCAATACCTTGTATTAAAAGAAAATGGAATTAAAGTTGCAACTATTATGAAAAAATATGAAAGAGAATCATATAGAAATAAACCTACCACATATGTTTATGGTATTCATCCAAATGTTTGCGGTATTTATCAAAAAGAAGAGAAACAATATATATGGAGAATTCCAGAAAATAAAAAGGATATTCTTTTAGATCTTCTTCCTGGAGATACGGTGGTTGTACAAACTGTTTATGGAAATAAAGTTGTAACTGTAACAAAGATTGAAGAACATGATCGATGTCCTGTTGATTTTGTTGTTCGTAAGGTTTTACATAAAAATTTATAAATAAAAACAAGGAATGAAGTTTATGGGAAAAGGATTTGTTTTAATTGACATACCGGAAAGTTGCGAAAAGTGTAGATTCTTTTCTTTTGATATTGCAGGATGTTACTGTATTGTGTCAGATGATGAAAACAATCCTGATTATTATAGAGAAACTACAATTAAACATGGAGCTAAAAAACCAGAATGGTGTCCGATACGCAAACTTCCAGAAAAGGATTTAAAAAATTATTATTCAGATGAATATTTAAGTAGATATGCAGATGGTTGGAATACTTGTGTAAATTGTTTAGCGAGCAAAGATAACGGATAAAAAGTTCATTTTATTGGCAAATTTAGTGAAAGAATAGTGAAGAAATAGTGAAAGGAAGTGTGAAATTGAGCTGGAATCCAGTATTAAACAAATTTATTGAGATTAAAAACGAGTATAAAAGAAGGCTTGGTTATATTACATATCATTACAAGGACGGATATACAGACGAATCTGAAACTTGTTTAGAGAGATGGGTTTCAGAACTCAATGGCATCGAGCCTTTTAATCAGTATCAGGAATATGAAGATTTGTTGTCATGCCTTGAATTGAATCAGCATGAGAATATGTTGCTTATCAGATATGGCAGATATAGCAATATTTATGATGGTGAGGTTGAAGCGTCTGGCGAAGATTTATGGGATAGATACGATGGTTTTTATAGGGAATGTAGGAGTGTAGTTATTGATGTAGAAAATGACTGCATTATTTTATCCCCATTTTCCAAGTTTTTCAACATAAATGAGCTTGAAGAAACGAGTTTAGAGAACATTCAAAGAAGAATTTCTAATGCAAGAACAATAGAATTTTCAGATAAGCTTGATGGTTCTATGCAATCTGCACGTTGGTATAACAACAAAATTATTATGGCTGGCAGTCAAGCAATCAATCCAGATAATTCATGGAGATTGCAAGACGGATACAGAATGTTAAATGAAAATCCAAGATATAAAGAAATGCTTATAAAATATCCTGAGTGTACTTTTATTTTTGAATACATTTCTATGAGAGATGCACACGTTGTTAAGTATACAAAAGAACAAGAAGGATTATATCTTATCGGAATTAGAAGAGTAGATGATGGTGAAGAGTATGATTATCGTACAGTTTTAGCATTTGCAAAGGCATTTAATATTCCTACAACAAAACTCTTTGACAAGACTATTGAGCAGGTTATGTCAGAATTAGATGGCAAATCTTCTGATGAAGCTGAAGGTTTTGTAATCAATATTGATGGTTATAAGGTGAAACTCAAATATAACGATTATGTGCATATCCATAAAGCATTGTCGAAGTTATCATCTGTAAATCTGATTATTCGTAGTATCGCTGATGACAAATACGATGACCTTCTTGCAAAACTCCCTGTTGCTTATCACGACCAAGTTAAGAAAGTTGCGACTATTGTTGTTGATTATATCAACAGAACTGAAAAGATAATTAGAGAATATTTTAATGAAGCACCAAAGAACGATAAGAAAGAGTTTATGATTTATGTTTCTGAGAATATTCCAAGAGGATATCAGGGTTATTGTAGAGAATTATATTTTGGACACAAAATTAATGTTATCAAAAGTGGTAATGATAAGTGTCCACATTATAAGAGATTAAAGGACATGGGAGTAGAAGATTACGCAAAGATTTTTGTAGAGGAGTGATAAATTGTTCAAAGCAGAAGTACAGAAGCAGGTAGAAAGACATTATGAAAAGTTAGTTGAGTTAGGTTATAACGTGGTTGGTGTGTTCTTATATGGTTCGCAGAATTATGAGTTGGATTATGAGAAATCGGATGTTGATACTAAAGCAATTGTTCTTCCTACATTGGAAGACATTGTGTTAAATCGTCAGCCAGTAAGCACAACAGTAGATATGGGAGATAGCTGCTTATGTGATGTGAAGGATATTCGCAAGATGTTTGAGTGTTTTAAGAAACAGAATATTAACTTCATTGAATTGCTCTTTACACAGTATTACAAGTTAAATCCTATTTATGAAGAATTATATAGACCTATGTTAGATAATGCAGAAAATATTGCAAGATATAACAACTATGCAAGTGTGAACTGTATGTCTGGTATGGCTCTTGAAAAGTATAATGCACTGACTCATCTATATCCAAGTATTAAGGAGAAGATTTATAAGTACGGATATGACAATAAGCAGTTACACCATATCTTACGACTAAAAGATTTTGTTCCAAGATATTGTAGTGGTGAAGTTTATAAGCAGATTCTCATTCCAACAAATAGAGAAGAATTACTCAGAGTCAAATCAGATTATGTGTATTCCTTAGAAGATGCTAAGAGAATCGCAAAGGAAACTTGTGATTGGATTAAAGAATATAGGGATGACTATATGGCGAATAATCCAGTTGTTATCAATAAAGAAGCAGATGATTTGATGACAAAGGTTATGACTGATTTGATTACTTTCAGTATCAAACGAGAGGTAAATAAGGATGAATAAACCAAAGTTTTATGTCATGGTGGGCTTATCGGCAAGTGGTAAGTCTACCATTGGAAAAGAAATTGCAAAAGAAAATGATTGTGTAATTGTCTCATCAGATGATATTCGTGGTGAAATTTGCGAAGGTGGTGTTATTGACCAGTCTAAAAACGAGGAAGTATTTAAGCTTTTTCATCAGAGAATCAAGGATAATCTGAAAGCAGGTAAGAATGTAATCGCTGATGCTACCAATATCAATATGAGAGCAAGACGTAGTTTGCTTGAAAATGTGAAGAAAGTTCCTTGTTATAAGATTGCTTACATAATTCCTAAATCAGTAGAACAGTGCATTGAGGATAACATCTACAAAGAATATCCTGTTCCACATCATGTAATTCAAAAACAGATGATGAACTTTCAGATTCCATTTGTAGAAGAAGGGTTTGATGAGATTGTTATACATAAGTTTGAAAACGAATACGTGAATGATGTATTTGTTCCTGATTGCTATGAAAAGATGAAAGGATTTGACCAGAAAAATCCACATCACACTATGGACTTGGACGAGCATTGTAAGTTCACACATGAAAAATTCAAGATGATGGAAGGTTATGTATGGACAGAATATCCATTCGCAGCAAGGTTACATGATGTTGGCAAACTGTTCACTCAGAAATTCGATGAGGATGGTGTAGCACATTATTATCAGCACGAAAATGTTGGTTGCTATTATCTATTGAGTAATTTGGAAAGTATCAAGAGACACAGAGATTATTCTAATGAAGAGTTATTAAATATTTTGTTTCTGGTGAACTATCATATGATGCCTATGGCTTGGGATAGTGATAAAGCAAATCGGAAATGGTTGAGAAGATTTGGAGAATATAAGTATAAGTTACTTTTAGATTTTAATAAGTGTGATAAAGCGAGGTAAATAAACAATGGCAGACTTAAAGGAATATGTAGTAACGGTAGACGGAAATCAATGGAATAACCTATACATAGCGTCTGCCAAGAACGCAAAAGAAGCTATCAATATTGTTTGGGAGTCAGAATTTGCGTGGAAAGCAAAGGAAGATAGAGAAAAAGGATATAGACCAACTGCTAAATATGAGTTACATGCAAGAAGCATTGGTAGTTTACACAACGAAGAAGGACGAGTTATTTGTCTGAATTAAGGAAGGAGTAGTTGTATGGCTAATACAGTAGATAAAATCGAAAAAAATTTAGGAGCATTATCTTCGTTGCTTGGAGAAGAAAATGTTGAGGATATTAAAAAGCGAATTGGTAACTTAATTGTGGATAGAGTAGCGAGTGACCTTAGACATTATGACTACTATCTGTTCTATCCAGATGATTACAAAGAAGCAATCGATGAATCCTTTGAGCAAGTAGAGAAGAAGATAGTAAAGATGTATAAGGATGCAATGCTTGAATCCGCACAAGAGGCGGTGAATAGGTTTAAAGACATCTCTATCGCCACTTTGAATGATACAACAGGATTACAGTTGAGAAGTTGTCACAAGTGTAATCATTGTAATGGTAATATGTGTAAGTTCTATGAGGATAAGTATTGGAAGGCACATGATGGTATTTGCGCAGAAGAAGGTTTTGTACAGTTTGTAGAGAAGGAAGAGAAGAAGAGGTGGTAATTTGCAGTTTGAATTTTATGTTCTGAATTATGATTGTAATAAAAAGGAAGTTATAAACTTCAATATTTTCAATAATATCCGTGTTCAAGAGTGGACTGAAAAGGCTGTGAGAAAATATTTAAGAGCACCTAAAAAGTTCTTATATACTCCTTTTGGCAAGGATGTAGAAACCATTTATGGGTTTGATGCCTTTGTAAGAGAAATGGATAGTATTATTCGTTGCGAGGAGTGGTCAAGAAGACAATATGAGATTAGTGTATCGGATGCTTTTGAGACGGATATTGATAATTTGGAGAAATGGGATTGTTATATGCAAGCTAAACCAAACATGGAGATTATTGCTCATGAAGTTATCCGACAGTATAAGGAACAGTTTTGAAAAAGGAGGATACGATTGAAAGTATTAAAGAATAATTATAATTCAGAAGAGATTGCAAAAGAAGTAAAACCAGATGTGTTAACAATCAACTGTGATAAATGCAATTCTGAATTAGAAATTACAGAAAATGATGCGCATATTGGTTGGCTTGGTGCAAGATTTATTACTTGTCCTTGTTGTGGCGAAGAATCTATGGTCGATGAACTTGATGGGATTACTCTTACTAAAGACAATTTAGAATTTCCTGTTCGTTTTAATAGAACTACAAAGGGGTTAAGACATGTTGTAGAAGTCCATTCTGTTTTTTGCAAGCACTTTTTGGAGAAAAATGCAAAATATTTTTGGAGATGCATCATTCTCCAATTCCCATTTGCAACTTTCGGTAATTCTATTTTACAATAAACAATTTTGCGGTTATATATAAAAATCTTCCAAGTAAAGATATTTACAAGTCTACAAATGCGGATAGAATCCGAAGTATGGATGATGGGGAATTAGCTATTTCTTATGCAAAGTCAAGGCAGATTATCAGTGGATAGACCATGAATTTCCAGATGAAGAAAATTGGGTAAAATGGCAGGAATGGCTTCTGCAACCCGAATATGGTTCTGAAAGAAATCAAGTCGGTTGCCGGTGACAGAGTAGAAGTGAATGTGGCAGTTCCGGGGTTTGAAGTGGAATTAAAGAGATTTCCGTTTTAGATAGGAAGTGAGGATATGTTGATAAAAGAAAACAGAGATAACTTTTGGATGTTAAATTGGCTTGACGAATTTATGGTTGGGCACAAAGGCTTTATATGTGGTGGGTGTTTTAAAAATATTTTCAATAAAGAAAAAGTGAAAGATTTAGATATTTTCTTTAATTCCGAAAATGACTGGAATGAAGCAGTAGATTATTTTGATAGCATGACTTCTGGTTGTGAAGGAGACGATAAAAGAGATGAACAGTACCGATTTTATTATGAAAATAAAAACGTGAAAGCGTACAAGCACATTAAAACTGGAATTGTTTTGGAACTATGCAGGAAGATTTTCGGAACAGCCGAAGACATATTAAACCAATTTGATTTTACGATTGTAAAATTTGCTTATTACAAAGAAGAAGTAGAAGATGAAACCGGAGTATCGGTTGAATACGACCCATTTGAAACTGAACCAATAGAGAGTGAAAGACCGAAAACACATATAGAATACAGAGTCATGTATGATGATAAGTTTTTTGAACATTTGCACATGAAACGGCTCGTTGTTGATAATGAAATTCCATTCCCTATGAGTACGTTTGACAGAATGTTCAAATATGCAAAATACGGATATTTTCCTTGCAAAGAAACGAAAATGAAAATTATTGAATCTATCAGGCAGTTACCAGATAAACAGGTTGAAATATCAGAAAGCCTTTATGACGGAATGGATTAAGGAGAACAGCCATGATTGAGTGCTTAAAAATTGAGGATTTTGTTATCGAAGAAATGTTCAGACCGTATATGCCGAGCCTTAAAGACTTATGCCATGAATACGAAGTTGAATATGGCGGTAGAGTGACATCTCAGAAACGAGTTGAAGAAAATCTTAGAAAGAATCCAGAGTTGATAATTTATTTTCTGAACGAATTACCAGAAACCAAACAGCGTGTTTTTAACAGGCTTCGGAAGTGCGGCGGAGTGAAATTCTATCGGTATCTGGACATGAGTAATCCGGTAATTCAGTATGCAAAGAAAGGATTGGAAGGATAAAATGGAAACAAGTATTTTTGAACGCAATGAGAAGACTTGGACAAGATTCAAGGTCAAAATTAAAGAATTGCGAATATATTCTAAATTGTTGAAGAAGTATGTGGATATTAATAAACCAGTAAAACAAAGTAGCCGGTACATATATTTTGAGGTTGAAGGAGACTTGCTCAATCCGAAAAAAACTGGAAATTAAATTATTGGAGGAAAAGAATGAATGAGAAAAAATTAAAACCATGTCCGTTTTGCATAGAACTTCCTTGCAATATCGGAGATACAGTTTACAATGAATGTCCCACAAGGTTTGGAGGGGGGTATCAGATAGATGTGGTTGATAAAATTATTATCAATAAAGATGGTGTTTTCCTGCATTTTGAAATGGGTTTGATGAAGAATATTAATTGCATTGGAGATTCGTTATTGCTGTCAGAAAAAGAAGCAATCGAAGCGTGGAACAGGAGGGCGTATGAACAGAAGTAATTTTAATACCTTTATCTATGGCAGGCAGGTAAACAAAGGTGAAAAACTTGCCGTGTGTGGTAGTAAAAAGAAAAGGAAGAGGATTAAACATGGAAAATAAGAAAATCCTAGATGCGTGTTGCGGTTCTCGGATGTTTTGGTTTGACAAAGAAAATCCAGATGTTGAATTTGTAGACAATAGATGTGTACATCATGAAGCAATATGGAAAAGTGTGGATGGAAAAAGCGTAAGATATTGTGATGTCAATCCGACAACTCTTGCAGACTTTACAGATCTTCCGTTCGAGGATAACACGTTTTATCATGTGGTTTTTGACCCTCCACATTTATTGCATATAGGAGACAACGCATGGATGGCAAAAAAATATGGGAAATTGGATTCAAACTGGGAAAACACAATAAAACAAGGCTTTGATGAATGCATGAGAGTGTTGAAACCAAATGGAACATTGATTTTTAAATGGAATGAATTTGATATTCCTGTAAAGAAAATTGTTGAAGTTATCGGACAACAGCCTTTATATGGGCATAAAAGTGGAAAACAGCAAAAGACACACTGGCTTTGTTTTATGAAGAAAGAGGGTTAGGAGTGGAAAATGATATGTTTGGATACATAGAGGGATATTCCGATACTGATGAAATTTTCTACTGTCCGTTATGCGGAGAGCGTATTGGTACATTTTATGCAGACGGAACGGAAACCTGTTCTGAATGTGGACAAAGGTTTGCAGTAATAAAATACGAAGAAGATTAAATTTGCACTTCACAAAAGAGCCTACGGGAATAATCTACAAAAGAGCCGGATTCCGGTAAAAGAGAGATTGCTGAAGGAGAAAGGATGGTATCAATGTACATGCTATGACAAAGATATTTGGAATGAAGATATAGTTACAAACTTGTATTATTATCCAGACATAAAAGAGTTTGTAGACGATATCAGATACGAAAATAACGGATTAAAAAATATAGAAAATTATTATTGGACAAAATATGTAACGGCATGGCAGCCACTTCCAGAACCGTACAAAGGGGGGGGAATGATAGTATGTAAAAACAATTTAAATAAAAAATATAAAAAGAAAGGATAATAAATGGGAACTACATTACAGGAACAAAGAGATTTTTATGCAGCGATGTTTGGAGATTGTTGTCCTCAATACGCTTGCAATTATACAAAAGATGATTTTGATGAAGCAATATTAGATTGCTATTCAATGTTGCAATATTCCATCGACCAAAATAATAAAGAAGAAATTTCTTACTGGAGAAAACTCCTGCAAGAAAATAAAGTACAAAGGAGAATGTTGACCGCTTAAACGTATTGTGATGGCGAGTGGCGAACAATGTAATACCAAAGCCTTTGCGGAGCAATAGCTCTAATGGAAGTCAAGAGGTAACGGATATGTGTGTGGACACTATCCTAAGTGCATTATTCGGTCAGTTGGTCAGGTGGAAAAGACAGTACAGCCAGTATTATTCTGGCACATGAAAATAATGAACCGATAGATTCTATCGTGTTTGTAGAGGTCATGTATGATCTCAAAAGAAATATTAGTGGTGAAAATCCAGAACATATTAAATTTATCAAAGAGGTAGCAAAACCGTTGTTTGAGTCTTGGGGATATCCAGTTCATATTTTGAGAGCAGAAAGAGATTATATTGATTTCTTTCATCGAATTATTAAGAAACCAAGAAAACATATAGAACATAAAGGTATGAAATTCGGATTTCCTTGTTTCGGTTTGTGTGGAGTAAAAAGGGATTTAAAATTGAAACCGATAAATAATTTTTATAAAAGTTTTGGTGATGATCTGATACAATATGTTGGAATTTGTGTTGATGAATTAAAAAGGTTAGAATCCTTACATAAACAATCAGGAAGAATATCACTCCTTGAGAAATATGGATATACAGAAGAAATGGCGAAGCAGAAATGCGTTGAATATGGATTGCTAAGTCCGTGTTATAAGTATTCAAAACGTGGTGGATGTTGGTTTTGCCCTAATGCAAAACGGGAAGAGCATCGTGAGATCAAACGATTATATCCTAATGTTTGGAACGAATTTGTTGCATTAGAAGATGAAGATAACGTTGCTAATAATAAATATAATATATATGGAAAAACTTTAAAAGAAATTGATAATGAATTAAGTTAAAGTGAGAAACAAATGGAAATTGGGGTTTTATTTAGAACTCCATATTGATTGAAAAATACGACAAATAGTGGTTGCAAACACTGTTAAAAATAAAAATTGAAAGGATATTAATAGGTAATCCTAGGCAAAAAACATGCGCATGTCCTATAAATAGGACATTTTGAATAGAGAAAATAAAACCCCAAATTTAGGTTGGGAATTAGTGAATTTTTGTGAATTTGATAAGTATGCGACTAAAAGCTATTGTGCAATTCACGGAGTAGATGAGAATTTGAATCTTGGTGATATTACTAAGGTTGATGAAACTAAATTAGAATCATTTAATATGATTTGCGGTGGGTCGCCCTGCCAGGATTTCAGCGTAGCTGGCAAACAAAAAGGTTCTGTGTGGACTTGTAAAGATTGCGGTCATGAGTATAATCCACTAACTGTGCATTGGAGTCAGAGGAATAAATGTCCTCATTGTGATAGTGAAAATATTGAAAAGACAAGATCTTCATTGCTTGTCGAATATTTAAGAGTGATTAGAGCAAATAAGCCTAATTTTGGTATGTACGAAAATGTCAAAAATATAGTAGGGAAACAGTTTAGAGATACCACATTCAAACTGTTTGAAGATGAATTACATGAGTATGGATATAATACATATTGGAAAGTGTTGAACGCAAAAGATTATGGGGTTCCACAGAATAGAGAACGAGTTTATCTAATATTTATTAAGAAGGATTTAGATAATGGCAAGTTTGCATTTCCTGAAGGATTTGATAATGGAATTCGATTAAAAGATGTTCTGGAAGATGAAGTAGATGAGAATCATTATATTTCTCAGGATAAAATGGACAGATTTGTAACAAATCTAAATAGTGAAGATGCTTTATTATATGATGTTTGCCAGATTAAACGAGAAGGAAAAGCAAAAAAATACAACGATTATTGTCCTACATTATCAGCGAGAGATTATAAAGATCCAAGACTTGTTAATGACAATGTTGTAAAACAAATTGGAAATATTTCAGAATGTAATGGTAGTTGGAAGAACCCGCAGGTAGGGAGAATTTATAGTACAGATGGTTGCTCGCCTACATTGAATACGTGCGGTGGTGGTAGTCACGAGCCTAAGATTTTACAAGTTGGCAATGTCAATCCTTCTGGTAAAGGAATGAATGGAAATGTATTTTCTGATAAAGGATTAGCACCTACGCTTACAACAAACAAAGGAGAAGGTAATAAGATTTTACAAATTCCAAGAGGATTTAATAAAGGTGGTTTACATGATATTTGCCCTACATTATCTTCGCATAGTTGGGAATGTAATAATTTTGTAAAAGAAAATATTAGAATTAGAAAACTAACTCCTAAAGAATGTTTCAGGCTTATGGGATTTAATGATTGTGACTATGAAGCTGCAAGTACAGTAGTTAGTAATAGTCAGTTATATAAACAAGCAGGTAATTCTATTGTGGTTGATGTTCTTTATTACATATTAGTTGAGTTATATAAAGCAATGCCATATCTATTCGATGATTTGAAATTAAGTAGCTTCTTTAGTGGTATTGGTGCTTTTGAAATCGCATTAAACAGATTATATGAGAGTATTAATACTGGAAATTTTACCAGCCCACAAGCGGAGTAAATTCTGCTTGTGGTGTAGAAACAATTCTTCCAGCTGCTTTGAAATATCAAAGGACAGAATACGCAAAAATGATTCGTAAAGGCTACGAAGCAGGAAAGATAAAAGAACGTAGATGTAACATGCGAGAATATGTTCTTAGAACTGATGGTATCTGTAATACTATTACAACAGTCCAGAAGGATAATTACATTGCTGTTGGTACCGCTATGCGTGGTAGATACAATTCTGATGGCAAAACAGAACAGAAGATTGAAATGAGAAATGATGAGTTATCTAATGCAATTACAACTGTTCAGAAGGATAGTTTGGTAATTGAAAATTTTCAGAAACCATTGTTGGTGGTTTCTGAAAGCAACAAATGGTTAGATGATGGGAAATCATTATCGAGAAATTTCAAACAAGGATGCAGAGTTTATGACTCGAATGGTATTGCTTGTTCATTAACAACAAATGGCGGTGAAATTGGTAGTTATACAGGATTGTATATAGTGGAATGAGGTGTTAATTATACCAAAAAGATTTACAGATATTGAAGATTTTAATTTAACATATTCTGAATATGTAAATAAAAAATACAAAGAATTTTATGAGAAAAATGGTTATATTCCAGAAATATTTAATCCATACAACTGTTGTGAACTATCAGATTATGCACCAACTTTAACAGCACAAGGAGATAGTATCACAAAGAGTGGAACGGTATTGATTATTTGCGAAGATAACGAATAATTTTAGCCATGAAAAAGGAGATTCAAAGAACGATGAAAGTTTCAGTATTCCAACTTCGGACGGAAAAACTGTAAAGGTAAATTTAGAGTTTTCTTATAAGTTTGACGCAGAAAAAGTTGCGGATACATTTGTTAGATTTAAAGGACGTTCTGGCGAAACGATTAAGGATACTTTTATTAAGCCAAAAGTGATTGCTTGGACTCAGGAAGTTTCGGCGCATTATCCAGTAACAGATATTTTCGGAGATAAAAGAACAGAAATTAATGCGGAACTGGACTCATATTTAAAACAGAAATTTGAACCTTATGGAATCATTATTGATACAGTTAATTTTACTGATATTTCCGTTGATGAAGAAACAGCAGCGGCAATTCAGAAAAAAGTTACGGCACAGCAGGAACTTGAATTAGCAAATATTGAATCACAGACAGCACAAGTTCAGGCAGAAAAAGATAAAAAAGTTGCTTTGATTCAAGCAGAAAAGGATAAAGAAACAGCTATTATTAATGCGGAAAAAGCTAAAATTAAGGCTGAAGGTGAAGCAGAAGCTAAAAAAATCGCTGCAGAAGCGGAGGCGGAAGCAAACAGAGAAATTGCTGGGTCGCTTACGCAGGAATTAATTGAAAAAATTAAATATGAAACCTGGAATGGACAGCTTCCACAGGTACAGGGATCAGGAACTCCTATTATAGACATTTCGAAATAATATTTTAACTTTGTGTGGTGTCACAGCCACACAAAGTTTTGAAAAACAAATCTTGGAGGAAATAATCAATTGGATAAATTAGAAAGAATTAAAGAACTTGTAAATTTATTAAACGAATATAGAGATTATTATTACAATAATTCAGAATCAAAAATTTCAGATTATGAATATGATACTTTATTTGATGAATTAAAACAGTTGGAAGATGAAAGTGGTTTTATAATGGCGAATTCTCCGACTAGAACAGTAGGGTATGAAGTTAAGTCAGAATTGAAAAAAATCAGACATTCTCATCCAATGCTTTCTCTTGATAAAACAAAGTCAGTCGAAGACTTGGTTAAATTTATTGGAAACAAAGATTATGTTCTTAGCTGCAAAATGGATGGACTTACAATTTTACTTACATATGATAACGGAGAACTAATTTCAGCAGAAACTAGAGGAAATGGAGAAATTGGTGAAGATGTAACTCATAATGCCAAAGTATTTTCAAACATTCCATTAATAATTCCTTATAAAGAACGTTTTGAAATTAAAGGAGAAGCCATTATTACATATTCGGATTTTGAAAAAATCAATTCGAAACTTCCAGAAGATAAGAAATATAAAAATCCAAGGAATCTTGTATCGGGATCTGTAAGGCAGTTAGACAATAGGATTTGTAAAGATAGAAACGTAAAATTTATTGTTTGGGAGTTGCCAGAAGAATTATCAGAATATACATCTGGGTTTGAATATGCTAAAAGTCTTGGTTTTGAAATTGTTCCGTATGTAAGTACAAATGACACAAAACATATTGAATACTTAATTGATAATTGCAAAAGAATTGCGTCTGAATTGTCGTATCCAATTGATGGATTAGTATGTACATATAATGATGTCAAATACGGAAGATCTCTTGGTGTAACTGGACACCATCCAAAACATAGTTTAGCTTTTAAATTTTATGATGAAGAAGTGACAACTACTCTTAGAAATATCGAATGGACTATGGGAAAAACTGGAATTTTAACACCTGTCGCAGTATTTGATCCAGTTGAGATTGAAGGAACAATTGTTGAGAAAGCAAGCGTGCATAATGTAAGTATTTTAACTGATTTAGATTTAAATCAAGGAGATACAATTACAGTATATAAGTCAAATATGATTATCCCTCAAATTAGAGAAAATTTATCTTCAAAAAGTAGAAAATCTTCATATATAAAGATTCCTAGTACTTGTCCTATTTGTAATGCAGCAACTGAATTGAAAAAAGACAACGAAACAACAGTATTGTATTGTACAAATCCAGAGTGCCATGGAAAACTTTTAGGAAAGCTTTCTCATTTTGCGAGTAAAAATGCAATGAATATTGATGGATTATCAGAGCAGACATTGAATAAATTTATTAATTTAGGATGGTTGAATTCATTTATTGATATTTATAATCTTTCTGATCACAAAGATGAGATGTATAAATTAGATGGTTTTGGAAAGAAATCAGTAGATAAACTTTTAGATAATATCGAAAAGAGTAGAAATACTACATTAGATAGATTTATCTATGCTCTTAGTATCCCTCTTATTGGAAAATCTGCAAGCAAAACTATCGCAAGATATTTTGAAGGTAATGCGGAAGAACTTTATGTTGCTTGGGTTGATTTTGACTTTAGTGCACTAGAAGATTTTGGAGAAATTATGAATAAATCTATCCAAAACTATTTTAGAAACAATTTTATCATGATATCTGATTTGATTGATGAATTTGTTTTCAAAGATGAAGAAAAGAAAAGTAGTAATATTGACCTATCAAATAAAGTATTTGTTATCACTGGATCTCTTGAAAAATTTGCAAATAGAAATGAATTAGTGAGTGTAATTGAATCTTATGGTGGCAAAGTATCTGGATCTGTAAGTACCAAAACATCATATTTATTAAATAATGATGTTAATTCAAACTCTTCTAAAAACAGAAAAGCTAAAGAATTAGGCATTCCAATTATTACAGAAGAGGACTTTATGAAAATGATTAGAGAATAATTTATAGGTGTGATATGAATATAATTTTTTTAGACGTAGATGGGGTTCTGAACTCTATGGCGTATTTTAAATGGTTAAAAGAGCCAGAAAATGCACTACATAAAAATGGAGAATATAACGATATAAGTGATTTTCATTTGCAGATGTTGGCAAAAATATATCACACCTGCAACGCATATATTGTTTTAACTTCGACATGGCGTGAATTAGATGACGAATCTGATATGAATTGTCATCCAATGTATCAGTATTTAGTAGATTCACTTGCTAAGTATGACATGAAAATCATGTCTAAGACACCAATTGTAGGAATGAACAGACCTTTAGAAATTGTCACTTGGTTAAATAACAGAGTTGATAAGGATGAAATCAGATTTGTCAGCTTAGACGATGACTATCCACTAGAAGAATATAAAGAACAAGGAATTGAACATTGTTTGGTTAGAACGAGGTTCTTCTGCAATGAATTATCTGAAGGTGGCTTACAACAGGAACACGTAGATAGAGCGATTGAGATATTGAGAGGTGAAACAAATGACAACAGTTGAGCAGATAGATTATATGATTCAGTCTTTGAAGTTGGCAAAAGATGAGATTGAATATGCAGAAGAATATATGAAAACCAAAGGGAAAGAAGGAGAAGAGTTTTATAAATGGGGACATATGGGTAATTCAAATAGAGTGCCTAATGGAACTATTATCAGAGAATCTTTGAAGATGGTGGGTAGAATGGCTAACATCGCAGCTAATAATATTGCTTATGGTGTTGGTGCTTTCTGTTTCACTGCAATCGTTGAAAATGGAAAGATGATTGTTGCTACAAGAGATACATTTGGTATTGCAATGAAAGCAACATATGGGGTCACTGATGGTACATTGGACAATGACATTAGTTGCATCTTAGAAGAAGTAAACTCTGGATGGATCAAATGCGTTCCTGGTCAGATGCCGGAAGATTGTAAAATGTACAAAGGTAGAAAAATTATTAATGTATTAGTGACTACTGCAAAAGGGGAAGTGACTAAGGTGCAGAGATATTTAGACAATTATTTATATGAAAATACTTGGTATTGGGGACGAATTTACGGACAGCCGAAAGCATGGATGCCATTACCTAAAGAATATGAGGAGTAATGTAGAAGATATGAAAATATTATTGTTTATAATCTCATGGTTTGTTTTTGGATTTATTTCAATGCTTATGTTAGCTACTCATGATTTAAGAGGAAAAGAATATAATGAAGATTATGCTAATGTAAAAGATGTTATTATTGTTATCTGTTTTGGATATGCGGGATTCGTTGTTGCGTGCTGTGTATTAATTTTCGAAATAATAAAAGAACGATTAACATACGAAAAAGCAAATAGATATCTTACGAAATTTATTTATAAAATTGCAAATATCGGTTTGAAGGAAGATGAAGGGTAGTGTGAAGAAGATATGAGTATAGATTGCCATATTTGTAATCCAGTAAATGGAGATCTTTAAAAGATGAATACAATATATAGTTTAATAACAAACAATAAACACAATATATAGTTTGAATTTACAGATGAAATCAAAATTCTATATGCAATTTTAGGAGGTTAAGATAATGACAATTGAACAGATTAAAGAGAAATTAAAATCAGATGAGTATGAGTTTTTGAGGAAAGATAAGAATTTAGGAAACAACATCATTATCTTAACTCTTGGTGGAAGTCATGCTTATGGTACAAATAATGAAAATAGTGATTTGGATATTCGTGGATGTGCATTAAATAGTAAGATGCAGATTCTTACCAATGAGAATTTTGAGCAGTTTGTGAATGAAGCAACTGACACTACGATTTATGCTTTTAATAAGTTGGTAGCACTACTAAGTAATGTTAATCCTAACACTATTGAAATGCTTGGAAATAAACCAGAACATTATTTCTATGTATCTCCAATTGGACAAGAACTAATTGATAATGCACATTTATTTTTATCAAAGAAGTGTGTTCATTCCTTTGGTGGGTATGCAAATCAGCAGTTATATCGTTTAAATCAGAAATCAGCCCATCAGTTATCACAAGCAGGATTGGAGCAGCATATCCTCAAAACACTTGAGTTTATGAAGACCGATTTTAATAAGAAGTATTCAGATTTTGGTGAAGATCAGATTAACTTATATATCGACAAAGCAGTACAAGAAGGTTATGATACTGAAATTTTTATGGATGTAAGACTGACACACTATCCGTTGCGTGATTATTGTTCTATGTGGAGTGAATTACAAAATACTGTTAAGGCATATGGAAAGATTGGTAAGAGAAATGAGAAGGCATTGGAGCATGGTAAAATTGCAAAGCATATGATGCACCTTATTCGTCTTTATATGATATGTCTGGATATTCTTGAAAAAGAGAAGATTATAACATACAGAGAAGATGAACATGATTTGCTTATGAATATTCGTAATGGGAAGTTTCTTGATAGCAATGACCAACCAATTCCTGAATTTTTTGAGATGGTAGACGAATATGAAAAGAGACTGGAATATGCAAAGCAGAATACAAGTCTTCCTGATAATCCGAATTATAAAGAAATCAATGAGTTTGTAGCAAGCGTAAATGAAAGGGTGGTAAAGACACTTTGATTGCTTGTGAAACTGCTTTTGAGATGATAAAAGCACAACCAATTGTGTTTGATTACAATGAAGTTATTGATAAAGTGATTGATATTTTAAATAGACATAATGCTACATTTAATGCAGAAGCAAATGATGAGATTTTGAAGTTAAAGATTGGGAAGTGATTTTGGAAATAAAACAGAATTTTCATCTGCAAAACTTTGAACATTTGGCGATGTTCAAGAGGTAATAGATAGTACATATATATAAATTCGTAACAATTCCAAGTGAAAAAGAGAATAAATAATTAGGTGGTGATGATAAATTCCAAAAGCATACAAATTATTTCGTGTTAAGAAAAGCGAAAAAGGTAAACTATTTCCATTATTCGTACTAACAGACAAGCCTACTCCGATTGGAGAATGGGTAAAGGCTGAATGTGGTGAACGAGTTGGTAATAAAGTAAAATCACGTTTGGGTCTGTTGAGCTATCGACCGGCATATCACTTAACTAATATTCCATTAGCAGTACATATTGGTGTTAAAGGAGATAGTGGGAATATAGAGTATATGAATCCTGAATATGTATGGTGCGAAGTTTCATATAAAGATTATAGTGGCTCAGTTGTCAAGACAAAAATCTAAGATTTTTATAATGAACTGATATGGTTGATAAGTTACAAGGAGCATGGGGAGAATAGTGGAATACTCCCCAGATCCATTTATGCTAAGCTACATATGGCAACAGCATTGCCGGATAGTAGCATTCAGCCGGTGTTTGGTAATCAAGTGCAGAATGACGCCGTTCAAAGTTGTAAATGTGGATATACTTTCCGATGGCAATTCTTGCTTCCTTTATATTGTTGTACTGTGTCAGATAAGCTTCTTCATATTTGAAGCTTCGGAACCAGCGCTCAATCATGATATTATCTGCCCATCGGCTTTTACCATCCATGCTTTGCCGGATTCCGTTTTCCTTTACAAAGTCAATATACTTTTGACTTGTAAACTGACAGCCCTGATCAGAATTCAGTATTTGCGGTTTTGCCACTTTAAAAGCCTTTTTCAGAGCATTGATGACCATTCTGGTGTCAAGTGTGTCATCAACCTCCCAACCGACAATACAACGGCTATACCAGTCGATTACGGCGGTCAGATACAGAAATCCGCGCTTGATCGGAATATATGTAATATCAATAGACCATGCCTGATTTGGCTTGTCTATGACTGCATTACGAAGAAGATAAGGACATACTTTCGCCTGTTGCATCCGCTTAGAGAGATTCATCTTTGGATAAATCGGATAAATATCCATTTCATTCATGTATCGTCTGGCTT
>NFZD01003205.1_pt1 | contig 20951 bp, 35 predicted proteins | sample 1095381 | NCBI WGS metagenome assembly NFZD01 (sample SAMN03609891, study PRJNA323583) | gut metagenome | isolation source: feces | host: Rattus norvegicus | place: Denmark: Riget | collected 2013 | reverse complement strand
AAAAAAAAAATTCATAATACCAAATTATTTCTTTAGTATTATGAGTTTTTTTAAAAGTTTTAACACAAATTTGTCTCTATATGATTATTCAGAAGGTCGAATTTCCTACTAATGACCGTTAAATCCTCTTGAATTGACGGTATTTTTGATTCAATCATACCTTTCAGATTATTAAGGTTCTTGAGAAGGGTCTCATTCTCCTTATATAGCTGTGCATTATCTTCTAACAACTTGTTAATATCAATTGGCTCACCGCCACGTCTTCTTGTTTGTTCATTGTGGCTACTTTCCCATGCTTTAACAAGGTCTAATTCTTGCTTGATAATATATCCAAGCTCCAATATGAGGCTTTTATCCCTCTTATTGTTTGCATTAGCATTAAGCTCAGACAGAATATCAATACACCTACTTAAATCCCTACCGTTAATCATTGTTTAAACTTTATAAATTCCACTATTAATCAACCTACGCATTTCTTGCTCGAAATACTGTAACTGGGTTTCAGTTACGTTGTATAACCAATCATTGATATAGCGTTGATATTTAGCGTGGTTATTAACTCTATATCTCCACTGGAGATATGTCTCTAATTCCTTAGTCATATATTAATCCCAATTTTCTTCATTGTATGGGCCATAACCATTATAACCATAACAGCCGTATTGTGGATTACCACGATAGTTTGTACCGCTATATGATGGTTTTGCCTTGCCAATTATTGACTTTTTCAGCTTGTGCTTATATTCCTCACAGATTGGCTTGATTGTCTCGCCGTTATACTCAATTTTAGGGATAATGATTTTGTGAACGATTTCACCAGTGTTCATATCCACCAAAGCTAGCAGTTCCTCATTCCATTCATAACCATAACTAGCAAGGATTTCAATAGCTTCTCTCTTCTCAAGAGGTGTGCAAAGACTCCACCAACTGTCTTCTACAAGTGTGTCGATAGTCTTTTCACATGGTTTATCTTTGGTTGCTATATCTAGCGATGGCGCATAACCACAACCAACTCCATTGTTGAGGTTGCTACAATACTTGTAAGAATCGTAGTATGCCGCCAAGGAGAACTTTTTGGTATATTGGTATTCAGGAGCCAAGTCTACACCTTCAAAGATACCAAAAGTTATTTTGTTTTCTGTAGCACCATTGTATGCGCTATACTTAATGAAATCTCCCTTATTGAATGCTTTTTTTGTCTCTTCCATCTGTATATAAGTTGTATCTTTTAATTATTCTCAATACGTCTTGATTTACATAGGGATAAGGATTCATCCCCTTGCTTATCATGCTTCTAACTAGCGTTGAAGATGCGTCCATTCTCTGCATCTTTACATACCAAAATCCTTTTGTTGTGTAGCTGCTTCTACTTCCCTCATGTATGATGAATGACCGAGTTGGGTTATCAATCTCAGTACCATCGTCTCTCTTAACCTCAATGAAGCCTACCTTGTCTTTGATGTCAGTTTCAAACTTCTTCCAATTTGGAACGGCATCAATAGTATCACTTCCACAGATTAAGAAGAGTTCATCGTTGGGGTATATCTCACGAAGCTTCTCTAGAACCTTATAGGAGTACGTAGGAGGCTCAATGTCTTTTTCCAATTCACACACTTCACACTTCCCATCAAACGCCTCTATTGAAGCATTTATCATATCACAGCGCACATCAAATGGTGCTGGATTATTCTCTTTCCAAGGGTTGTGCTGTGCAACAACGAATAATACTTTATCGCAAAGACCACTGTTCAATACGCAAGATGCGATATTGATGTGTGCGATATGAATTGGGTCAAATGAACCAAGTAGCAATCCTATTTTCATAATTATCTCCCACTAAAAGGTCATATATATCAGAGCCAAATGCTGCGCCAATACAGAATAGATAGTAAAGCGGCCATGCTATTGCTCCGAAAGTAATAATTGTTTTCTTGTTATTTGTTAATTTTGCCACGAGAGCATTATCTACGATACCCTCTTTCCAAACGGTTTCTTTGCCATACCCTTTTATTCTAGTCTCAACATCTTTCCTAACGATTAGGCATGTTGCTACATATACCAAAATGGCTAAAAGGATAAAAGTAAATGTCATTATCGTCATTTTTTGCAAATATATGAAAAAAAACTTAATTATCCAAATTTTTTAAGTTTTTTTAGGATTAAAAGAACTTGTCTACATTATCAATATAGACTGAATGTATCTCTTTATCTGGTGTTATTCTATCCAATGGTTTAACAGAAGATTTTTCAACATAAGAATTGATTATGTCATCGCAATCTTTCATGGATTTATAGGGACCAATCCAGATTGTTTCAGCCCATTCTTCATGTCTCACGTAATACTTACCATTCTTTGCTTTTCTAGATGTAAACGCACCACGTTCAATAGGTCTTCTATACCAAGGTAACGAATATAAAGATTTTTGATAGTTTGGTATAATGTTCGTAAGCGTGTACACAGCATAGTAATGTATCTAAAAGAATAGAGGATAGCCACCCAATAGATGCTAGAATTGTATAAAATAGCATGACAATAATAAAATAAATGGCTAGCCTTTCATTGAAAAAAGCTAGCCATGAATATTACTTTTCGAGTAGCTTGGTTAATTTCTCGTCATACTCTTGGAAAATAAGCGGATAATACATCGAATAGAACTCACGAATATCATCAAGTGAGTAGTCTTTCTTCATCTGTCTCAGAATACATTTAGCTTCCAAGATGATAATCTTTTGGATGTGTATCTCTGGAACCTTACCATCACACCAATCTTCAGCCATCTTATTGAAGATGCTGACATATCCCAAATACTCTGCGAAAAGGATAAACAAAGGTGCTTCTACAATTATCACCTCTTCATTTGGCTGCTGATTTGTTTTGGTAGCAACCTCAACTACTGTTTTTGTTTCTGTACTCATATACTTATTTATTTATTTATCAACTATCAAAATCCGTGATATTTTTAGCTTTTACACAATACGGACATACGATGTCAACACTACTATTCCACTAGGTGTGAAGATATACTTGAAAAGCGCATATTGTCTCAACGTATCTACTTCATTTAATTTAAATTCTGTCATCAGTAAAATAACTCTGGGCGTGAACAAACCACGCTATTCTTATTTTCTGAGTCGGTGTGTGCATTAACCATTTCTTCATCTACACTAAAGATGGTAGATGCTGAGATAAATGCGACATCATTGCAATTGTTCTGTGTCATTTTCTGTTGCCTCTTCTTTTGAAACTGTTAGGGAATGATGTACTTATTAATGGAAATATTACCAAAATAGTTCATCTTACTGTTTCATAGGGAAACTAATGTTTTTACCCTCCACAGTCTTTATCCCATTTCCCTATAGGATTTTAATTTATTAATTTTTATTGTCCAACAAGATTCTGCTTATCGAAGGCTATCTCTTTAATATTGATTGCGGCATTAATATCTCTATCGTGATGTTCACCACACATAGGACATATCCACTCTCTATCACTGAGTTTCAAATCCCTATTGATGTAACCACATTTGTGACATAGTTTGCTGCTTGGCTCAAACCTACCAATGAACAGTACATTCTTGCCATACCATTCAGACTTGTACTCCAACTGTCTAACAAACTCACTCCAAGCCGCACCTTTAATTGCTCTTGCAAGTCGATGGTTCTGCTCCATACCCTTAACATTCAAATTCTCAAGGCAAATTGTATCGTAATGTTTTACAAGATGAGTGGATAACTTATGTAAGAAATCATTCCTTTGGTTACTGATTCTTCTGTAACACTTTGCAACTTTCACCCTCATTTTCTCGTGATTCTTTGAATCTTTTTTTGCCCTTGCAAAATCTCTTTGTAGTCGTGTAAGTTTGCGCTTCATTTTTTCAAGGTATTTTGGGTTGGCGAATTTTGCTCCGTCTGAGAGTATTGCGTAGTATTTAATGCCTAAGTCGATTCCAACTGCATTATCCTTCTCCAACTTGGTTTTCGTTGGTTTAGGCTGCAAATCGTCAACACTTATAACACACCAATATGTTCCGCAATTGTCTCTGCTGACAGTACAAGTACCTTGTTTGCATATGCTTTGGTCAAACGTTTTATTCTTACACAGTCCAATCCATCCTAACTTTGGTAGTTTTACTTTCCAATTAACAAAGTCAAAATGTACTGAATTAATGAATTTTACTGAATCTTTTGAACGTCTTTTTGACTTGAACTTTGGGTATTTACCACTTTTACGGAAGAATGCAGTGAAAGCATTATCAAGACTTCTTAGTGATTGTTGTAATGCCTCATTAGAGCAATCATTAAGCCATTTAAATTCTTCATTTTGCTTTAAGGCGGTAAGTTCTTTTGCAAGTTCAACATATGTAACTTTAGTGCCATTTTCTTTATAAGCCGATGTTTTACGATTAAGCCCCCAATTGTATATATACCTACAACAGCCGAAAAACTTTGCTAGAAGTTCTTCTTGTTGTTTGTTTGGTATTATTTTGTATTTATATGCTTTAATCATAACATTTATAAATTTCTTTCTATTAATAAATATTATATTAAAGCAAAAAATATTGTTTTTACTTAAACTTTTTATTCATTATTAATAAGTGTTTTATCAGCTATTGTTATTTTAAAATTCCTTTTGCACTTATCCTTCAATGCTTTATATACTGGATTGCTATACTCCCTATATCCATAGTGTGAACCTTGTGGGGCATATCTAGCATATTGCGCATCTGCACTCATACTCCCATTATAGCTAGAATTATTCGTTCTAGCTGGGTAACTTCTTCTATAGTCACCGCTTGTTCTGTTCATGGTGCTATGATTATCCCTAACCGCACCATAGTCAGAGTATTCAGGAAAGAACCATGATATTTCATCTGGGTCGATTCCATTTCTTCTCAAATATTCTCTATCATTCTCATCAAAGAATGTATAGATAGCCCATATAATGATGGCAATTGGGAAGAATATGTAGATAAATGAACCCTCTGCAATCATGTGTAACAATCCTAATATAGCAGCAACCATAACTGTTGCTCTAAAGCTAGTATATAACATATTTTATTCTTTTTCTGCAAAGATACAAAAATTTTTTATAATATCTAAATTTTCTATCTTAAAAAAAGTTAATATTTTTTTCTTTTAACAAGGAACTTTGCGAACACACTAGTTTTCATCATTGTGCGCTCTTTCTGTTCTTTATCACCAATTCTACGGTAAGTAGCAGAATCTCCCTCCTTTGTAAGTATGAAAATCTCTCTTCTCTCAAGAGTTACAAGAGGTGGAACATAGTAAACAGTATTTACTTCTATTGACTCCCAAGGTGTAACACTCTTGAGGTTGTCAATCTTTTCCTTCAATTCAGATACTGTATGTAGTTTCGCCATACCTTTAATATTTTAATACTTTTGTCATAAATACGACATCAATATCTCTAGGATAAACTGAGCGCAATACTTGGCTCTCTTTGCCGTATTCGTCTATTTCACTACAACGTAGCAGAGTGTCGCTTTTCATAACAACTCTTACTACCTTTCTTGCTTGAGAGAGTATCTTTGGAATAACGTAAATCTCACCCTCTACAATGTCATTCCACTCTAGATGCTTTGGGAGTGCCATAAGTTTCTCCCTTCTTTCAGTATAGGTCATTGTCTTATATGTTTTAACTACTGGTTCTACCGTCTCCTTTGGCGTTGATACTTGTGATGGTGCTGGCAATGCTTTATTCACATCTTGAGCTAACATATCAGATGAAACACTCATGCTAGTAATACCTCTGTTCTTAGGACACCACTCTGGGGGTGGCAGAGGAACCATCGGACCAGTTTTTGCTTTAATAATTCTAGGTCTTGAGTAGGTGTTAAACATCACCATAAATCTACCACAGCAAGCGTTAAACTGGAGTCTATCATCGCCTATGTAATTCTTAATTAAATTGCCACAAAGGTGACAAGATGTGCAAACGTCCATATCTTTTTTATCTTTATGATTTTCTAAAAACAAATTTTGGTCAAATATACAAGTTTCACACTCGTTACAGTTTTTATCTGCGCAAGGGTGATTCGGATTAATCTCAGCGTTTAAAACATGTGCCATTTTATTTTATTCTATTATTGGTTAAATCCACTCGTCATCTTCTTCTTCCCACTCTTCAATACCAAGGTCGTAATCTGTTGGGTAATACCACTCTGAATAATTAGATGGCTCTTCCAATCTCTCAAGTGTTGGCGGCATCATTCTAATTGGTCTTCTTCTGTGACCATTTTCGTCAATAACACCCCTCTCTTTCAAGAACTCGATAAAACGTGGGTCTACAGTCAAACCTCTTGGGTCAACCATTCCATTACACTCTAGATATTCTCTCTGAGCATCTATCAATCTCTTGACTTCCTCTGGGATGTTCTTTTCTGTTTCGTCAACAAAATTGTCACCATAGATTTCTTTACAAACCATGTTGAATGTTTCTTGACCGATACGCTCAATCTCTGAGAAATTACCAACTGTCTTTTCAACACAAGAATGTAACAAAGTATTCAATAGTTGGGTGATACGCATTTGTACCTTACCCATATCCCCATTGTTTTCCTTTGTTATCATGCTGTCTTTACCAAGCAATTGTCTTAGGATAGAAAAAATGTCTTCTTTATTAGATGCACTACAGAATGGGTTATCTCCTTGCTGTGCATCCCTTACATAAGGCTGCATACATTCTAACATAGTATACACGCTAGTGGTTAAATCGTGATTGTAAATTGATTTTCCACAAACCCCTATGAAGCATCTAAATCTGTGATATATCTTTCTGTTTTTCAGAACTCTACACAGACACCTAAATACCATATCCATCAATACGTTGTCATCCAATTTGATATTCATCGCAAATATATAAGTTTTTTATCTCTGCAAAGATATATAAAAAAAAACAAAAACGCAAAATTTTATACTTTTTTTTGCATTTTTTTATATATTTTAATATTTATATATAGAAAATAAAAAAATCTATATATTTATGAAGCGAGCATACAAATACAAAATAAAACCAACAATGAAACAACAACACCAATTGCAACAAGTATTTGGCTGTACTCGTTTCATATATAACTGGGGTCTTGATATTAAATCAAAATCTTGGTCTATTGAACACAAAACAGTTTCATATTTCGAATTAGCAAAAAAGTTAACTGAACTTAAAAAAAATGAAAAATATAAATGGCTAAAACAAATACCAGCTGAATGCCTACAACAATCATTAAGAAATTTGGATAATGCGTATACCCAATTTTTCAAAGGAATTAAATCTTTCCCAAGATTTAAAACTAAAAAAAATTCAAAAAATTGTGCAAAATACACGCAAGCTATTTATTTTGACTTTGACAATTGGAAAGTGAAAGTACCAAAATGTGGGTGGGTTAAATTATGTGAAAACAAGACCTTTGATTTATCAAGTTCTAAAATTGGAACATTGACTGTCAGTAGAGATAAATGCGGAGAATACTGGTGTACAATCGTTGTTGATGATAATGCACCACAGAAGTCGAAAACCAAGATTTCAGAGGAAACAAGTGTTGGAATCGACCTTGGCATCAAGGACTACGCAATCCTATCTGACGGAACTAAATATTCAAATCCAAAGTATTATGAGAACAATAGACTCAAGCTAAAGGTGCTACAACAGAAGTTTGCAAGGACTAAAAAGGGGTCAAATCGTCATGAAGTAATGAGACTGAAGGTCGCAAGACAATATAAGAAAATAACAAACAGCAAGATAGACTTCCTACATAAGTTATCAACTGACCTAATCAGAAGATATAATACAATATGCCTTGAGAATCTTAACGTTGAAGGGATGATGAAAAATCATAATCTTGCAATGGCAATTCAATCAGCATCTTGGAGCGAGTTTGTTAGCCAACTTAAGTACAAGGCTGAATGGGAGGGAAAGAACATTGTGTTTATCGGTAGGTTTGAACCTAGTTCAAAGACTTGCAACAAATGTGGCTACGTCAAACATGATTTAAAACTCAGTGATAGAGAGTGGGTTTGTCCTATATGTGGTAAACATCACGATAGAGACATTAATGCCGCAATTAATATCAAGATGTTTGCCTTGAATCCTCAAGCATTGGTTGCTATTGAGGACAAGGCGAATGAGGTAAAATAGAATTAAATTGAATAAAATAAGCCCATAGGGAAGTGGGTGTATGGACGGTGAGGGCAATGACATTAGTCACCCTATGAAACGTCAATATAGTAAACCCTCGTTGGCATCACTGCCGATAGGTATATAGTTCCCTAAGTTTTTAGTTGAAATTCAAAATACCTAAAGTTAATTAATCCTAAAATTTTCTAGGTTATCATAATGTCTACAGTTAGGACAATATACATACGACTGCATATTGTTCTGCGGAAGCGTAACCATAAGGCACTTCCAAGGAAGGAACTTATGACCACACTCCCTACACTGTATAACATATTTTATTTCTGTTTTATCAAATTCTTCCATTAAATCTCAAAATATTGTGGTTCGAAACTCATTTTGTAATCTTCATCAAGTAGAGATATATTATATACCTCAGTCTCACCTAACAGTTCTTTCTCTCGATTTGAAGTGTGTAAATGGCCATGCAGATTCATTTTAGGCTGTGCCTTTTCCAAGAAAGTTTTAAGTGATTCATTTCCGATATGACTACCATCAGCCCACCAACAATCTTTCTGCAACAGCACGTCACTAACTCCATAAGGGGCATCATGAGACATCAAAATATCTATTTTACCTATTATGTCTAGGTATCTTGCATATCTTTTGTCTTGCTCTTCATACGATTCCATAAAAGCCCACCGACCAAATGGTTTACACCAAGGAGTTCCAAATATTGTTTTCCCATTATATTCAAAAATTTCACAATCTAGGTACACCACTTTATCACCGTTTTCTTTTAGCATGAGCCTCATTCTATCAGGATGTCTCAGCAAAAACCAATCGTGGTTTCCAGCAATGAAAACAACTTTTTCACAAGGTAAGTTGTTGCACCAAGGTATGAATACAGTTTTAAACCATTTCTCACTTGGAGTTGAATAGCTTTGTATATTAAGCGGAACAATATCTCCACCAATCAAAACTATATCGCATGGCTCAACTTTAAAATCTAATTGCCCATGCATGTCTGAGAATGCACATATTTTCATTTTTTAAGCTTTTTGGCAAAGATATATAAAATATTTTAAAATTCCAAATTATTCTCTACATTCTAATACGTATGATATATGCTCTATTATCCTTCACATCTATTGTTATTCTAGGAGAAACTTTAATTTCTGCCATTATTTTGGCATAAAATAAATTCATAATATCTAGAACAATATCAGACAGTATTGATATTGGATTCCACACAATTGAGTGAAATGAAACGAATCTTCTTGTCTCTCTACCCATCCAAAAATTAGCAGACCTTACTTCATACTGATAGAATCTAACTTGAAAACACCCAAGCATATAGAATACAAACAGTACGAAACGATAGAACGTTTCCGTTTCGCCATACCATATTACTCTGATACCATCAGTAAATCTAGGCATTACGAATCCTTTCTCCAATACGTCTTTATCTAAATCATCTATAAGCATAATCACAGTTTTTATGCAAATATATAAAAAAAATTAGGATAGTCAAAAAAACTATCCTAAATTTAGATTTATTTAACAATTACTAATTTTGCGTTCTTAAACGAGAAGCTAATATATTGTTAATTAAAATAAGCCTAGTCTATTTTCACAAACGGAGCTAGGCAATGTACCAATCAATATGAACAAAAAGTTGTATGAGTTTCCTTACTCGCTCTTCGGTGTTCTACGAACAAAGCGTCCGTTAGCACCACGATTCAAAATCTTGGCATACTTGCTGCCGTTCTGATTGAGTTTCTGGGCGAGTTTACTTGAAATGTGAGTCATTGTTTCCTCGTCATTTGAGGGAGTTGCCTCTTCAGCAGCTTTCTTAGCAGCCTTTTTTCTCACCGTCTTTTTCTTAGGTTTTTCAGTTGGTGCTGCCTCTTCCTTAATAGGCTCAATCACCTTTTTAGGAATAGTTACTGTAGCTGTCTTCAGAGTGCTGTTTGAAGTGAAGCTTACTTGCTCCAAGTCACAGTTAGTCGGAATAACTACAGAAGTCTTGTTGCTTCTTGTCTGTGATTCGTCAGCATATGAAACCTCAATTTCTAGCTTTCCGTCCTTTACCTCGTAGGAAATCTTCTCACCGATTGACTCGTCAAAAGGAACTGTCACTGAGAAATCGGTAAGGCTTTCCTTAACCTGCTTCAAGAGTTCAGCGAAGTCACCAAAAAGTTCATTACCCCTCTTGATAAACTCCTTCTTCTTCTCATTGAAGTACTCAATCTGTGCGTTCATGTCGAATGAATCGACAACATCGTTAAAACTCTCGATAAGACTCTTAGCTTGTGACGCACCATTGTCAATAAGACATAAAAGTTTGCTTTTGAAATCTTTCATAAATATAATATAAATATAACGTTAAAATATGTTTGTTAATATCAATACCACTAATACTATGAATGTGACCAATCCTATTAGGTCAAATGTGCGATATAGTAGTATAGAAAAATCATCCTTTACCATAACTGTTGCAAAGATATAACTATTTTTCTTAAAAACCAAATAAATTAAAACTTTTTAACAATTATTCAAGCATCTTGCATTCCTCTTCACTGAAATTAGCATGAAGTTTATTAATCCACCAGTTTGTTTTAACCTTACACATTGGTAGTCTCTGACCCTTCATCAGTGTTGAACGTTTAATTACAACACCTTCCTTAACATTAGGGTACTGACAACCTTCTTGCGTCCAATCATTGTTGACAATTGAATTAACAAAATCCATGTCAAGTTTACCAATGTAGATAACATCTGGAGTTTCAATTCTTTCATCCTCACAGAAAATGTCAATGAAATCGTTAGGCTCAATATAACCCTTTTTCTTCAAAAACATATCAGTCATTGCAAGGTGCATCTTATCGTTAGGTTGGTGGAAACCAGCGAAACTGTTATCTCCATACCACTCAAAAAACAATGTTAGTTCTTCAACACCTTTGAAAATACCCTTCTTACCAGAGTTATTAATGATGATTTGTCTAAGAACGTCCTCATAGTTTTTCTTGAAGAATTTAACAGCATCGCCAAATCCCTCAGTATCTTCATCAACTAATGTGTGCCTAGAGCCAAACAATGTAAACTGGTTCTTATTAGCACCTTTAGTGTTGTATTTAACCCTAAAGTTCTGACCATCTAGCTTATTGAAAGCTACCACTTGTTCACCATGTAGTGTTTGGTCATCAAAAAATCTTGGTATACTATTATACTCTTTCATAATTTTTCTAAAATTTCATTGGTTTCTATGCCTTAGATATAGCGAATATCGCCTCCCATTTTAAATTTGTTTATATAAGCTTTTCTTAGTGCAATGTAGGCATTATGCAACATTTCGTTTACTTGACCCATTACGCCTATCAAATATACCCATGTGGAGTGCTTGCCATTTAAAGTCATTTTCAATGTCACCTTGTTATTATCAAGGAAGCTAAACTGAAATGCCATTTTTCTAGAATTAATATGTTTTTCCATGAATCTCTTTGAAATCTCATTCAGTCCAATTTCCACCTCTTCAAAGCATTCAATTTCATTACCATTAAGAGAGTACCTATAACCCATGTCATCGTATAGTGCTGTCTTTGAAAATGCTTGATATATTCTACCAAGTGTAAATCTTTTGGATGCCTCATACGGAGATACATTTGAAATTGTCATATTACCATTGCTGTCGTAAGTAGAAATGGTATATGAACCATACACGTTGCTGCCATAATAACCGTAATAAGCTGCACCATTGTTCCAGCTAGGCATTTGAAATAGTTGTTTCGCTGGTATTTCTTTCGTCAGTTTATAAAAATGATTCTCAATAAATTCCATAACCGCATAATGATTTGAATAGTTTGGTTTTAGTTAGCAAATTTTTTCTAGCTTCTCTGTATGCTAGTCTTAAACCGTTCATTTTATTCTCTTCAAGTGCCTCTCCTACTCCAGTGTTTTTAAAGCCAACTACTGTAACTTTACAGCTATATAGAATCATACCGTTAATTTTTACTGATGGAATAACAGAAACGGAACAACGGCACTCTTCACGCAACTTAGCTGCAATTGGCTCGATGTCTGAATTGTCAAATGGCACTTCCTCAAACTCATATCCACTAGCATAACTAATGAATACAAGAGTCTCCATAGCATCTATCAATGCGCCATCTGTAGAACAACGGTATATATGACCCTCGTAGAATAAGCCAAAGCAAGAATCAGCGTATTCGTCATAGTTGTAATACCTACCACCCCTTTTGTATTCCCTACCATAACTGTTTCCAAATACAGCAGAAATAAAAGAATTGATAGATTCGCTTGATGTATCTTTTTTCTTTATGCAGAGATAAAATTTTCCAGCTTTAAACATAATATCTTATCTTTTTAAACGTATCAACCAATGGAGTCAGTTTATCGTTTATTTTTTCTAACAATCTTTCGTAATCTTCTATTGATAGTGACCATTTGAAATTACCGTCAGACTTATATATGTTTTCATTAATAAACTCATTACCAATTAGGAATATAGATAATCCTATATCAAGTAATAGAATAATTATGAATAACGCAACAGTCTGTCCGTCAGACATTTCCACATCAATATAGTCAAAGTCTTTAAACTCCTTACGTTTCCAGAGCTTAATGTTTTGCTCCAACCATTTGCAGTACCCCATTAAGTTTAGGGTAGGATGCTCTCTGAAATATCTCTTAGTAGCCACCTCTAGTTTTGGTGAATCACACCATGAGAATGGATTACACCAATCAACCTTATGTGTTTTAGTATTATATCCCAAGCACAGAACAAACTCGTTTTTGTTACCACCTTGCCAATAGGATTTCTGCTGCTCGGATATTACCAATGGCTTATCTTTGAACACAAGAATGTACATTCTGAATTGGTATCTATCGCCAAACGTAGCATTCAAGTATTTTATTTTCTTCTCAGTTAATCTATCAAGTCTAACACCAAGCAATGATTTTTGGTCGTAGTCTTGAATTTCTGGGTATTCAAACAACCCAAGTTCTTTTGCTTTATTTTTATCAATGTCTTCAAATCTGAATATAGACCTAGAGGCAATGACTTTGTTAGTGTAATTGTGCCATGTGGTAAGCGTTCTACTGTTTTCAAACGTACCATCCCAATAGTAATCTTGTGCGTCACCGTCCTTTGTATAGTAATGACGATGCATGTCAACGAATACCATTTTTGGGTAGCCTAATTCAGCCATAGCACGGTCAAATTCTTCTTTGTTGTAGAAATAGTTCTCATTTCCATAGTTGTCGGTGTATGTCCACCTTTCTGGATGATAATCCCTATATGAGCAGTCATACTCTTCTTCCTCGTACTCTGGTTTTCCATCCTTGTCGTAACCCTTCAATACTTGCCTAGTACAAGTTCTATGCACCCATTCATCCCAATCATCATAGTGACGAATCTTAGTCATATAGCTTCCCCAATACTCTGTATCGCTCTCATTGATGGATATAAAAATACTTTTAAACATGAGAGTGAATAGGATTGAGAGTACTATCAAACCGATATACTCAAACCACGTCACTTGCTTTCTGAAAAATATCAAAAGCAATACTGCAATGATAAATGGTAGTGAATAGATAAGAATTATCATCTTTTTTTGTTGAATATTAATTGGGGTTTCTTTGTAATTTGGTCTATTATGATATGCCTAGACATTTCTTCATCGGTTCTATTAGAAAGGTATTGCCTCGTATCTGGATGTATACTATACCCTTCAAATCCCATTTTTTGAAGCCAATAAGCAAACCTTTGGTATATAGGAGTACCCATATCATATGTTACACCGTCTCTCTTACTTAGCCTATCCGCTACAAATTGGGTAAAAGTAGTATTCCCTAACACATGGTCAACATACCTCACATTAGACCAATGTTTTGCCGTGAATCTTTGACCTATTTTAACTTGTAGGTAAAAGTATTCTTGCCATAATGGTAATAGTCTTGTTTCCTTAAGGAATCTCAAGACTATTCTCATATGTTTTCTGTTTACTTTAAAGATTTTTTTCCCATTACTTCTTGAACAAATCCACGTTATCATCAATACCAGTCTCCATTGTCTGTTTGCTCTGTGTTGATGAAATAATCGTGTATTCAATCTCTGAAGTGTTACTGATGAACCAACATCCTGGATATGTCTTACACAGTGTACTATGCTCTCGTTTAATATCAATCATGCGCTCTTGAGCTTTCATAAACTGTGTTCGCTGCACCTCAATAGCATCCATCAAGTCCTTGTAGAGACTAGTGTCGAAATTGGGGTTAGCCTCTGTAATCCATTTCATCAACGAGCCATCACCTTGAGAGTAACGCCCACTTATGATGTGGGTATAAATGGAATCAAACCCAGCACGGTACTCGTTTGACACTTGAGCCTTCTGTGAGATAATCTTCCACATGGCATCATGGACACCTTCTACCTTGCCACGCTGTGCTTCAGCTTGCTCACGCAGACTAACTTCTTTGTTGTTGTAGGAGAAATAGCTTCCTACGGTGGTAATCACTGCCAAGCCAAAGATAACCACAATGGCAATAACCACAATTGTTTTAATACTTACGTTGTTCATTTACGCTTTTTTCTAAAAATTAATTTTGCTTTATAATTCTCACAATAACTAGGAAAATCGGCCTCGACATCCCAACCATATTCTTTATAGAGTCTACAGATTGCTCTCCAATCACCATTTTGGTATGTCGTGGATGGGCGAGTTATATGGTCAAGAATGACTTCAGCAGAGTGACCATTCCAATTCATCCTAATGAGATTGTTTACCCTCTCAACTAGTTCATCGGATAACTCCTTATTGTCAATGTCTTCTGGACTTAGAGGCTTTACTTTTATCATATTCCTCAACTTCTTTTAGAAATTTGTCTTTTTTACTCTCTTTTTTTCTGTTAGCCAAATATCTCCGATAATCTTCGTCTATCATTCTGACATCTTCATTGTTGCTAATGAGGGCAATAAAGAAGACCATGAACATGAAGCTAATAACCGCAACCATAAGACCTAACCTTTCTCCATGTATATTCTCCAAATGAATCTCTCAAGTAAAGCTCTGGGAATATAAGCCTATCAATTTTAAGAGCATAGGTACTACCATCCCTAGTGAACTTTATATAGCCGCCAACATACGAATATGTGTATGTGTCAGTGAACCAATCTGGGTCTCTGCCCTCTGAATAGGTGATGTCGCACAAACGATTGTTGAAGAATTTAATCTCCTTGATTGTTTTGTGGTCTATTACAGTGTTATAATCACACTGCCACGTCCCTAACAGAGTCTCAGCGCAGAAATAGTCACCTCCCTTGTAGTTTACGTAGTTTCTGTTACAAGTACAATCGTTATCCCACTCACCACACACAGGACAATAGCAACAGTCACATGATGTGATTGTTACAATCGTAATCAGCATTAAAATAACTTTCTTCATACTTTGATACATTTTATTGTGATGCAAAGATACGAAATAAAATTTGATTAACCAAATCTATTAAGAAATTTTAACTACATCCATGCGTTTGTCCAATCGTAATCGAAATATGTATAATACTTGTTACGTTTAGTTTGTGCAAATATATAGAAAAACGTGGAAGATTCCAAATCTCCCACGTTAATCTATGTTAAAGAAAGCGTTTCTTAAAAGATTTTCCTATATCTTCAATAAACTCTCCCCATGAAATCAAGAAAAACAGAAACGCCACTGCATATTCCAAGAGAAAATAATAGACGTTCACAACTGGTATAAACACTATCTTAGCGTTTTCCTTAGTGAAAGGATTCTCACCATCCCATATCATTATTAAAATCAATGCTATGGTAGGAATCACATATAATGTAATTAACCACTCCATTGTTAACCAATCTGTTTAACGAGATAATTGCACTTTTCCGCATTACCAAGGGTCTTGCCCTTGTCATTAGAGAGTTTAACGCAGTCATGCCACTCACGCAGCTCTGTGATGCGCATACTAGTGAGCTTGATAACGATGTTGCTGTAAGGGAACTTCTCACCAGTGAGCTTATTGGTAACGTCAGCCATGAGGTGTGTACCAATACCGTAAGAGTCCTTCATGCGCCCATCAAGCCACTTGTGGATGTCAATAGCCTTGTCAATGGTAAGAGCGTTAGAGTAGACGATAGACTTCGTAGATGGGTCGATGCCAAGCGACTGATACTTCTCAATCATCTTCTCAGTCTCTTCCCTCTCGTCACCGCTATCAATACGGATTCCATCGAACATCTTAGCCATCTTCTTAGAGAAATTGCTCATAAAGACCTTTGAGCCAAAGCAATCTGGAAGGAATATACCCAAGTCACCATCGTACACGTCAGACCACTTCTGCATGACATTGTGGTTACACTCGAATACGCCACTTACACACTCTTCAAAAGAGCAAATCTGATGCGACATCGTGCCGATAGGAACAAGGTTAAACTCCTTGGCAAACCATACGTTAGATGTACCAACGAATTTACCTGTATAAATTTGAGAGCAATCCTTTTGACGATATTTCACAGCATCACAAAATGCTTTAAGTACATCGTGGTGGTTCTGGAAATCAAAGCGCCTGCGAGTTCCCATGTCAGAAATAGTAAGTCCACCTTTTAAAGCTTTTAATGCCTTGTCAAATGCCTTATTATATTCCACTTCACGGTCTACTTTCTCAATATCGCCATTGAGTGTGTGCATCAACTCAGAAATGGTAGAAAGAATCGGCATTTCCCACATGATAGTTGAGTACCACTTACCCTCAATCATGATTGAGAGATAACCCTCAAGGTCTTGGAAAATGTGAACCTCAGATGGGTTGAATCGGAAACCACGCAAGAAATTGTAGTACCACTCTGGAAGGAAATACACCCTACTCTTCATAAACTCAATCTCTTCCTCAGTGATAACCACGTCTTTCATACCGTCAATCTGCTCTTGAAGCAGCTTGCCAAAACCCTCTGGATAACGAGTATGGTTACGGTCAAAGAAAGAATACCGTACCTCTGCACGAGGATAAGTGTGAAGAATGTAATACTGGCAAGTGTACGTATAGAGGTCATTATCGGTAAAGTGTTTAATAATTTGATTCATATTTTATATCTTTTTTATTTTTTCTAGTTTTATTACTGTTCTCTCTCCAATGCGTAGTGGCAATTGCTTCACAAGTTCTAGCCCTTCTGGACCAATAACTTGACCACGACCAATCCTATCTTGAATATAGGCTATAACGTAATGTTTTCTCTTGCCGTGTTCAGCAACACCAATTATTTTAAATTCTCCAGCGTTTTCTCTTGCATCCTTTTCGTCTTGCCAATGTAAGAAATTAGAATAGTATGGAGCTTGACACTTTCCAGTGAAATGGACAAATGCATCCTTATAAGATGAATAGGAATCACCCCAATCCTTAACCTTTACAATATCTCCTACACGAAATGGAAACAAAACTGTATGCCCATCACTATTGATATACTCAAATAGTTTAATATTCATACTCTTGTTGGGTATATACCCTAGTAGTGTCTTGCTCATAATAATCAACCTCTTCTATAGTATCGGCTGTTTCTCTAGTGCTGCTCCTACCATAGTAACTATTTGAATTGTTATAGTAGGGGTTATATCTATCATGGGAGTTCTTAGAAAGTTCTCCCATGAAATAGAATGTCTCAGCGCAAGAAACCATTAGGCATAGAACTAAGGCAATTTTGATTAAGCCTCTGAATAAATCTCTTCCCATTACCCAATAGCCATTAGCCAATCTTAATATCTTCATAATTTTCGTGATACCACTTGTCGAATTCCTCAAACTCAGCATCTGAGAATTCCTTACGTACAGCATCATACTCAATATAATCGCAATACTTCACCTTAACGATGATACGGTTGCCGCTACCATCACAAAGAGGAATGGTTGGACGTGCAACGATACCCTCTTCAAGCATTGTTGGGTCAGCAGCCCTATCAAACTGTGTGGTGAAACCAGCACGTACCTTATCTTCAATCTCTTTGAGTGTCATAACACCCAAGAAAGGAACTGTGTTGAGTTTCAAATCCTTGCAAAGAGCGTCACGAACATCTTTTGGAGTCCACCAACCTTGCTGTTTGATGTCGAACACAAGGAAATCATTACCATTCTGAATGTAGCGAGAGCCACACTTCTGAATGCCACTTCCGAAATACTCGCCATAGATGTAGATGGGAACTTCCTCAAGCTGTACGCCACAGAAGCCAGCTTTAGGCTCAATCATGGCATCACCAGCAGCCTCAAGATAGTACTGTACCTTGTTTGTCTCCTTATTTTTCACAGGAGCAAATCTAGCACTCTCCTTGGGGAACATAGCACAAAGCTGTGGTTTAATGTTCTCACCAATTTTCTCAAGCATTTCAAACTGTCCATGCTGTGACTGTGCTTTCTCAGTTTTACCCCCAACACGAATCTCACCAGTTGAGGGAAAGAAAGCAATTTTTGAGTTAGTACCATCTATTTTACTTGTAGCCTCCCAAGGACAATTGAACAAATAGCCAGCCTCCTTAAATGAGAACTCACCAAGGATAATTTTGTTTTTGAATTTTGACCATGCCTTATTAGGACATTTGCTTGCATCAAAGATATACCTTTTATACAATGTCTGTATTTTATCATACACTTGTAAACTCATAAATTTTGTTTTTTAATGTTAATAAATCTGTTATTATTTCAAACTCACATTTATAGCTGTAATGACTATAATATAAAATATTTATACCGTTCTCCACAAATTATTTTCCATTTTGTCGGAATAGGAAAATTCTATAATTTCGTCAATGTTATCGCATTTAATTTTTTTCAGCGCATCTAATTCAAATTTACCATTATTGATGTCTTCAACAAGAGACAACAATGTTTGATATGGGGTTAATAAATTCCTAAGATGCGCCCCTAAAGTTTCTGTTGCCATTTTTATTAGTTTGAAGTTTCATATTGCAAAGGTACGAAAAAAAATTCAAATACCCAAATAATTTATGTTAAAATAGGTTAACATTACAAAGTTTGTATATTCCGATGCACGAATAGATAAACGTTGCAATCAGAAGAATGCCTAATACTAATCCACCGTATATGAAATTCTACGAAAATCTATGATTTAGGTACATTTCACTTCTTGCTTCAACCTATCACTACTTTTTAGTACATTATCTTATGATAATCAGTCATCCATAGTTGGATAGTCCACAAGCGTAAATTCGGCAGTACGGCTACCTACTAATATCTTACTACGTATAATCTGCACCTTTTTTATAAAGTCATTCTCAAAAGGTCTTATGGCAACACTACCCACATAAGATAGCTTATGTGTTCTTAATGCTGATTTTTTTTCCTCTGCGTTCAAACCACAAATCTTGAACAGTGAGCAGAATGAGCCAAATACTTTTTGATTTTTCAGTGCTTTATAAAAATCGAGAACAATGGGGTTATTGGTCTCGACACCTGAATTATGATAAACATTCAAAGTAGTCTCTTTAACTCCCAAAACCTCTTTTTCCACTTTTATTTTCTTTAATGCGGTTTTCCTACGTTTTCTTAACTTAACCTTTTTACTGTGTGTCATTCTTCTTGAATACGTCTTTAAAAGGTTTTATAATACTTTTCCAACTGAATAGCCTATCAACTAATTTCTCACTGTCTAAGTCTATTACAAGACCCTCTAGTATTCCAAGTTTCTCTTTATATGTTGATGCCTCTTTAGAAACATCAACAAGGGTTGACTCCAACTGCTTGATTTTATTTTTCAAGCCGTTGTACTCTGTCATTGGTATTTCTATCCTAGACATACTCTCTCAGAATTTTCGATGAAGTTAGTAAACTTGTCAGCAGTATCTTGAGCGATAGCTGGACACAAATCCTTAATCACATGGAAGTTGACGTGAGGTAATTCTCTCAGTCCATCCTTTACAGAGTTAGCTACACAATAGTCGTAGGCAATACCAGCTACATCAACGTCAGTAACCTTAAACTGCTTTTCACAGATTGCAATGAGCTTGTCGCAAGACTTACCATTCTTGAAGATAGAATACTCTTCGTGGTCTTCGTTTACACCTTTTCTCAGAACTATGTAGTCAGCCTTAATCTTGTTCAGTGCCTCAAGAATTGGCTCATAGATAGCTGCACCCTTTGAATGTTGAACACAGTGAACAGGCCACATGCCGCCATTATCCTTGAACGAGCAGTGAGTGAACGGATGCCAGTCAGCAGTAAGAATAATCTTATCATATGCTGGACCATTTTCTATGATAAACTGAGCGAGTTTATCCATTGCTGCTGTTGCTCCATTAACAGCAAGCTTGCCATCATCCAGGAAGTCATATTGGCAATCAATCAGTAACAGTATTTTCGTCATTTGTTTCACTTTTTATTTCTTCAGTTATTTCTTTTTTTACTTTCTTAGTAGAAGCTTTCTTAGAGCTTGCTTTTCTAGTCCTTTTAGGCTTCTCTTCCTTGAGAGGAACGTCTTTCACGTCTAATGGAAGCTCTTGGAAGAACGTATCGGTTTTAGGCATTTCCTCATTAATGTGCTGAATTGCCTCGTCAGATTTCTTTTGTTTTTCCTCAGTCATTTCTCTGACCTCAGTTTTCATCTGTTTCTCGAATTCATTCAACTCTTTCAAGAACTGATGCTTAGATATATCATAGGTGACACAACTATTATGGTATTTCTTCGCAAATAGCTCAGTGCAAGAACCTTCTGTTCTTTTTACACCCTTAAACGGACAATTCTTACATAATGTACCCATATCTTATTATTATTTTCTGCAA
>NFZD01013610.1_pt1 | contig 20978 bp, 22 predicted proteins | sample 1095381 | NCBI WGS metagenome assembly NFZD01 (sample SAMN03609891, study PRJNA323583) | gut metagenome | isolation source: feces | host: Rattus norvegicus | place: Denmark: Riget | collected 2013 | reverse complement strand
GAATAAAGATTATTGAACTTTAACGGTCGGAACAATCGACCACTATTGATTATCCTCGATACAATCTTGGAATCATCAACTACTTTCAAAACGCCAACACAAAAATCCAATCTCCATTAACCATTTGTTACTTTGACGATATAACCTTACCAATGACAATGGAGTCTTTCCATCCACTGTTATGACCAAATAATAAGATTTTTAATGTTCTGTAACAACAAGTTTATAATATGTTCACTGACTTTTTGGTTGTCTTTTGACTTGATTTAGACTTTAAATTTAATCTTTTAATACTTCTTTGCCTTCAACTGAACAAATTCATTGTTTTGTATTATCTATCTAAATATTTTTTCGAAAAATCTACACTTTTCTTTATTATATTCTTGGTTTTTCATTTTCGTAAAGTTGATTTTGTTTTGGATTTGTAAACTCAAAGTTTATTTTCTGAACAATAATCAAACCTTACGGAGGATTGACCAAAACAACCAATGTAGAAACCTACATCTTTATGAATCTCTCCATGATTTTCATTTCTTTAAATTTGGTGAATTGCGCTTCAGGATGGACTTGAACCAACGACTCCCTGATTAACAGTCAGGTGCTCTGACCAACTGAGCTACTGAAGCGAGTCGAGACTACTTGCTACAGGCGAGCCTCTTGCCTTGCCAACGTTCGTTACTCACCAGTCTCGTTGACAACTGTCGGTATAATTGGAAGACCTGACCAGATTGAAGTAAAATAATGAGAGTAAAAATAGATAGGGTGTTTATGTTTCAAACGTCAGGTTGCCTTCCGAACCGAAATCCTTTATAAATTATATACCTTTCTGTCTATTTTTCTTAATTTGTTGTCAGATTTTACTTATCATCATCGAACCTACGGTATTACCGACAATCCAAACAGGCAATCTCCAAGAAAAGAACTGATTCTCCATTGCCATATAACCGAAATTGGCGATACAGTGGTCAAATCCGCACAAAATGAAGACCATTACCGGCATTATGACCATCAACACATTCTTGGTCTTGTTATATCCGTTCACGGCAATGAACATCATCGCTCCACATCCGACAGACCTCAAGAAAGCTTCGAAATAATTTTCATTATTCTTAATTTCCATTATTGATGATGCGTCCAAGTCTAAACCTGAAAACCAAGCGAATGTCCAACATAAAACGGAAACACTCAACAGATTCATCCAAAGGCATATCAACAGTTCTTCGGTCTTGACAAAAGTCTCTTTAATGTCCCAAAATCCTATTTTGCCTGTAAATAACCATCGGTCTTGTATGATAACTGTCATCAGTCCGAGACTGAAAAGAAACGCACCGACGACCGTATTCTCACAGCAAAGATTTGTTATACATCCAAATCCGATTAAAATACCTGCAACCGCAGAATTTTTCAGTAATTCAAATAACTTCTTGTAATTCATGGTGAAGAGGAGGAGACTCGAACTCCCACGCCTCGCGGCACACGCACCTAAAACGTGCGCGTCTACCAATTCCGCCACCTCTCCATTTTGAGCCTCTTGTTGGATTCGAACCAACGACAACAGGATTACAAATCTAGTACTCTGACCAACTGAGCTAAAGAGGCAACTTTATAGGGTATGCAGACGGACTCGAACCGACGACCACCTGAACCACAATCAGGGACTCTGCCAACTGAGCTATACACACCATGTAAGAATTTGGTACAGTATCGGGGAATCGAACCCCGATTACAAGAATGAAAATCTTGTGTCCTGACCGTTAGACGAATACTGCATTTGTTGAGACAGTTGGACTCGAACCAACGAAGTCGAAAGACGGCGGATTTACAGTCCGCTGCAATTGCCGCTATGCGATGTCTCAATTTAAGTATAGATGACAGGACTCGAACCTGCGACCACAGCATCCCAAATGCCGCATTCTACCAACTGAACTACATCTATGTTTGTGATTCGTATTGGACTCGAACCAACGACCCCTTGATTAAAAGTCGAGTGCTCTAAAAACCGACTGAGCTAACGAACCTAATGTGGAACCTCAATGAGTCGAACATTGATTTCCGGATTTTCAGTCCGGCGCATTGACCACCTCTGCCAAAGTTCCGTTTGTCGCCCCGAAATGAATCGAACATTTACCTGAAGAGTCAGAATCTTCCATTCTACCATTAAACTACGAGGCAATTCGAATTTGCGGAAGCGGAGGGATTCGAACCCCCGGTGCCTTGCGGCACGTCGGTTTTCAAGACCGGTGCAATCGACCAACTCTGCCACACTTCCAAATTTGTGGAGAATGACGGACTCGAACCGACGACCCCCTGCTTGCAAAGCAGGTGCTATATCCAACTGAGCTAATTCCCCAATTAGTTGCGGAGACACGACTCGAACGTGCGACCTTCAGGTTATGAGCCTGACGAGCTACCAACTGCTCTACTCCGCGATATTATTCCTTATAACAAATTTCCATAAACGTACAGGACTCGAACCTGTATCTTCTCCGATTTTTGAAGACATTCTGTCCAATTGAACTAACGTCTTTCGGAAACTTTAAATCAACAACCGCATCTCTCACCAACTGCCTAATCAGAATCCAAGAGAAAATTTCGCTATCGACTTCAGAATTATCCGGAACTCCCAAGACGAACGCTTACTGAAACCGTCCTTTTTAGGTTTGGACTGCCGTTTGTGGTTGCCTTCTATTTATTATAGAACTGAAAAAATGTTTTTCTTAAATTCTCAGTCAAAAATTTCAAGTTTCTTCCAAAACTTGTTAGTGAACCTGACATAAGCCTCCATTGCTTCCTTTCTTGTCGGTGTTTCCCTATGTTCCTTATTCACTCCAAGACCACAGATATAAGCACCGACAATATTCAAATCTGTCTTTGCGTCTACCGAACTGTAACCTTCATTCAGTATGCTTCTGAATATATCGTTCGCACTTTCCTCTACAAGTTTGACGAGGTCCTTTTTCTTAATAATTCTTGTCATTGTAATTACATCTTTGAGATTTCCGTCTATTTATCTTCTATCAAAGAACCTGTACAAATTTCCGAGAAAAAAATAAGGAAACCGTAAAAACCATTTCTGTTTAGACTCCAAGTCCACATGTTGCGTATGAGCCGTCATGAAACCAAGTTCAAACAGAAGATTATGCGCCATCCATTCATTAACAAGATTGCCGATACTACGATTGTCGAATACACTGCATTCCGAATGTTCCTCTTTAACTTGAAAAAGAACCTTCTTCATCTCGTTCTCGGACACCACCATGAAAGAATCATGGATAGTCAGATTATCTCTATTGACCAAAATATTCATTTTCATTTGAATTAAACGACTACTTATGGATTTCCTTCCAAATCACGGATTTAAAGAAATCCACATATTTATCTTTATTCATTTTATGAAAATCGATATTTTGGTATTCTTCCTTGAACAACGGTTGCGACAACATTTCGAAGTAAAGGTCGTTATCGGAATCGATTCTTTTAATTAATTCGACAATCTCACTAGACGACTTGCCGTTACAATTTACAAAAGCCTTTTCATTGAACCATTTCGTGACTTTATCAGAACCCCAATAAATCGGAACTGTTCCATAAACGTATGCGTTAATCAATTTCTCCGTTATGTATATCGTATCGGAAGTTTCGTCAAAACTGTTCTCGAAACAAAGGTTGAACTTATACCGTTTATGAAAATTCACACAACTCTCCAAATCCCTCGGCAATACAAATCCGTTTCCCATGTTATTCAATGCAGTTCCGCAGGAATCAATCCTACGATACAGACACAATTGTTCTGCGACTACATTTCTCCACCAAAAACCACTGTTACTGATGATGAATGTACAAAACTTGTCCTTGTTCTTGATAAGTTCATCAAAAGGAAGACGAAACTTGAGGTTCTTGTATTCATTCGCCCATATCGGATAATAAATGTTACGGTCAGAATCCTGTCTGAAAGACATTGAATACCCATTTGGATGAAGATACCCGTCCAATCTATTCTCTCCACTGTAACAAATGAATACCGGATTACCTTTGACTTTGAATATATTCAAAGGGTCTCTGAAAACCGAATGCAGACAGACATCCACCTCGACTTCAACAGGGTTATATATCGTCATGTCAACGTCAAACCCTTTCTCCTTCAACGGAACAATATATTCTTGACGTATCATGTCGTCCAAATCCGTTGCCCAAAAATTAATATACCCAAACTTTACCATAAACCAAACAAAAAACCAAACCAAGGTTTGATTTTTCTAAACAATAAAATTATGTTACGATTTCAAAACAACATAATTATGTTTCAAAAAATTTGATGCCGTGGAAGGATTCGAACCTTCGATAAAGAAAGGTAATGTCTAAAAATTTAAAGACACCCAAATCTAAACACCATCGACGACGTCACACGTCATTGTCACGACAAACTCTTTCTTTTATACATTGACAAGGAGAAAGTTCTAAAAAACCTTGACAGATTCTACGTTGCTCTGCCCGTCCCTGGTGCGAATCCTCCGTGCGATGCCGTTTGGTTTCGGGTGGCTCTTCCCGCCAACCACACTTGGATGTCGTGGACTGTATATTACGATTCCTTCTTTGGTATTACTCGGTCTTTAAGCGCCAAGACCGTACCGTTAGGACCTAGAATTTCTTAAAAGACAGAATCCGGAATGACTTATCTCCTCCTTATTTTCAAGGGTCCATTACCTATCGCCTATCCGAGACGGTATCTCGTGTATTCCGACAGAACCGTTGTTTCAACGGAGTACTTCCGTATCATTTCACTTACCGAACTACATTTCGAAAGATTAAGGTCAGTTTTACCAAGACCTCAAGGGAAAGTCAAAGTTTTCTCCATTGACTGATTTCAGGCGTGAAAGACCTGACCGTTTCATCAATTCCTTTATCTGTCACATGTTCTAATTTCCATCAAATGTGATAAAAATTATTTATAAACCTCAATATTCCTTAACGAATAAAGATTATTGAACTTTAATGGTCGGGACAGTCAACCACTATTGATTATCCTCGATACAATCTTGGAATCATCAACTACTTTCAAAACGCCAACACAAAAACTATATAAACTTTATTATATTTGATGTCACTTTGATATAACCTTACCAATGACGATGGAGTCTTTCCATCCACTGTTATGACCAAATAATAAGATTAATGTTATATAACAACAGTATTATAATATGTTTACTGACTTTTGGTTGTCTTTTGGATTGATTTAATCTTTTGATACTTCTTTCAATTTCATCTGAACAAATTCATTATTTGTATTAACTATCTAAATGTTTTTAGAAAAATCTACACTTTCCTTTATTATATTCTTTGATATTGTCTGAGGAGACGGACTCGAACCGCCGACATATCGTTCCCCTTTTCAAAATAGAAGTAACTCCTTCTATATCCTTGACCAAACTTTCAAATATCTTTCAAAAAAATCGGCAAATGGAAATTCGTTTCTTCCTGAATGGTTGTCGGACAGTTTGCGTGGATAATTATAGAAAGTGATTTAAGGTTAACCATTAGAATTGACCGAATCACTTATGCAAGAAGTTGGTTGATGTCTGTCCTATCGTTCCAATGAAATGGAAGTCAATTTCGTCCGTTCTTGCGACGACTACTCTTAGAAAATCCTTCCAAACATTTTTGCCGATGTTTTTGGAGTCCTCTGACTCTTTCTAATTATTATATATCTTCATTTCTGTTTTTCTTAAAACAACTCGAAAATTTTTGTAGGTCTGCCAAGATTCGAACTTGGGATATCAGGACCAAAATCTGATGTGTTACCATTACACCACAGACCCTTGAAATATTCGTGATTGATTTTACAACCACGAACATAAAATTTAGTCAGCGTTCACGGTGTCCATAGCAATAGTGCCGACCGCAACTGAATCTACTACGAGGGAGTCAGAGACAATTGAATCGGTGACAACTTCTGTAGTATCAGCCTTCACTGAATCACCTCCGAAGTACTGTCCACCAAAATGGTAAGCACCAACACCTGCACAGGCAATCAGAATCACAACTACAATACTAACAATAAACTTTTTCATTTTCTAATTTTATTAAATTTTGAATCTGAAACGAAACTTTAATTTATCCGCTCACTAAAAGTATATATTCAACTTCAGATTTTTATTAGATTTCATCACTCGAAATCTTCAAAACATTTCTTGCAATCCGAACAGTGTTCTATCGAAAAAGGTTGTTTACCGTTCAAAAACAGATTGTATTGATGACCTTCCGATGAAACCACTTTCTCAATCCTGATTTCTTTGGTATCGAAAAACTGTTTGTAGAAATTGTATTCAATGATACAAATCAGCAATCCTGAGATAATGCCTGCAAAAATAGCTTTGATGACTATGTTCAGAAAATTCTTCATAAATAAATCTGCGAAGATAATGCTACATCTTCAGTGTAGCATAGGAATCGCAGTAATTCCTTTTTTAATTTTGTTAATTTTAAAAGTAAGATAAATATAATATATTATGAATTTTTAATACTTATCAACGATATATGTACTTAACGACAAAAATACATCAGACTGAGAAACATCACGAAGTTGATTTAAATATCCTCCGTTGTTTATGATATCATGCAGCAAGGCTGTATAATGTCGGTTTGTACTCCGTAAGACAGCATTTCTTCAATACACAGAAATACTTGAGTTATAATTCGAACTACAAGGAATGCTTATCATATACTTCTTTCTGACTGTTCTCAGCAGATACTAAGACTCGTTGATAGAGACTTCCAGTCATTCTTCAAACTTCTTATTCTTAAACGTTCTGGTAAATACTCTGAAAAAGTAAGAATACCGAGATATAAGAATAAAGAAGCATTAATGGTATGCCCAATACAAGGAAGGTCTGCAAGGATACAGAAGAACGGTACGATAACAATCGGACTCACAAAGGAATTCAGAGAACTATATAATATAGAACAAAAGAAGATAACATTAACAATACCAAAGAACATAAGAAACGTAGAGCAATTCAAGGAAATAAGAATCATTCCAGAATTTAACGGTAAGTGTTTCAGTATAGAATTCATATATGAATCAAAGAATCAACGTATTCAAGCATCTGGTAATGGGTATATGTCAATAGACACTGGTGTATCTAATCTAGCATCGTGTACAATCTTTTCTAATGGTAGATTCCAGCAGTTTATAATTGATGGAAAACGACTGAAGAATATAAATTACTATTACAATAAGATGGTAGCAAAGCTAAAATCTGAATATGACAGGAGTAAAATTGATAACCATATTACTAAAAGGATGCAGCGTTTGATTAACGGCAGGAACAACAGAATAGACGACTACATGAACAATGCTGCTAAATACATCATTGAACATCATTGACATGTGTATCGAATATGGTGTAACTACACTTGTTATCGGATATAATAAGGAACAGAAGAAGGATATAGGCATTGGCCATAAGAATAACCAGAACATGTGTTATATTCCGCACAACAAATTCAGGAATAAACTTGCATACAAGTGTGAACTTCATGAAATAACATATTGTCCACAGGAAGAAAGTTATACATCAAAAGCAAGCGCAATAGACGATGATTTCATTCCTGATTATGGAGATAGTCATATTCCAGAGTTCAGTGGAAAGCGAGTCAAACGAGGACTATACCAGGATTCTAATGGTTCACTTATTAATGCTGACATTAACGGTAGCGTCAATATTCTTAAAAAACATTTCAAAGAATGCAAATCAAATGTTGTATTAATACAACAGATGATGTAAGAGTGCTCGTAAACGCACCATGTCCTAGGATTAATCCTTGGCTAAAATCTACTACACCTTTAGTGTAGATAGATGTTTACAAAATTCACTTTAAAGTAATTGCTTTGGTTAAAACAAATATTTTATAAACTCTGTCGCGTTTGTCTTATCGGATAAATATCAAAATTTGTTAAAATGGGGATGAACGAATCTTTCTCTTCAAAAATCAAATCAAAAAAGACTTCGGACCTAAACACCGACACATTTCCGTCGCCTTCTGTAATAATCGAAAAAATAGGGGACCGTGTGGGTGTTTCTTTTGCCGACAAAATAAAAGGTATAAAAAGCATCACCGAAATTTCACTGATGCCTGAAAGATTTGACCCAATTCAAGGTTTCTTCGTCAGGAAAAACTATTCGGAGTGCGTTTACATACAATGTAACAATAAAAAGTTCTCGGAAACATTTCCGTTCAGCAGAGTTCGTCATTTCAGTTCACGCAAGAACTATAATTACTATCTGATTGCGAAAACACTGATAAAAGAAGATGAACAGATATCTGTTCAATGGTACTCAATATACCAACCGAATCTTCCTGAAGAAGAAATAAGTTCATCTGACTACTATTCTTACGAGTTAGAGACAAAACTGTCGTTCATCGAAGAGAATTTTCCTGAAATTTATTCCAAAATCCTCGACATACTTATAAAGAAATACGAATCCAAGAATGTTTCTGAATCATTCACTCGACGTACATCCAAAATAGACTTCGATTCTGTAAGAAATACCGGTGACCGTATATTCAACATAAATCGCAACATCAAGGATTTCATCCTCCGCAACGACAACAACGGAGACACATCCGATGGTTTCTGTGCCATATACAACATGGTCTCTGATTTCCATTACAACGGAAAGTCGTATAACAGAATTTCTGTCGCTCTCAAGGATTTCGACAATGGCATCGACAGGAAGAAAGACAATATAATGCTCCATAATTGGAACGACCCTGACTTGGAAATAAACTTGGATTCAATGCCATTGAAAGACCGTTTCGAGGTTTTTGATTTCCTGAATAAGGACAACGGTCTTTACGAATCATTCTCACATTCCATAAAAAGAAAAAAGAATGATGATTTGGAATCAACGGCAACAAACATTGCATTAAACCGAATCAAAAAACTTAACCGTCATATCGATTACGAACTGATGGACACCGAGAATCAGAGCCGTTGGGACGTTTCAGGAATGGACAGATACATCCAAGACTTCGAAATAATCTATAAGGATGGACCGAATGACTTTATAGAGAGTTACAGTGAATATTGGCATGAACCATATCAATCTCCATATCTTAATGACGACGAAGATGAAGACGGAGAATATTACGAAGATGATTCCCTTCCGACAATAGAGTTTCAAATGGACACCGTAAGAGGAAACCATTTCAAACTGATACTCGACAACGACACATGCAAATTCTTCAGGTCAACAAATACTCATAACAGACTTTCAGAGACAATATTCTTCGATTTTGAATTGATGGATGCCGTCGAATCCGGTGACTTCCTGTCTTTCTTGGAAAGACTGAAATTAATATTCAAAACCACAATAGAATCAGGACTTGAAAAATCTGTCATCGAGTCTTTCACGAACAAAACTACAAGAAAGAAATCCAAAGACATCGTGAAAGATGCCGAGGAACAGTTACTCGACCCTGCCGATGTAATAATTGATTTTGTCAAATTGAACGGAAAACCATTTAGTAAATCAGATTCAAGAATCGATTATTTCACCAATCACCCTATTGAAATTCCAATGGATGACATACAGACAAAAATTTTCAAAGAACACAAAATTGTAACAATGTTGTCAGTTTTTGTCTATAATGGAAAATACGGTCTGAAAGACGAACTTCAGGTTTTTACCCCTAAAGGTACCGCAACATTGATGACAGACAGAGGTGTCATTCACGGAGACGGACTTTATTATTCCAATCTTAAATATTACGAAGAATCTGAGGAATTCCATAAATCCGACATCCAACCTTATTTCAAAAGATTATTATTGGAATTGATTGAAGACCAAGAAACAATAAAGGAGAGGTAATCAAACCCTCTTCTTTATTGTTTCATAAATCCGATACCTCTATCCATCCCGAAGGGTATTGACCGTTTGGAAGTCTGTATGCCTTGAAAAATACAGTATCATATTCTGAACGGTTTTCGGAGACTCTTTTGGTCCGGTTATCGAACCATACTTTCCGTGCGAATCTCATATTACCGACAGAATTCAAGTTCACTCTGTTTTGAAGCATTAGAATCCAAGTACTTCTTGAAGGCATTCTTGACATGAGTTGAATCTTATCTTCTTTTTTTGTTTTCTGTCTTGGGAGTCCTGTAACAGGATTGATATGGTCGAAATCAAATTTCATTTAGATACTCTAAAGTTTCTCAGTATTTATTCGTGGAATTTAGCCTCTCATCTAATGGCTTTTTACATGGGGGATAATCAAATCTCTATTTTAAGTATAAATTTTCATGGGGCTTCCAAAAACTCAAATTTCCACTAAAAATCTCTAAATTTTAGAAAATTTTTCCAGGGGGATTAGAAATCTCCAATTTCCACTAAAAATCTATAAATTCCTAAAATTTTTCCAGGGGGGCTTTCTAACCTTCAAATTTCCTTCTTAATGTATAAATTTATATAAGTATTCATTTTTCTGAATTTCTCACAAAGAATTTTATAACGATTTTGAGTTTTTTCTTAAATTTCGGTGTTAAAAATTCATAAATTTTCACAACTTTTTTGTAAGTCATTGAAAATCAGTTAGTTTTTAACTCAAAATTTTTTCAATTTCTTTTTGAATTTTTTGCCAATCCACCACGATATATTCTTTTCCGTTATCAGTATTAGTCATCTTCATCAAAGGTGAACCAAGATTTTTATCGTCGATGTTAAAGTCTCCGATGACTTTTCTTGAACAACCGAAGTCTCTGATAAGTTCAAGATTACGTTCGTTATAGACGAAGTCATTGACAGCATCCAGACGAATACCGTGGTCTTCAAACCATTTCTCTGCAAGTCTGAGTTGGTTGTTGGTGCGACAGGTCCAGAGAATAATCTTATGACCTTGTTCTTGTAGTTTCTTTAATGTTTCCGCTGCGTAAGGAACATCAGGACCGACACCGGGAAAATCCTCAAGTGCGCAAGTGTTGTCGAAGTCGATTGTGAAAATCTTTGTTTCTTTTGACATGTTCAGAGTTTATTTTTTATAAGGAATATTGTGCGTAATTTCGATGCCTCTCTTGGAGAAATGGACGAAATCAAATTTAAGATAACCGAAGAAGAGATTTGGAGACAATGCAAGTTTTTTCAGTTCTTCTATCTTGTTCCAAGGATAAGAAACCTTGGACTCTCCATGTTTGATATTCCATAGACTTCTCAAAACCTTCTTTATTTTCGTTCTGGGAGAGTTTCTCCTCCAAAGTGGTATAAGTGTCCGTATGGACAAAGAAATCTTCTGAGAACGCATTTACGGAAGTTTCCGAATGTTCAAGAAAGAATCGTTCGGATACAGGTTGTTTCTCGAACTTTGTCGTATAGGTTACGAGATACAGTCTTGATGTATCGTTTTCATATATCATAAATTTCGTTTTTGGTGCAAAGTTAAAGGTTTTTCTTCATTTCACCAAAAGAAATAAGGAAAAACCTTTGTGATTTAACTATTTTTATGAAATTATGTTGATTTTCATCCTCGAATTCAAATAGATTTGCTCCTTGAGGGATTGCGAATACGACTTTTTTGAATCCGTAATCGTAGGTTTCCAAAAGCTCTTTGAAGATTGAAGCGACCATCGTAGGAGGGTTTTCGAAGACACCGCAACCGAATGCTCCGAGAATCGGACATTCCACATTGTTATGTGCCAATACATCCAAGACGAACCTGATTCTATTGAAGACGATATTGCGGTATTCAGAAATACGTCTCTCTGTCAGATAGTCTTTCGTTTTCTTGGATTCACGGTAATCAGGAGCCGCACAGGTAATCACATCACAGATACGATAAGTCTTTTTGCCAATGTAATTGGGGAAGACGATGTTTGGTGAATAGATTGCCCAATCTTCATACAATCCTTTATTGGTATGTTTGATGTTGTATTCATAATCTTCCTTGAATTTCTTGTTGCCGATAGATTTGAAGAGCGTGCTTGCGATACAAACAGATTCTTCTTGCGCAATATGCACTCTTCCCTTGTGTCTTGAAACCGAACCTCCCGGATTACAGAATGAGGCGAAATTAAGAAGTGCGGTCTTCAGACCTTGATTTGCGTATACCTGTATCGCAGCATCAGATGTCAAAGGTACAATTTTAATCTTTGGGTGGACTGAAAAACTTTGAAATTCTTTGTCAACGACAGGGACTTCTTCAAATCCGTCTGTCTTTAGAGTGTTTCTTCTATAGGTTTTGGAGGAATTGATTGAGATTTGTACTTCTTCTTTAAATTTGGAAGCAGTTCCCTCAATCATTTCCATTGATTTTGCTCTGTCAACGTATGCCATAAAATTTTGATTTAATCCCAGAAATTTTTACAACCGATATGGTCATATTGTGTCAAGTAATCCACTTTGTCTTTGAACGGACATTCATCTTTTTGGAAATAATCACAAGCTCCGCAAAAAGATTCCCAATCCTTATTCAAGAACAATTCTGTATCTTCTTCGTCCATTTGTTGTAAGTCTTTGGGGTATTTTTTGCGTTTTTCGATAAAATTCTTGTACTCTATTTTGATTGCCTTGGATTTGCGGTGGAAGAAATTGAAATTGTTTTTCAGATGACCTGCGATTCGAGGTTCTTTTTCTACCAGTTCCTTCCAATCCTTTTGAGAGGAGTTTTCGCTACTGTAAAGAGAATGGTTCATCTTCAGTCTTTTGATGAATTTCGACGTTGTTTTGTGTCGTCTCTCTGCACGTGAAAAATTTTGATTCATCATAAAGTTTTTTGAGATTGATGATTTCGTTTTCTGATTTATCAATTTCCTTTTTGGTAAGATATATGATGGCAATTGAAGCCAATGCCATAATTAATATCAGTATAAATGAAATTATAGAGTATGTTTCAATTTGATACAATAGTTGTTTCATTTGAGTCAAAGTTTTTTGATGATTTCGTTTGCTGTGATAAAGGCATATCCTCCGATGATGAAGTTGCCGTCCATCTTGAATATAAGAAATTCCTTGCCGTTGTCTTTCCTTTTTAATTTGGATATGACTGTACCGGTCATTCTTATTTTTCGGTCTTTGTCTGAACGTAGTTCCGTTTCTATACGGTCTCCTTTTTTCAGCTGTTTGAATTCTTCGACGCTCATCGTTCAGTCTCCCCAATAATTAGTACCTTTGTAGAAGTTCTCGATTGATTCGGTGAGTTTTCTGTCATTTTCCTTAATGACGATTTCTTCACCTTCCTTGTCCAATTTGAAATTGAATTCCAATCGACCGCTCATTCCTTTGAAAGTAATTCTCATGTATTTGAAATGAGAACGCATTTCGTGGTTCTTCACACATTCGTAGATTTCTTTCAGAGAACGCTCGATGGATTCATTATCTCGAACGGTAAGTACGGATGTGGAATTTGATGAACCGAAATACTTGTCGAAATACAATGTGGAGAAATCATTGTTCTTGTTGAAAGAATCGCCAAGTTTGAAGAGCATACTGAGGTCAAAGGATTCTATTGTATCGGTAATGAATTTCTGTTTATAGAAATCCTTTTTGTATTTCTTGTCAGCTTCTGTTTTGATTTTCTCAAGAACGGTTTCATGTTTGTTCATTAAATCTACCACTTGATTGAACAGATTAAGCTGGTTCATTTTCTTGGTAAGTTCGGCATATCTTGTCTTTGCCTTGAGAATCATTTCCTTTCCGTTCTTTACGAAATTTTCTTCTGTCATTTCGTTGAAGGAATTGTATGATTTCCAAGAGCCGTTTTCGTCTTCTCTCCAGCAATAGAAATAATCTGTTGCGAGTTCTAACAAATCTCCGTCCTTTCTTATTCCAGAGACACTTTTTATGATGTTTTCTTTATCGAAATTCAGTGTATTCATATCTTTTGTTTTTTGATTACGGTGCAAAGGTAAACAAAAAATCCGATACAACCAAGAGTTGCACCGGATTTTTTAATAAAAAACCAAACTTTAAAGTAATTTTCTTATAATCATTTTAGAAACTTATTGTTTTTATAAATGATTTTGTTGAAGAAAATCTGAGAACTCTCGATTCGTTCAAGAACGAATCGAGAGAGACTCTATACTTTTGTTTAGAGTCTTTTGTTATGATATAATACAACTTTATAAAATCTGTTCCGAATTGATTTTGTAGTCCAAATTCTTCCAACGACTTGAAGTACAAACTTAAAAAGGAAATGATTTCCGGTTGTATTCCTTAACCAAATCAGAACAATTCTGTGAGATTAAGGTTGTCGATATATTTATTCAAACCTTTGAATATGTCTGCGTCTTTTGCCTTTCTTTTCTCGGTCACGGTTTCGAATTCCGTTCCCTTGAGCATTGACTTGACGTTTTTTTCGGAAAAGTCGCTGAAATCGTTTTCAAGAATCTGTGACTTAAACTCCTTTTCGTATTTTCTTATCGTCTCAGGGAAAATGTTTGGATTAAGCCATACGAGTTTCTTTTGAGTCTCCCAACGTTCTTCGATGTTCATGTCGTTGATAGGTTTTTTGAACACCGTTTCCAAGACAGGTTTCAATTGTTTTTTCTTCGCATCGAGTTCCTCGATGGTATGGACATTGAGTGATTCGATGATTTTGGTGTATTTGGTCGGAGATATCTTAACCTTTTTGCCGGTTTTACCGTAACACCAGTAAAGACTTTCGATGGCATCGGAAGTATCACCTGAAAGAACCTTGTTGAGTACCACATCCTGACCGTCACATTCCTCTATGACAATCTTTTTGTTTGTATTGATGATATTCTTGATATAGGATTTGTTGGAATCGATGTTGAAGTCGAAGAAATCCATCACATTGCTGGTGCTCGAATTGAGCCATTCGACGGTTTTCTTTGACATGTACCATTTTCTTGTTCCTTGCGGACCCCTGCCGACTTCATTGAAGACCGCACAGTATTTCTGTGAATATTCCTGAAAATCGACCAGCTGTCTGACATCTGCATCCGCACTGACGATGTTGATGTTGGTGTTCGAGAATTCAGGTTCATCCCATACGAGTTTCTTGCAGATGGAGATGATGTCATCTCCTTCGGTCTTTGGTGCGGAGAGGACGACAGCTCCGTTGTCCGAAAAAATTTCCTTGACACGGTCTGCGGATGCGTAGACGTTTTTAAGATTGTAGTCAGGTTTGGTACGTCCTTCCTTATAGTTCTCGTAAATGTCTTTTCTCCAACTATTCGGAGAGTCGCATGCCAATACGACTTTCTGTCCCGGACAATGGAACATCTTGATAATGTAAAGTAGGTCTTGTGTGAGCTTGGCTACAAAACTCGCACATTCGTCTTCGGTATCGAACTTGATTGGAACCGATGACGAGTACTTCATGATACTCAGACTTCGGAACATCAGGTTATTGAAGTCGATGACCAATAAATTTTGCTTGAAATCCATTTTATTTCTATTAAGTAGGACTCAATTGTGAGTCTATTATTTTTCATAAATTATATATCATTTTTAGACAAGATATTAAAAAACGAGGGAGATGAAACAAATCACCTCCCTCTTCAAAAATGGATAGACAGACAATCTTTCAGAAATAGACGCTGACGTCGGATATATGAAATTTCTTCATCCGGTTCACGATATTTCCTTCAGGTGTCTGTTCGCTAATTAGGAATACGAAATTTTCCTTGTCAAGTTCCTTCATCACAATTGCAGTGTAGTTCTTTCCGTCCTTCTTGTACATAAGGTTCAGTTTGGTGCGGAAAGGTTCTAAAGACTGTTCTTCTTGCTTGAAGAAATGATATTTGGACGATTCGGTCATGTAATGGCTTTCATTGAGTTTGCGTTCATCGAACCCTTCAGACAAATTCTCTTCGTCTTCGTCATCTAAGTAAGGTTCTTTGTCATACCCAATGTAACTGTCGGACATGTTGTCGTCATCGTCTGAATTCAAATAAACTCCTTGTCTATTGCTCTTGCAATATTCAAAGGAGTCCATCTCTTGACAAGAATCGTTCGCACAATCCACTGTTTCGAAAATCTCTTCCTTCATAGTGGTCCTTTCTTCTTTATCTCCTATCCATGTATGATAATTTGAAAAATTCAATGTATATATTAAAAAAGGACAGAGGTTTTTTCCACTGTCCTTTCAAAATACGGTTTTTGGAGGTTTATGTAATTTACTTACGTTTTTTCTTCTTTTTAGAAGGAGTGTTGCCGTTTGATTTTCTGACAACAATCTTTCCAATATCGTTGACGTAAATCAGACCTTTTGAAATCATTTTTTTGATAGTCTTTTCAGTCATTTTCTTTTCCTGTCGGTTCATCATTCGGTGATGTTCCTGAAAGAATGCGAGAAGTTCGTTTTCATAGACTTTTTCGAAAAGCTGTTCTTTGACGCTTTGGATTTTTTCTTCCTTGAACCCTGCAATGTCTTCGAAGATGGATTGATTGATGTTTCCTGAATTTTCCAACGGAGGCAATTCCATTGTGTTTCCGTTTTGTTCAGAAACGACTTTTTCAAAGTAGTTCGGCTCGTTGTTGAAGTTTCTTTCGGCGGCTCCCCAAGCATCGAGCATCTGTAATCCGCTATTTTCCATAATTTTGATAAACTCTTTTAAATAATTATCTTATATTGAATAAACTTCGCCCGAATCAAGTCTTGTTTTCTTGGAAGCAGGAAGGTCGTGATAACCGAGTTTCCTCCATCCTTTTGCGAAACCGTTGGAACAGACACTCGTTAGATATGCAAATGCGTTTTTGGATTTACTTTCATCAAATTTCTGATAACCATAGGTCAGGCAATCCATTATCGCATATTGTATACAGTCATCTCGGTCATCTTCATCAACGTAATGAAGTTTTTTTGAGATATTCGTTGCTATCAGAATCACCATTTTGGTGAATGCGTCAGTCGGTCTCCCCAATTCCTTGGATTTTAACAGTTCTTCAAGAAGTTTCGGATTGGAAACGTATTCCTTGGAACCTTTGGTTTTTATTCCATCAATTTGATTGAACTTGACATTTTTGTACATTTTAAAGGTTAGACATAATCCTTTTAAGTTATATTAAAAAAACGGCAAGAATCTTAAATCCTTGCCGTTTATTTATATCTATGTCATTTCTTTAAGGTTTTCTTGAATTTCTTCAAGATTTCCTTTTGTTCGGATGTCAGTGATTTCGGAATCGAGTATTCGATACAAAGGATACAGTCTCCTTGAATGGGGGTGTTGTTTGCGAACGCCTCATAAGCGATTTCTCTTGGTACTGTCAATCCTGCACCTTTTATTGTGATTTGGTCTCCCGGTTTGGTACATTCAGGAATTTCCACGGTTTGCTCGGATTTTCCGGGAATTTTTATCGACATTTTTCCTCCGAGTAACGCATCAATCCAATTCAATTTGGCTTTGTAGAGTATGTGCGGATAATTGTCGAGGTTGAATTTTGAGCGGTCGTAACTATATATTGCAATTCCGTTGAAGTCTCCGTCGATACCGTTTTTATCAGGAGACTGGTTTCCTTTGCCCATTGCTCTGAAAGTTTCTCCTTCCATTACTCCCGGACGGAAGGTAACTTCTATGATTTCTTCTACTTCTTCGAAACCTTTTCCTCCACAAGTTTTGCAAGGATGTTCGAATTTGTATCCTTGACCTTGGCAGTACGGACATGTGGTTTCTGATTGGAAGAATCGATTCTCTCCCAATTGCATGTTCTTGACGATGCGTCCTCTGCCGTGGCAATGTGGACAGACTTTCTTACCGGTTCCTCCAATACCTTGACAGTCTCGACATCTGACTATTCGCTTGTATTTGACTTTTTTCGTACAACCGTTGATGATTTCCTCAATACTGAGAGGGATTCTCATGTTTTTGTCTCCTCCTCTCGGCTTTCTTTCGGTTCTTTCTGAACCACGGAAGAAATCATACATGTCGTTCATGTTCATGTCACGGAAACCTCCGAAGAAGTCACCTCCTCCCATATTGGAAAAGTCAGGTTCAGGTCGGTCATACTGGCGTCGCTTATCTGGGTCTTTGAGGGTTTCGTACGCCTCATTGATTTCCTTCATCTTTTCCTCAGCCATTTTCTTTTCCGATTCAGGTTTGTTGCCGAATCGGTCAGGATGCCACTCACGGCTGAGTTTTCTGTATTTTTCCTTGAGTTTCTTGTCCCATTCACTCCCCTTTAGTTTCTTGTCGGAGTCGTTAAGACCAAGTATCTGATAAAAGTCTTTCTGTGCCATTTCTTTACAGTTTAAAACAATTTCTTATTATAAAATTATAGACGCAAAGATGCCGAATTCTTAAAAATCCGGCATCGATATATTCTCAAACATATTTGATTTTAGAGTTTAATAACTTATGTTTCGAAGAAATTAACTTTTGTTCACAAACTCCCGGACTTGATGGATATTTCATATCAACCTTGTTGGCAAGGAATTGCAGGTAGTTGAAGAGTTCGATGCCGTTCACGGCATTTTCAGGATTGTTGTTGATTTCCGAACCTTTGATGGTTGTCGATTCTGTCGCTTGAAGATTGATGTTCTTGGATTGTACGTTTACGGTATTTTTGCTGTTCACCGTAATTTCATTGGTACTGACGATGTTGATTTTGTTGCCGTCGAGTTGTATTATTGCAGTGTCTCCGGCATGATTCAATGTAATCATACCATCAGGATTGATTTGAACGTAACTACCTTTCAGATATACCCTAATACCACTGTTGACTTGATACATGATACTCATATCATTGTCGTGGTCGTAAGTGATTACCTGAGTATCAATATAATCATCGGTGATTTCATTAACAAGATTAGGGTCAATCTTCTGTATGCCGTAATATTCAGGTGCCTTTAGTTCGCCTTCCTTGAAACGGACTTTAAGAACCGTACCTTTTTTTGGAACGGAAAGATTGCCTCCTCCATCTCCTGAGAAGTAATTGGTACTTCCAGGAGTTGCCCAAGGAATGAGGTTCTCGTCCATACCGTCCATAATTTTGGCAACCTTAATCTTGCATCTTCCTGCGTGGTTAGGGTCTTCATTGTCAATGACAGTGCCGATATATTCTTTGTGTTCATCTATCTTTGCCATGTAAATTATAGGACGGATTTCATTTTTTTATTATTATCATTGCCGACGATTCGAGGAGAAATTATATTATTCCTTTTCTCGGTGTTTCCTTCAATCTTGACATCCTGTAAAGTCGAGTTCTTCGGAGGGTTTTTGACAAATTCTGAATATTGTTCAAGGATGTCGCCGACAGTCGCATCAGGATTGATATCTCCATTGTCCAAGAATATCATTTCCTCAGATTGGTTCAGTTCCGTTTCTTGTGATACATGAACTGCCGATTCCAAAGACTGTTGTGATGTTGCGGTACTCGTAGAAAGAGATTCGAATGGACTGACATTTCCTCCGTTGATTTCGGTCTGTGATTCTTCGGAACCTGTTATTTCTCCAAAATCAAGATTTTCGTTTCTTTCATTGTTTTGAACAATACCGGACATTATGGTTTCAAAAGGAGATTCGGTTTGAGCGACCTCAGTCATTAAAGGTATACTCTGACCGTCAAGGTCTGTTGCGGATGAACGGTCGGATTCTTTTTGGAGACCGGGGTCTGTCAATACCGATTGATAAGAATTCGATTCTATTGAAGTCATCGGACCAAAGGATTGACCATCCAAGTCTGTTGCGGATGAACGGTCATCTTCTTTTTGAACACCGGGGTCTGAAAGAGATACAGTAACTTCATTGTTTATAATGGATGACATTCCGTTTAATGTTTGACCGTCCAAATCAGTTGCGAGACTTCTATCAGATTCTTTTTGAACACCGGGGTCTGTCAGAATGACACTATGTTCAGTTTCAACGACAGTGGTCATTTCGTTTGTTGTCTGACCATCGAGGTCGGTTGCCATTGAACGGTCGGATTCGGTTTGTAATCCCGGATTTGTTAATGTTGTATTCAATTCGGTCGGAATAACTGAAGTCATTGAGACTGTGGATTGACCATCCAAATCAGTCGCAAGACTTCTATCAGTCTCTTTTTGAACACCGGGGTCTGTCAATTCGAGATTCAATTCAGACGGTTCTACTAATGTCATTGTTGTCGGTTCTTGACCGTCCAAGTCTGTTGCCGCAGATTTGTCGATATTCATATTGATGTTAGTCATTACACCGGAATTTAATCCGTCCAAATCGGTTGCGAGACTTCTGTCTTCTCCCATATCAATTTTTGACATTGAAGGAGTGGTTATTCCGTCCAAATCAGTTGCCCATGAACGGTCATCCTCTTTTTGAACACCGGTGTCAGTTAATTCAATATTCAAATCAGAAGGAATGATTGATGTCATAGGTTCGTTGTTCAAACCATCGAGGTCTGTTGCAAGACTACGGTCTTCTCTCATATCAACATTGACCATCTGTGTTGGATTGATACCATCTAAGTCTGTTGCAAGACTTCTATCATTTCCCATGTCTACATTAACCATCTGTGTTGGATTGATGCCATCTAAATCTGTTGCAAGACTACGGTCTTCTCCCATGTCCACATTGGTCATGGAGGTTTCATTCAATCCGTCCAAATCGGTAGCCGCAGAACGGTCTTCTCCCATGTCTATATTGGTCATAGAAGTTTCGTTCATACCGTCCAAATCTGTAGCCGCACTTCTATCATCTCCCATGTTAATAGAAGTTAATGTCGATTCATTCAATCCATCCAAATCCGTTGCGAGACTTCTGTCTTCTCCCATGTCTACATTGGTCATTTGAGTTGGATTGATGCCATCAAGATTGGTTGCGAGACTTCTGTCTTCTCCCATATCAACATTAACCATCTGTGATTGGTTCATACCATCTAAGTCGGTAGCAAGACTACGGTCATCCCCCATGTCAATACCAGTCATCGAAGTTTCATTCAATCCATCTAAATCAGTAGCTGTAGAACGGTCATCTCCCATGTCAATATTAACCATCTGTGTTGGATTGATACCATCTAAGTCAGTAGCGAGGCTTCTATCATCCCCCATGG